>ERZ832522.5999-NODE-5999-length-10575-cov-3.454183_pt1 | contig 10575 bp, 9 predicted proteins | sample MGYA00519951_ERZ832522 | MGnify/ENA primary metagenome ERZ832522 (study PRJEB31850, sample SAMEA3708728) | human gut metagenome | biome: human gut; feature: human-associated habitat; material: faeces | place: China | collected 2014 ... | reverse complement strand
TAAATGGTTCCCTGCACCAGGAAATCCACAGCTCCGATCTTCTTAGCCTCTTCCTCAAATACGCGGATAAACTCCTCGCCGATGATCTTTCTCTTCTTCTCCGGCTCTTCCACGCCGGCCAGCTTATCGTAGAAGCGCTGCTGGGCATTTACGCGGATGAAGTTCAGATCATAGGGGCCGTTGGGGCCGAATACCTCTTCCACCTCGTCGCCCTCATTTTTCCGCAGCAGGCCATGGTCAACGAACACACAGGTCAGCTGATCGCCCACGGCCTTGGCCAGCATAACGGCTGCCACAGAGGAATCTACACCGCCGGATAATGCGCAGAGCACCTTTCCGTTTCCGACCTTCTCGCGGATCGCCCGGATGCTGTTCTCCACAAACGCGTCCATCTTCCAGGTTCCGGAGCAACCGCAGACCTCATAAAGGAAATTGTGCAGCATCTTCGTGCCTTCCTGGGTATGAAGGACCTCCGGATGGTACTGGATCGCATATAGCTTCTTCTCCGCGCCCTCGGCAGCCGCCGCCGGACAATCGGCCGTATGGGCCACGATCCGGAAGCCGGGAGCCGCCTTTTCAATATAATCGTTATGGCTCATCCAGCAGATGGTCTTTTCGGACACATCTCCATACAGCTTGCTGGTCTTGTCCACCGTCACTTCGATCTTTCCATACTCACGGACCGGAGCCTTACATACATGGCCGCCCAGGCCCACCACAAGAAGATCGACGGCCACGCGCCGGATCTGGTGGGCAACGACCTGAACGCCTACATCGCCGCCGGCGTCTATTCCGACCACGAGTGCCACGACCTGAACGACGCCATCGCCAAGCTGGAGCGGGGGCAGTTTATCATGATCCGGGAGGGCACTGCCGCCCGGAACCTGGACGCCCTTGCCCCCCTGCTGTGCGACAAATACTCCGAGCGATGCATGTTCTGCACCGACGACAAGCACCCCAACGACCTGCTGGAGAAGGGCCATATCGACTACATCGTCAAGCGGGCCATCGGCCTGGGGGTGGAACCCATCACCGCCGTGAAGGTGGCCTGCCACAACGCCGCCCGGTACTTCCTGCTGAACAACCGGGGCGCCATCGCCCCGGGCTACCTGGGGGACTTCGTCATCATCGACAGCTTCCAGGACTTCAACATCGAGAGAGTCTTCAAGAAGGGCGAGCTGATGGTGGACCACGGCGTGGTGAAGGACTTCCCCGCCCCGGCCATCGACCCCTATCTCACCGAACGGGCCCACAGCACCTTCCATGTGGAGCACCTGACGGCGGAGGACTTTACGGATGCCCGGCCCCGGGGCATCATCGGCATGGTGAACGGGGAGATCACCACGGTGGACGCCGGCTACTCCGACCGGATCGACGTGGAGTATGACGTGCTGAAGATTGCCGTGGTGGAGCGCCACAAGAACACCCATCATATCGGCATCGGCTTTCTCCAGGGCTACGGTCTGAAATCCGGCGCTGTGGCCACATCCGTCTCCCACGACTCCCACAACATTATCGTGGTGGGCACCAGCGAGGACGACTGCGCCGCCGCAGCCAACCGGGTGGTGGAGCTGAACGGTGGCATCGTAGTCTGGGACCAGGGCAAGCCGGTGGCAGAAGTCCCTCTGGCCATCGCAGGCATCATGAGCGATGAGTCCCTGACATCTGTCAACGAAAAGCTGGAATTCGCCAAGGCAAAGGCCCACGAGCTGGGCGTCAATCCGGGCATTGACCCCTTCATGACCCTGAGCTTCATGGCCCTGCCGGTAATCCCCTCCCTGCGGATCACCACCCGCGGCGTGTTCGATGTCACCACGCAGAGCTACGTGTGAGGAGAGCGAATATGCTGGAATTTCTTCTGGGGGCATGCTTTTTCCTGTGCATTTTTGCCCCCTTCACCTTTGTGATCTTTCTGATCGACGCCATCAAGAAAGTCGTCTCCGGCGATGGAAACGAGTATTTCCCCGGTCTGGGCGCCGGGCTAAGCCTGTTTATCATGCTGGGCGGGATCTTCTATGTGCTTTTATGAATGCGCAAAATTAGCACTCTCGATACCAGAGTGCTAAAATTCACAGATCGTTCAAACAAATGACACACAATATCCGATTTTCCATCCTATCATAATACTTGAAAAGAAGAACAGAAGGTCTTTGAAAGGCACCTGTTCCGCCCGGCGGCATCACCCTCCATGATCCATCTGCCGTCGGTCCCAACTACGGATCATCAGGATTTGATAGGAGGAATTGATTATGTTTGAAATGAGACCTTACCGCAGAAATTCTATGAGCACCTGGAATCCCTTCTCCGAGATGGAGGAGATGGAGCGTCGCCTTTTCAACAACGACTTCTTCTCCGGCCGCGGTCTGGCGGAGTTCAAAACCGACATCACCGATGAAGGCGACTACTACGAGCTGAAGGCCGACCTGCCCGGCTTCAAGAAGGAGGACATCCAGCTGCAGCTGGACGGCGACACCCTCACCATCCAGGCCCAACGTCACTCCGAACATGAAGAGCAGGAGAAAAAGGGGAAGTACGTGTGCTGTGAGCGTTCCTACGGCGCGTACAGCCGGAGCTTCGACGTCTCCGGCATCCGGGCGGAGGGTATTACCGCCTCCTACGACAGCGGTGTGCTGACACTGAAGCTGCCCAAGAAGACAGTGGAGGTTTCCTCCAGCCGGCAGATCAGCATTGACTAAAATCAAAGCAGGAAAAGACCCGCGGTGTACGCCGCGGGTCCTTTGCTGTCCCTTTTCCGTCATATCTCCGCCTCTTCCAAGGGCAGGAAGGACCGGAAGAGATACCGGCCGTCCTCCGCCGCCTCCAGTGTCAGCTCTTTGCCTCCTCCAGTGAGGACTAGCAGCTTCCCCTCCCACCGGCCGGCCTCGCAGATGAACATGCCGGGGCCGGCGTCGCTGGTGAAGTTGTAGAAGGCGTCGGTCTCCGGCAAGTACACCAGCTCCCCGGAGCTCTCCGGCACATTCGTCAGGTCTGCCGTGGTGATGTCGGCGTGCTCCTCCAGGTACGCGTCCAGCTCCGTCCGCCGGTACCGGTGGATGGGCACCGGCATCCGGTCCAGGGAGTCCACCCCCTGGAAGGGCCAGCCCCCGGCCCCCTTCAGGGCCTGGAACTCAGCCTCGTCCTCCACCGTGCCCCCGATCCCCATGTAGCGCAGAAACTCCACCAGGTCCAGGTCCTCCGGCCGCTCATAGTAAGAGGTGAAGAAGCTGCAGACGGAATTGACGTATGAGACGTTCTCCCGCTCCTTAAAAGGCGCGAAGGCCTCGTTCACCTGGGCGATCTCCTTCACCGTCAGGGCGTCGGCGGCCTCCGGTGTCTCCACCTGTTCCGTCTCCGAAAAATCGGCCCCGCCGTCCTCCGGTGCCGTTCCCGCCTTGCCGCAGCCGGTTAGCAGCAGGGCCAGTAGCAGCGCCCCGACGCAGGCGAATCGGCATCTACGCATACGATCCCCCCCCCCTTTTTCTCAGCAAACCGCAAAAAATCCGGGAAATCATCGCAAAACAGCCACAAATTCCGTTGAAATCATTACAAGGGCAACGCCTCATGTTCCACGGTGATCTGGCAGCTCTTCATGGCCGCAAGCGCGGTCCGATGGCTCTCCGGGGTGACACCTGCGCAGCAGGCGGCATCCACCGCTACCTCTGCCTCCGGCAGGAACGCCTTCACCAGCAAGGCGTTGGAAATCACGCAGATGTCGGTGCAGAGGCCGATCAGCGTCACCTTTTCAATGAGTTCCTTTTCATTCTCCTCCGCCAGCAGACGCCCCAGCTCCGCGCTGCCGAAGGAGGGCTTGTCCAGAATGGCCTGTCCTGCGCTGGCAGGCCGGAGCTGCTCGACGATCTCCCAGCCCTCGGTCCCCCGGATGCAGTGGGGTACAGGCAGGTTCCGCCCCTCCCGGGTATGGAGATAGTCCGCCCCATGGGTGTCCCGGGTGAAGAAAATCCGCTCCCCCCGGCGGATGCCTGCGGCCACCCGCTCCGCCGCAGCAGGCACGATCCGCCGCGCCTCCGGTGTCCCCAGAGCGCCGGACACAAAGTCGTTCTGCATATCCACAACGATCAGGATGTTCATTATGATCTCCTCCTTTTTATCATCATAGCAGACGCCGCGCCGGGCCGCAAGACCTTCCCCCGGGGGAAAAGAATGTTGACTTCTCTTTTCATCCGGTTTAAGATATGGAATGTCTGTCCGCCGAATTTTTCGGCGAATGTGAAAAAGAGAAGGAGAGAGAAGTTTGAGTCGCGAAAATTTCCGATCCCGGCTGGGATTCATTCTGGTAAGCGCCGGCTGCGCCATCGGCATCGGCAATGTGTGGAAATTCCCCTACGTCACCGGTGTCAACGGCGGCGGCGTATTCGTGTTGTTCTACATCATCTCCCTGGTCATCATGGGGGTTCCCATTCTGACCATGGAGCTGGCGGTGGGCCGTGCCAGCCGCAAGAGCGCCGTGCTGGGCTACAAGGCCCTGGAGCCCAAGGGCAGCCGCTGGCACATCCACGGCTGGCTGTGCGTAATCGGGTGCTGCCTGCTGATGATGTACTACACCACGGTCTCCGGCTGGATGCTGGGTTACTGCTTCAAGTTCGCCTCCGGCACCTTCAGCGGCATGCAGCCCTCTGATGTAGACACAGTCTGGACCGATATGCTGGCCAATCCCGGCGAGATGACGCTCTATATGGTAATCATCGTGCTGGCGGGCTTCATCGTGTGCAGCTTCGGTCTGCAGAAGGGGCTGGAGCGGATCAGCAAGTGGATGATGATCTGCCTGCTGGCACTGATCGTCATTCTGGCCATCAACAGCCTGACCCTGGACGGCGCTATGGAGGGCGTGAAATTCTATCTGGTGCCGGACTTTGAGCGGGCCGCGGAGGTCGGCATCGGCAATGTGATCGTGGCCGCCATGAACCAGTCCTTCTTTACCCTGAGCCTGGGCATCGCCGCCATGGAAATCTTCGGCAGCTATATGTCCGACGCCAACCGCCTGCCCGGCGAGGCCGTGCGGATCTGCTGCCTGGACACCTTTGTGGCCTTGATGTCCGGCATGATCATCTTCCCCGCCTGCTTCAGCTTTGGTCTGGAACCCGGCCAGGGACCATCCCTGATTTTTATGACCCTGCCACGGGTGTTCGTCAGCATGACCGGCGGCCGGCTGTGGGGCGCCCTGTTCTTCCTGTTCCTGACCTTCGCCAGCTTCACCACGGTGCTGGCGGTGTTCGAGAACATTATGGCCAGCTGCATGGACAACTTCGGCTGGTCCCGGAAAAAAGCCACCATCGTCTGCGGAATCTTCATCCTCTTGGCCAGCATGCCCTGTGTGCTGGGTTACAATCTCTGGTATTTCGAGGCGTCCCTGCCCAGCGGCGCCACCGGCCAGATCCTGGATATCGAGGACTTCCTGGTGAGCAATCTGCTGCTGCCCATCGGCTCCCTGATCTATCTGCTGTTCTGCGTCAGCAAGTGGGGCTGGGGCTTTGACAAGTATCTGGCGGAAGCCAACAAGGGCACCGGCCTGGGGATGTCCCCCAGGTTCAAGATCTACTTCCAGTTCATCCTGCCCATGCTGATTCTGGTGATCCTGCTGGTGGGGCTGGGCAGCTGGGGCTGGCGTGCCCTTATCTGCGCCGCTGTGGCCGTGTTCGTGTGGTTCATGGCCCGCCGCAGCTCCTCCAAATCCACCATTTGAGCGAAGTGACCTGTCAAAAGAGAGGACCGTCAAAGACGGTCCTCTCTTTTGCATCTCACGGCAGCTTCGCCTGGAACAGCCCGTGGCAGGAGCAGCAAAGGTACAGCTTCGCCCCGCCCCGCAGCTGGGGGATGCGGAACTCGCTGCCCTGTTCCGGATACAGCCGCGCCAGCAGCAGCCGGTCCGGTGTCACACAAGCGGTAAAGCGGATATAGTGCCCCTTGTCCATGGGGTGGCGGAAGGTGACATACCAGTCCTCCTCCACCTCCTGGACCGTTACGGCGTGATCCGGATCTGCGGACCGGACCTCCAGGGGCTCCAGCCGCCGGCCGCAGCAGGCAAGCTGCCCTCCCGCCGCAGCTGTCAGAATGTTGCCGCAGTCCGGGCACACGTAAAACTGTATTTTTTTCATATTTCCTCCATCCGGCGCCGCCGGAAGCAGGTCTCCGTCCAGAATTCCCTCCACGCTGACGCCAAAAATCTTCGCAAGGCGCGGCAGCATCCCCACGTCCGGGCAGCCCTGGCCCCGCTCCCACTTGCTGACGGCCTGAGCGCTGACGCCCAGCAGTTCCGCCGCCTGCCGCTGGGTCCACCCCCGCTCCAGGCGCAGGCGCCGGAGCAGCGTCCCGGTGTCTTGGTCATGCATCTCTTCTCACCTCTCCCACAGGATACCCGAAATTCCGCTGGAACGCAAGCAACGCTCCGTTGAGTTCGTATGGCTCTGCAAAATGTCGCCGCTTCGCTTCTCCTAGGGCTGTTTTCTTGGCGACTCCTCCGAATTTGCAGGAAGCGGGGCTTTTTCCTGCAAAATGACTTTTCATCCGGACGGCGATATGGTATATTGGGTGGGTGAAACACGGCTCCCCCGTGACACACAGGAGGTCTCTTGATATGATAACACTTCATAACAACGGCGTGTTCCTGGCGGGCGGCGTCCCCGCTGCTGCCGGCCCGGTCTCTCCGGAGGAGGGGCGGAAACGGACCATGGCCTGGTCCATTCTCCAGGCCCACAACATCTCCGGCGATCCGGAGCACCTGCAGATCCGCTTTGACGCCATGGTGTCCCACGACATCACCTATGTGGGCATTATCCAGCAGGCCCGGGCCTCCGGCATGAAGGAGTTTCCCATCCCCTATGCGCTTACCAACTGCCACAACAGCCTGTGTGCCGTGGGCGGCACTATCAATGAGGATGACCATGTCTTCGGCCTCTCTGCCGCGAAAAAGTACGGCGGTATCTACGTGCCTGCCAACCAGTCCGTCATCCACTCCTATGCAAGAGAGCAGATGGCGAAGGGCGGCACCATGATCCTGGGCTCCGATTCCCATACCCGGTACGGGGCTCTCGGCACCATGGCCGTGGGTGAGGGCGGCCCGGAGCTGGCCAAGCAACTGCTGAAGAACACCTGGGACATCAACTATCCCAAGGTGGTGCTGGTGTACCTCACCGGCGCGCCCCGCCGGGGCGTGGGGCCCCACGACGTGGCCATTGCCCTGGTGAAGGCCACCTTTGCAAGCGGCTTCGTCAATAACTGCGTTTTGGAGTTCTGCGGCCCCGGTATTGCAGCTCTCCCCATCGACTACCGCAATGGCATCGACGTGATGACCACCGAGACCACCTGCCTCTCCTCCATTTGGGAGACGGACGGCGTGACGGAGGGCTTCTACCGCGCCCACCAGCGGCCGGAGGATTACCGGGAGCTGCACCCGGCGGACGGAGCCTACTACGACAAGTACATCGAGATCGACCTCTCCAAGGTCGAGCCCATGATCGCCCTGCCCTTCCACCCATCCAATGCCTGGACCATCCATGAGTTTCTGGAGAATGCCGCCGACATCCTGGCGGCTGTGGAGGCGGACGCCCAGAAGCGGTATCCTAAGGCCCATGTGAAGCTCACGGACAAAATCCGTGACGGCGGCGTCTGGGCGGATCAGGGTGTCATCGCCGGATGCGCCGGCGGCCTCTTCGACAACATTACCGAGGCGGCGGACATCCTCCGGGGCGGCTCCACCGGCAACGGGGCCTTCACTCTGGACATATACCCCACCAGTGTCCCCGTCAGTCTGGAGCTGACGAAGATCGGTGCCACGGCGGACCTGCTGGAGACCGGCGCCGTCATCAAGCCCAGTTTCTGCGGCCCCTGCTTCGGCGCGGGAGACGTGCCTGCCAACAACGGCTTGAGCCTGCGGCACACCACCCGGAACTTCCCCAACCGGGAGGGATCCAAGCCCGCGGAGGGCCAGTTCGCCGGCGTGTGCCTGATGGACGCCCGCTCCATTGCCGCCACGGCGGCCAACGGCGGCCGGATCACCGCCGCCACAGACATCGATTACACCTCCGTCCACCACGACTACCACTTCGACAAGGGCGTCTATGACCGGCGGCTGTACTACGGCTTCGGCAAGGCGGATCCCAGCGTGGAGCTGGTGATGGGCCCCAACATCACGGACTGGCCGAAGATGCAGCCCCTGGCGGAAAATCTGCTGGTGGAGCTGGCGGCGGTGCTCCACGATCCCGTCACTACCACCGACGAGCTGATCCCCTCCGGCGAGACCTCCTCCTACCGGTCCAACCCCCTGCGGCTGGCGGAGTTCACCCTGTCCCGCCGGGAGCCTGCCTACGTGGGCCGGGCCAAGGCCGTGGCGGAGATTGAGGCGGAACGGCTGGGGGGGGACGCCCCGGAGAAGCTCACCGCCATTCTGGACAAGGTGGGCGACGGCTCCGCGCTGGTGAAAACCACTCAGTTCGGCTCCTGTGTCTTTGCCAACAAGCCCGGCGACGGCTCCGCCCGGGAACAGGCGGCCTCTTGCCAGAAGGTGCTGGGGGGCTTTGCCAACATCTGCTATGAGTTCGCCACCAAGCGGTATCGCTCCAACTGCATCAACTGGGGAATCCTGCCCTTCACACTGGACGCGGGCACGTCCTTTGACTACGCCCCCGGCGACTGTGTGTTCGTCCCCGGCATCCGCCAGGCCATTGAGAACGGCATTGAGGATATCCCGGCTAGGGTCATCAGGACGGACGGCGCCGTAGAGGACCTGATGCTCCATGTGAAAGGCCTGACGGACGATGAGAAGGAAATCATTCTCGACGGATGCCTGATGAACTATTACGCCAAGCGTAATTAAAGAGGGGACTTCCTCCCCTCTTCAGATCCCCCATTTGCCTCTGCCGTTGCAGCATTATGATTCCCGGCCCTGTCTGGGCCGTCAATCGTGCCGCTGTCTCGAAACAGCCTCACTTTTCCGCCACAGGCGGCGTTTTGGCTGTTTCCCAGTGACATCGGTCACTGGAGGCACCGCCCAGGGCGGCTAGGTCAAAGCATTTTCGGCAGGCACAGAAGGGGAATTGCCCCGGAGGGGCGAGAGATGCCCCTCTGGAGGGTGCCCTGGCGAAAATGATTCAAAGTGGTCCGGCTGCGCCGGGCTCCGAAATTTCTAATGATTGGCGAGGTTGAGACCATGGATAAAATCAAGATGACCACCCCCCTGGTGGAGATGGACGGCGATGAGATGACCCGGGTTCTGTGGGCCTGGATCAAGGAAAAGCTGATCCTGCCCTTCGTGGACCTGAAAACGGAGTACTATGACCTGGGCCTGCTCCATCGGAACGAGACGCGGGACCAGGTGACCATCGACGCCGCCAACGCCACCAAGCGCCTGGGCGTGGCGGTGAAGTGCGCCACCATCACCCCCAACCGCCAGCGGATGGAGGAGTACCCCCAGCTGACGGAGATGTGGAAGAGCCCCAACGGCACCATCCGGGCGATTTTGGACGGCACCGCCTTCCGGGCGCCCATTGTCCTGCCCATGATCCACCCGGTTGTGAAGAACTGGGAGGCGCCCATCACCATCGCCCGCCACGCCTACGGCGATATGTACAAGGCTGTGGACATGGTGACCGAGGAGCCGGGCACCGCCACCCTCACCTTCAAGGGCGAGAGCGGCGCGGAGAAGACCCTCACCGTTCAGACGGTCAGCGGTCCCGCCGTGTGGCAGGGCCAGCACAACACGGAGAAGAGCATCCGTGCCTTTGCCCGCAGCTGCTTCCAGTACGCCATCAATCAGCGGCAGGACTTGTGGTTCTCCACCAAGGACACCATCTCCAAGGTCTACGACGGAGAGTTCAAACGGATCTTCGAGGAGGAGTATGAGACCACCTACAAGGCGGAGTTTGAAAAACTGGGCCTCTCCTACTTCTACACGCTCATCGATGACGCGGTGGCGCGGGTGATCCGCTCCAGGGGCGGCTTCATCTGGGCGCTGAAAAACTACGACGGCGACGTGATGAGCGACATGGTGGCCACCGCCTTCGGAAGCCTTGCCATGATGACCAGCGTGCTGGTTTCCCCGGATGGTACCATGGAGTTTGAAGCCAGCCACGGCACCGTCACCCGGCACTATTACCGCCATCTGAAGGGGGAGGCCACCTCCACCAACTCGGTGGCCACCATTTTCGCCTGGTCGGGCGCACTGCGCAAGCGGGCGCAGCTGGACGGGCTGGCCGACCTGGAAGCCTTCGCCGACCGACTGGAGGCCGCGACCCTAGGCACCATCGAGGACGGCGTGATGACCAAGGATTTGGCGCTGCTGTCCACCCTGCCGAACAAGACGGCAGTGGGCTCCATGGAGTTCCTGGACGCGGTGGCCGCGCGGCTGGCGGAATAAAAAAACAGACAGGGCCCGTGCCGGAAGGCAGTAGCCCATAAGGAAACATTGCAAAACTTATGACGAATGTCAGGTAAACGGAAAAAGAACAACTGCTATGCAAAAGGTTTATCCGATGCATAGCAGTTTTTTGTTTTTCTTATTTGATTATATTTATATTTTTTCAGCGTTCGCAGAACACGCGGCCAGTGTCAGCAGCAAATGAT
>ERZ832522.5988-NODE-5988-length-10595-cov-11.392979_pt1 | contig 10595 bp, 9 predicted proteins | sample MGYA00519951_ERZ832522 | MGnify/ENA primary metagenome ERZ832522 (study PRJEB31850, sample SAMEA3708728) | human gut metagenome | biome: human gut; feature: human-associated habitat; material: faeces | place: China | collected 2014 ... | reverse complement strand
TTTGAGGATGTGCTCACCAAGCTGGACCAGCAGCGCCAGGAGATGGAGAAGGAGCGCACCGAGGCCCGCCGCCTGAAGCTGGAGATGGAGCAGTCTGCCGCCAAGGCCCGGGAGTACCGGGAGCGCCTGGAGGCCGAGCGGGCCAAGGTGGTGGAGAAGGCCCAGGCGGAGGCCCGTTCCATCATCCAGGAGGCCCGGGCGGCCAGCGACCTGGCCATCTCCGAGCTGAAGGAGCTGAAAAAGCGGAAGGACCTGGACTGGCAGCAGGTGAACGACGGCCGGGCGGAGGCCCGCCGCCTGCTCAACGAGGCCGAGCGGGGCATCGGCGGCCCCGTGCAGGAGCCGGAGGCCCCCCCTCCCACCCGGGAGGCCCGGGCGGGGGACACGGTGGAGCTGGTGTCTATGGGCACAAAAGCATCCGTCCTGTCGGTGAACAAGGACGGCACTCTCCAGCTCCAGGCCGGGATCCTGAAGATCTCCGCCAGACAGAGCGAGGTCCGGGTGGTGGAAGGGGAGACCCAGAGCCAGAAGGAGGCCCGGAAGATCATCCAGCGGGCGGAGCGCACCCTGCGCACCGCCGCCCCCCGGGAGGTGGACCTGCGGGGCATGATGACTGATGAGGCTGTGGCCGCCCTGGAGAGCTTTCTGGACACCGCCATGCTGGGCAAGCTGGAGACAGTGACCATCATCCACGGCAAGGGCACCGGCGCGGTGCGCAATGCCGTGCGCACCTATCTCAAGCGCAGCCGCTATGTGAAAGCCTTCCGACCCGGCCGCTACGGCGAGGGGGAAGACGGCGTGACGGTGGTGGAATTGAAATAACGTTCCGAATATCAAAACCCCTCGTCCCCTCGGAGAGCGGAGGGGGGGCTCCGGGGGGAACTGGTTCCCCCCGGAAGGCGCGGCGCGCGAATGCGCAAGCGGTCCCCGCAGGGACCGCCCGCGCCTGTGAGGACGGCGTGACGGTGGTGGAGCTGAAGTGAGCCGCCGGACAGCAGAAGCGCCGCTGGATTCTCTTTGGAATCAAGGCCCAAAAGTGGGGAACCATCATTTTTGCTCTAAAACTCCTTCTTTCTGGAATGAAATCGTGCAAAAAGACGAAGCACAATTTTCCCTGTAATAATTTTCAAGCGAAAAACATAGATTTGTGAAAAATGTCATTGACGCAGACGGGATTTATCTGCTATGCTAAGGATACAATATGACGAGTGCGGAGGTACGGTTATATGTATAGTCAGGAAGCGGTCGTGAACAATCAGGTTGGGCTGCACGCCAGACCGGCCACGTTCTTTATCCAGAAGGCCAACGAGTTCAAAAGCGCGATCTGGGTGGAGAAGGACGAGCGGAAGGTCAATGCGAAGAGCCTGCTGGGCGTTCTGTCCCTGGGCATCGTGAAGGGCACCCCCATCAAGCTGATTGCGGACGGCCCCGACGAGAAGGAAGCGGTGGAGGCCCTGTACAAGATGATCTCCTCCGATTTTTCCGAGTAATTTCCCCAAGCACAATGAAAAGGCGCCGCCATGCGGCGCCTTTTTTGATATTCAAAGCGTGCACATCTTGAACACCAGAAGCACAGACCAGATCATGTTCAGCGGCCTCGATTCGTCCAGATCATTCAAAATGCCTCGTTCCGTTCCGAAGGAGGGACATTCGGATGAAGCAGATGTTTGTGTCAGAGCCTGCCCGGCGGGGCGGACTGCGTCTCTGGCTGGGGAAACGGTATTTCTGTGCCCGGCGGTGGCTCTGGTGGCACACCTCGGGCGTGCGCTTTGCCCGCCGCCGCCCGGAGTTCCCCTGCCCGGTCCTCTGTTTCCGGCACAGCACCCCACTGCTTCGAAAGCTGAAGGACGTGGATATGTGGATGCAGCGGAACAAGGTGCATAACCTGCGTCTGGCGGTGGAGCGGCTGGATGGAGTGGTCCTCCTGCCGGGAGAGACCCTGTCCTATTGGAAATGCATCGGCGATCCCAGCCGCCGGAGAGGTTATGTGGAGGGGATGATGCTGAAAAATGGACAGGTGACCTCCGCGGTGGGGGGCGGGCTGTGCCAGCTGGCCAATCTCATTTACTGGATGACCCTCCATACCCCTCTCACAGTAACGGAGCGGTACCGCCACGGTTATGACGTGTTTCCGGACAGCGGACGTACCCAGCCCTTCGGGAGCGGGGCCACCTGCTGCTACAACTATGTGGACCTGATGGTCCGTAACGATACGGACCGCCCTTACCGGCTGGCACTCCAGGTTGGAAAGCGGGATCTGGAGGGGGCGTGGTACTCCGACAGACCCCAGCCCTGCACCTATCAGATCTATCAGGCGGAGCACCGGATGCAGGGGGAGTACTGGGGCGGATACACCCGCCACAACGTGATCCGCCGGCGGGTGTTGGACTTCACTGGAGAGTTGGTGGGGGACGAGCTTGTGACGGAGAATCACGCCATCATGATGTATAACCCGCTGCTGGAGAAGGGGGAGGGCCCGTTCCCGGATGCGGAGTAAGGAGGATGCAGCGCCTCTATGACCTTTGACGAATTGAAAGAAAAAGCCCACAGCCTGCCCCTCAAGCCGGGCGTATACATCATGCAGAACGCCCAGAGCGAGGTCATCTATGTGGGCAAGGCCAAGGCCCTGAAAAACCGGGTGAGCCAGTATTTTGCCAATCTGGCCGCCCACACCGAAAAGACCCGGGCCATGGTGTCCCAGATCGACCACTTTGACGTCATCATTGCCGACAGCGAGTTTGAGGCCCTGATCCTGGAAAATTCCCTCATCAAGCGGCACCAGCCCCGGTACAACATTCTGCTGAAGGATGACAAGGGCTACCCCTACATCCGCCTGAGCAGGGAGGAGTACCCCCGGTTCTCCCTGGCGGGCCGGGTGGCGGAGGACGGGGCCCGGTACTTCGGGCCCTACGGAAGCCGCCACAGCACCCAGGGGATCCTGGACGCCCTGCGCACCGCCCTGCGCCTGCCCTCCTGCCGGAAGAAGTTCCCCCGGGACATTGGGAAGGAGCGCCCCTGCCTGAACTTCCACATGGGGAAGTGCGACGGCTACTGCCGCTCCGAAGAGCTGAAGGAGCGGCACGACGAGGCCATCCGCCAGGCGGTCTCCCTGCTGGAGGGGCGGTTCAAGGAGGTCAAGGCCGACCTGACCGCGGAGATGGAGCGGGCCGCGGAGGAGCTCCGCTTCGAGCAGGCGGCCCAGCTGCGGGACAGGCTCCGGGCCATCGAGCTGCTGGGGGCCCGGCAGAAGGTAGTGGCCGGCTCCCTGGCGGACACCGACGTCACCGGCTTTTTCCGGGGGACAGCCAAGAGCTGCTTCGTGGTGCTCCACTATGTGGATGGGGACCTGGCGGCCAAGGACATGGAGCTGCTGGAGACCCCGGTGGAGGAGGACGAGGAGGAGATCCTGTCCTCCCTGGTGCGGGAGTACTACGGGGGCCGCACCCGCCTGCCCCGTCAGATCCTGCTGCCCTGCGAGCTGGCAGACCAGGTCCCCCTCACCCGGATGCTGTCTGAGCAGGTGGGCAGCCGGGTGGAGCTGGTCACCCCCCAGCGGGGGGCCAAGATGGATCTGATTAAGCTGGCCAACCAGAACGCGGCGGAGGAGGTGGAGCGGGCCACCACCCGGGAGGAGCGGCAGAATAAGCTGCTGGAGGCGCTGGGGAGGATGCTGGGCCTGCCCCAGGCGCCCCGGCGGATGGAGTCCTATGACATCTCCAACACCGGGGCCGATGACATCGTGGCCTCCATGGTGGTTTTTGAGAATGGACGCCCCCTGAAACGGGATTACCGCCACTTCAAGCTGAAGGACCTGGACGGGCCGGACGACTACGCCTCCATGGAGCAGGTGCTCACCCGGCGCTTCCGCCGGTATCTGGACGGGGACGAGAAGTTCAATGCCCGGCCCGACCTGCTCCTCATCGACGGCGGCGGGAACCATGTGCGGGTGGCCTGCCGGGTGCTGGAGACCATGGGGCTGGACATCCCCGCCTTCGGCATGGTGAAGGACGACCGCCACCGCACCCGGGCCCTGGTGGCCCCGGACGGGCGGGAGATCGGGATCCAGGCCATCCCGGCGGTGTTCGCCCTCATCGGCCAGATCCAGGAGGAGACCCACCGCTTTGCCATCGAGTTCAACCGCCAGCAGCGGAAGGGCCGGGTCCAGGGCTCTGTGCTGGACCGGATCCCCGGGGTGGGGGAGAAGCGCCGCACTCAGCTTTTGAAGCATTTCAAGAGCGTCAGGGCCATCCGGGAGGCCCCGCTGGAGGAGCTGGAGCAGGTGGTCCCGAAGAACACCGCACAGGCGGTCTTTCAGTATTTTCGGGAAATTAGAAATTAGAAGTTAGGAATTAGAAGTTAGGAATTAGGAATTGGAGGGACGCAGAGATGCGCGTGATTTCCGGTACCGCCCGCGGGCGGCGTTTGAAGGAATTGCAGGGGATGGAGACCCGGCCTACCACGGACCGGGTGAAGGAGGCCCTGTTCAATATCGTCCAGTTCGAGCTGCCCGGGCGGCAGGTGCTGGACCTGTTCGCGGGGACGGGACAGCTGGGCATCGAGGCCCTGTCCCGGGGGGCGGCCCGGTGCACCTTTGTGGACCAGCGGAGGGACGCGGCGGCCCTGGTGCGGGAGAATCTGAAGCTGACCGGACTGTCCCAGCAGGCCCGGGTGGTCCAGGGGGACTCCATCTCCTTCCTCATGTCCTGCCGGGAGAAGTTCGATGTGATCTTTCTGGATCCGCCCTATCTCACCGGGGCGCTGGAAAAGGCGGTGGAGACCGTATCCGCATTTGACATTCTTCGGGAACATGGTATAATGGTCTGCGAAAGTCCCCTGGAGCAGGAGCTGCCCGCCCTGGCGGCCCCCTATGAGCGGGGAAAAGAGTACCGGTATGGAAAGATCAAGCTGACCGTATACCGGCACTTGGGAGGAGAGGACCGCCGATGAAAATTGCGATCTATCCCGGCAGCTTCGATCCGGTGACGCTGGGGCATCTGAACATCATCAAGCGGGCGGCCGCCTGCTTTGACCGGCTGATCGTCTGCGTGATGATCAACTCCAAAAAACAGGGGATGTTTACCCCGGAGGAGCGGGTGGAGCTGCTGAAAAAGGCCACCGCCCGGTTCCCCAACGTGGAGGTGGACTACTCCGATGGGCTGCTGGCCGCCTATGCCAAGCGGCGCCGGGCCCATGTGGTGGTCAAGGGGCTGCGGGCCGTCTCCGACTTTGAACAGGAGGTCCAGATGGCGGTCATCAATCGCAAGCTGAACCCCGGCCTGGAGACCATGTTCCTGGCCTCCAGCGAAAAATATACCTATCTCAGCTCCACCATCGTCAAGGAGATGGCCCGGTACGGGGCCAATCTGGGGGATTTCCTTCCCCGGGAGATCGTGGAGGACGTCAATCGGCGCATGAAAGAATTGCAGGAAGGGAAGGTTTGACCCATGGCAAGCGGTGTGGAAGAACTGCTGGATATGCTGTTCGATATGGTGGATGAGGCCAAGAACGTGCCCCTGTCCAGTGATAAATGTATGATCGAGCGGGACCGTGCTCTGGACCTGATCGACGACATCCGGGCCCAGTTCCCGGTAGAGCTGTCCGAGGCCAAGAAGCTGATGGCCAGCCGGGCGGATATGATCGCCTCCGCCAAGCGGGAGGCGGACGCCATCCGCCGCCAGGCGGAGGAGAAGGCCAAGCAGATGCTGGCGGAGGAGAGCATCCTCCTCCAGGCCCGCCAGCGGGCCAACGAGCTGATGCAGCAGGCGGAGGACCGCAGCCGGGAGCTGAAGCGCTCCGCCAACGACTACTGCGAGGACGCCCTGCGCCGCACCGAGGAGGCGGTGGCCGAGGCGTACGATGAGATCAAAAAGTCCCGCTCCCGCTTCCGTGCGGCGGCCAGCGCCGCCCTGGGCATCCAGCCCTCCGCCGGCGGGAGCGCCCGCCCCATGTATGACGCGGCGGCGGACGAGGACTGAGAGAAGGGCATAGCTCCGGCGTCTCCAGGCGCAGGATCGATCCAAAACGGCCGCTTGCGCGGCCGTTTTTTGGCTGTTCCGTCTTTACACCGGGGAGAAAAAACGATATACTATTGAGGTTCTGAGTCCCGAACAAAGAACACACGATCCAATTTTGTGGTTCCGGGCGGAGGTTTCTTTGCCCGTCCCTGGCCCTGCGGGGGAGGGGACGCGTAGAGGGACCGGACCCGGAGAAAGGAAATACAGCGATGAACAAACGTGCCGCATTGGCTCTTGTGACCCTCCTGTCCCTGCTGCTGCCGGGCTGCGCCCCCGCCGGGACCGGCGGAACGGACGGGGAGGAGGCCCGCCTGACGGTGCTGGCCTCCACCTATCCGGTCTACCTGGCCGCCCGGTCGGTGGCGGAGGGGGTGGAGGGCGTCTCCGTCCTCCGGCTGGAGACGGGGGCGGTGTCCTGCCTCCACGACTACACCCTCACCGTGGGGGACATGAAGAAGCTTGAGGGGGCCGACGTGGTGGCCCTGAACGGGGCCGGCATGGAGGAATTTATGGAGGACGCCCTGGCCTCCTCCAGCGCCCCGGTCATCGACTGCTCCGAGGGAGTCGATCTGTTGGAGGGCGAGGGCCATGTCCACCAGGACGGGGAGGAGGATGATGACCACGGCCACTTCGACCCCCACTACTGGATGGACCCGGAGAATATGGAGCAGATGGTGTACAACATCAGAGACGGCCTCTCCCAGGCGGACCCGGAGCACGCGGGGGAGTATGAGGAGAACGCCGCGGAGCAGGCCGGTCTGCTCCACACCTGGGACGACGCTCTCCAGGATATGATTCAGGAGGCGGAGGAGAACGCCGGGGTGGAGATCAGCGGCCTGATCACCTTCCACGACGGATTCCGCTATTTTGCTGAGGCCTTTGACCTGCCCCTGCTGGCCTCCATTGAGGAGGAGGAGGGGAGTGAGGCCTCCGCCAAGGAGATCAATGAGATCGCAGGGCTTGTAAAGGAATACAGCCTGCCGGTGATCTTCACCGAGGTCAACGGCTCCGACGCCACCGCCCAGGCCATCGCCCGGGAGACGGGGTGCGCCGTGGCCCAGCTGTCCATGTGCATGGACGGCCCGGAGGAGGGGACGCTGTCCGACTACTACACCGTGCTGGCGGACAATGTGACCGCCGTGGTAAACGGGTTTGCCGGGGAAGAAGTGATTCGATGAGAAGACTCAAGCACGGAAAGATGTCCGGCGGGTGCGGGGACTCCTGCTGTCTGAAGCTGGAGGGGCTGAACGTCCGCATCCAGGGGGAGGAGATCCTGGAGGACGTGTCCTTCCACCTCCACTGCGGGGAGATCACCGCCCTCATCGGCCCCAACGGGGCGGGCAAGTCCACCCTGTTCCGCAGCATCCTGGGCCAGCTGCCCTACTCCGGGAGCATCACCTTTGCCCCGGCGGGGGGGCCCGCCATCCGTCTGGCCGACGGGACGGTCATGGGGGGGACCCGGCCCCTCATCGGCTATGTGCCCCAGTCCCCCAGCTTCGACCGTGGGGATCCGGTGTCGGTGCTGGACTTTTTCACCGCCGCCACCGCCCGGTGGCCGGTATGTCTGCCCATCCCCGGGAAGTACCGGGAGCGCTGCCGCCGCAGCCTGGAGCGGGTCCACGGCGGTTCCCTGTCCAGCCTGATGGCTGCCCTGTACCCAGAGAAGGAGCTGAGCCGGGAGGACATCGCCGAGCTGGAACGCATCCTGGAGAAAGGGGGGAAATGAGGTGCTGGAGCAACTGACGGCCCTGCTGGCGGCCAGCCTGGGGGGTGGGGCAGCCATCCTGGTGCTGCTGACCCTGGGCCCTCTGCTGACGCGGAAGGTCTCACCGCACTGGCGGTATTGGGCCTGGGCCGTGGTGGCTGTCAGCCTGATGGCCTATCCCATTCTCGGCCCCGTATTGGGGGCCCTCTTTCCCGCTCCCATTCAGCTGGATGTCCCCCAGATGGTGGCTCATGGCGCCTATGACCGGTACAACGCCTATCATTTGGATAACCAGCGGATCGTGGAGGCCGGAGCAGGGGGAGCAGGAGGGACAAATACCTACGTGGACGGAGAACAAATGTGGTACAGTCATCACGTCCACTATACAGACCGGCAGGGCAGGGAGGTGAGCATCCGGGACAACGACTACCTCCGCACCGTCACTGTGGAGGGGGTGACCTCTTACACCGTCCACTGGACGGGGGTGATCTATGGAGCATATCGGGGGGTGGCCGTCCTCTTTCTCCTGTGGATGGCTGCGGGCTATGGACTGGGCCGCCGGCGACTGCTGCGGTGGAGCACCCCGGCGGGGGAGGAGGATCTGGCCGCGCTGGAGCGGGCCAGGCAGGAGACGGGCTGCCGGAAAAAGGCGTCCCTGTACCGCTGCCCCAAGGCAGGCTCCCCCCTGCTGCTGGGCTTTGCCCACCCGGTGATCCTTCTGCCTGAGACTCTGCAGGAGGGGGGACGGGAGGCCGCCCTGGCCCACGAGCTGACCCACCTGAAGCGGAGGGATACAGGCTATCTGCTCCTGCTGACCTGTGTCCGGTGCATCCATTGGTTTAACCCACTGGTGTGGAACATGGTCCGGACGGCCCGGCGGGACATGGAGCTGTGCTGTGACGATGATCTGCTGGCGGGCCGGGACCAGGAGGCCCGCCGGGCCTACGGCCGGGCGATCCTGGACCAGATGACCGCCGGAAAAGGGGGGAGGACCGGTCTGACTACCGGCTTTACCGGGGACCGGGGAGGGATCTTTCTCCGGTTTCGGGCCATCATGGACACCACGCCAAAGAGGAGGGGACGCCTGCTGCTGGCCTCTGCCTCCATCCTGATCCTCCTGGCCGGGGGACTGGTAAGCTGTGCGCCCGCCGCGGCAGAGAGCAGCGGAGGCGCGTTGGAACTGTCGGGAGCGGACGCGGGACCCGGGGAGATGCTGCCCTTGGAAGAGCGGTTTGAGTCCTACAACCGGGAAAGAGGACGCTCCCTCCCTGTTTCCCGGGGGGAGTGGGCTGGAGAGGTCCGCTACCGCTTTGCCGACCAGGAGCAGGGGGTGGAGGTGCTGGTCGGACTCAGCCCGGGGAAGGGGGACCCCTTTCCTGCGGAGGTCCTGTTCCAGAGGCGGAGCTTTGACTTCGACATGCCAGTCCTTCCGCTGGCCCAGGGCGGCGCAGAGGGGAGTGCCTCTTTGTCCCTGGCCGACCTGACGGGAGACGGCGTCCCGGAGCTGGTGTACATCTGGGGCGGCGGCGGGACCGGCGCCTGGGAGGACAACTGCCGGGTATTCGACCTGTCTACCGGGGAGGAGTACCCCATCATCCTGGACCCGGAGCTGATGCTCTCCCAGGTGCGGGCGGAGCGGCTGGAACGGCGGGAAGATCATCTTATTTATCAGGTCACCGGCCCCGGCGGTCAGTCGGGGGAAGCAGCCCTGTGGTGCCCCGAGTCTGACCAGGAGCCGGAAGGGGGACCAGCCCTGGGGCAGATCAGCCTGATCCGGATGAACGAAACGGGGGATGCGCTGGAGTGGACCGCCTCCCTGACGCTGGAGGGCCCGCCGGTCCTGTACGGGAACAGCCTGGGTGAGCTGACGGCGATGCTGGAGTTCTCCCCCTCCCTGCGGGCGTTCACAGCGGCACCGCCCTGGGGGATGGTGCTCTACCCCCTGGAATAACACAAAATTTTTAAGGGGAGGGCCCTGGAGGGGGGCCCTCCCCTTGTATTTGCCCCCAAATTACGGTATGATATCCCTTGATGCAAAGACCACAAAGGAGGGTTTTTTATGCGGGACGGATTTATCAAAGTGGCAGCGGGCACCCCGAAGATCCGGGTGGCGGACTGCCGCTATAACGCGGAACAGATCTTTACCATGATGCGGGAGGCGGACAAGCAGGGCGTCAAGGTCCTCTGCCTGCCGGAGCTGTGCCTCACCGGCTATACCTGTGGGGACCTGTTTTTGCAGGACACCCTGCTGTGTGGGGCGGAGGAGGGGCTTCAGACCATCCTGGAGGCCACTCGAAACTTGGATATGGTGACCGTGCTGGGCCTGCCGGTGCGGTGCAAATGGGACAACAAGCTGTATAACTGCGCCGCAGTCATCCAGAGCGGCGAGATCCTGGGACTGGTGCCCAAGACCTATCTGCCCAATTACGGGGAGTTTTATGAACAGCGGTGGTTTGCCTCCGGAGCGGGTGTGGAGACCAGTGTGGACCTGTGCGGGGAGACCGTGGACATGGACGCCGCGGGGCTCTTTGCCTGTGAGACAGTGCCCAACCTGGTCCTGGGCGTGGAGATCTGTGAGGACCTGTGGGCCACCGAGCCCCCCTCCGCCCGGCTGGCCCGGGGCGGGGCTACGGTGATCCTGAACCTGTCGGCCTCCAATGAGCTGGTGGGCAAGTCTGGATACCGCCGCAATCTGGTGGTGGGGCAGTCAGGGCGCCTGGTGTGCGGATATGTGTACGCCGATGCTGGGGAAGGAGAGTCCACCACCGACCTGGTGTTCACCGGCCACAACATGATCGCCGAGAACGGTGCCCTGCTGGCGGAGCGGCGCTTTGCCACGGGGCTCACCATCAGCGAGATCGATGTGGACCGGCTGG
>ERZ832522.5977-NODE-5977-length-10614-cov-13.578937_pt1 | contig 10614 bp, 10 predicted proteins | sample MGYA00519951_ERZ832522 | MGnify/ENA primary metagenome ERZ832522 (study PRJEB31850, sample SAMEA3708728) | human gut metagenome | biome: human gut; feature: human-associated habitat; material: faeces | place: China | collected 2014 ... | reverse complement strand
GGCGGCGGCGACTCCGCAGCAGCCTGCGAGCAGCTTGGCTTTGCCGACAAGATTACCCACATCTCGACCGGCGGCGGCGCGTCTCTCGAATTCCTCGAGGGCCTGGAGCTGCCCGGTATTGCTTGCCTGCAAGACAAGTAAGACTATCATAATCCGGCAACGTTCCATCGGGGCGGACAGAGTCGTCCGCCCCTACAAAGAACTATGAATTGCCGGTGGCGTTGTCGATGGAACTATCGACAAGGTTCGTAGGGGGCGATGCCCACATCGCCCCGCGCGGAACACACCGTTTTGACGGAAGTCCGCAGCGAATTCGAACCGGCCAACCATCGAATTTGCCGAAGGGTTTCGCGTTTCGGAAATCCCCTCTGCCGGGTCGATGTGGGCATCGACCCCTACGCGGTTTGTTGGAAACCGCTGCAAAATTGGAAACGAATAAAGATTGAGATATATAGGAGATTGATACCATGAATCGGAAATACCGCAAGACCGTGATCGCTGGCAACTGGAAGATGAATAAGACGCCGTCGGAGACGAAGGAGTTCATGAACGAGTTCAAGACTATCATGCCCAAGGGCCGCTGGTGCGATGTGGCGCTGTGCGTGCCTGCCGTGTGCATCCCCGCCGCTGTGCGCGCGATGCGCGAGACGAGAGTCGGCATTGGCGCGGAGAACTGCAACGCCAACGCTTCCGGCGCTTATACCGGCGAGATTGCCGCGAACATGCTCGTGGACGCGGGCTGTAAGTACGTCATCCTCGGTCACTCCGAGCGCCGCGCCATGGGTGAGACGAACGAGGACGTGAACGCGAAGGTTCTGGCCGCGCTCGAAAACGGCCTGATTCCCATTATGTGCGTCGGCGAAAGCCTCGAGCAGCGCGAGCAGGGCATCACCGAGGAGTGGATCACCATGCAGATCAAGAGCGGCCTGCACGGCGTCGGTGAGGACCGGATCCGCAAGATGATCATCGCCTACGAGCCCATCTGGGCCATCGGCACCGGCAAGACCGCAACCCCCGAACAGGCGGAAGAGGTCTGCGAGAGCATCCGTACGGTCATCCGCAAGCTCTACGGCGCAAAGATCGCAAGAGCCATCTCCATCCTCTACGGCGGCTCCATGAACGAAAAGAACGCCTATGATCTGCTGGCGCAGCCCGACATCGACGGCGGCCTCATCGGCGGCGCTTCCCTCGTTCCCGAGAAGTTCGTCAAGATCATCGAGTCTGCGAACCAGCCCACCATCTAAACAAACCCGTCTACAGACAAGAAAAGGCCGTGATCCATCGATCACGGCCTTTTGACATGCTTTTTGACGGAAATCCTTCCGATTGATACCTTGGAAACGATTTTGCATATATCCTGCCCCTACGCATGCTTTTGCAATTTGCGTGAAAACTGTCAGGCTGTCTGCGGAACCTCCCAGCCATCGGTCTGTTTCTGGTAGGTGCGGAAGAAGTAGACCATCTGGCCGATGGCGGTGAGCGACCAGGAGAAGATGTAAAGAAGGTACAGCGCCGTCAGCGTGTGGAACATGGCAAAGATCGTATACACCCAGATCACGCGGAACACGCACGAGCCGAGAATGACGATCGCCATCGGCACGGCGCTTTTTCCGAGGCCGCGCGAGGCAGCGAGTGTATTGTCCATGAACGCCGAGAATGCGTAGCTCCATCCCATGATCTGAAGCTTTTCCATGCCGGCCGCGATAACTTCGGGGTCGGGCGTAAAGATGCGCAGGAAGCCGCCGCCAAAGAACATGAGCGCAAGCCCTAAAACCGCGCCCACGCCGAACGAGTACACCAGGCTCACGCGATAGGCCTGCATGATGCGCTTTTTATTGCGCGCGCCGTAGTTCTGGCTGATGAAGGTCGAGCAGGCCGTATAGGGTGCGGCCATGACCTCGTAGACCAGAGAGTCGGCGTTTGCCGCGGCGGAGTTTCCCTCGACCACGGCGGCACTGAACGAGTTGACTGCCGACTGGATGAAGAGGTTCGCAATCGCGAAAATCGCGTGCTGCATGCCGGAAGCCACGCCGAGCGCCAAGATCCGCTGCGCCTTTTCGCCGCTGAAGACGAAGTTTTTAAGCTCCAGCCGGTAGCTCTCCTGCGCCCGCAGCAGAACCCGCAGCACGAGCGCCGCCGAGGTATACTGCGAGATGATCGTCGCCAGCGCAACGCCGTCGGTTGCCATCTTGCAGACGATGACAAAAAAGAGGTTCAGGCAGATATTAAGCCCGCCTGCGATCGAGAGGAAGAGGAGCGGCCGCTTTGTGTCGCCCGTCGCGGTGAGTACGGCGCTGCCGAAGTTATAAAGCGCCATTGCCGGAAGGCCGAAGGCGTAGATGCGAAGATACAAAATCGCGCCGTCGATCAGCTCATCCTTCGTTCCAAGGAGCGTCAGAAGCGGTCTTGCCAGGGAAAAGCACAGCGCCATCAGAATAAGACCCAGCCCGAGGCAGACGACTGCCGCCGTATGGACGGTCTGGCGCGTATTTTCCTCCTCGCGCGCGCCGATGAACCGCGCCGTGAGGACATTGACGCCCGCGCCCATGCCGATCAGAAAGCCGGAGTAGAGTGCGGCAAGCGTTGCCGTCGAGCCGACCGAGCCCAGCGCATGCGAGCCAGCGAATTGCCCGACGACGGCGATGTCTGACATATTGAACAGTACCTGCAATAAGTTTGAAGCCATCAGCGGCAGGCTGAAGACCAGTATTTGCTTCCAGAGATTCCCGCGCGTCATGTCACGCAGATCGTACCGCATGGCAATCAAGCCCCCAGTTTTAAAATTCTCGCCGCGTAAGCTCGCGGCGCCTGCCTACTATAGCACCGAAAATGGGAATTTGCAACGGAAATTTCGGACATTTTTCCACAAAAAGTGCGCCGTGTGTGCACACCTCTTTTGCAGCAGAAACACGAAGCTTTTTCCCGATTTTCCGTGCCCAAGAAAACATTCCCGCGACTTGCGCAAGAAACCCCTTGATTTTGCGCGCGCTTGCTGGTATAATACCAAGGCAAGTTCATACGGAGTGGTATCGAAGTGGTTATAACGGCCCTGACTCGAAATCAGGTGTACCGGCAACGGTACCGTGGGTTCGAATCCCACCCACTCCGCCAGCAAAAGAGCCCATCCTACCGGATGGGCTCTTTTGCTGTTTTTTGTTGTGGGTGGGATTCGAAAGGCGGCTCTTAGCGGTATGCCGGTGGCATGCCGCAACCGCCGTGGCTTTTCCGCAGAAAAGGAATCCCACCCACACTACCAGATTACAGGATTCTCTCGATCATCCGGCAGGGGAATTTCTTATTATGGGTGGGGGTCGAAGTTTATACTGCGAAGCAGTAAATCCCACCCACTCCGCCAGCGAGCACCGTTGTGCACACATTCTTCCTTTCCGAAAACGTTCGTCACAGCGCTGACACTACGAAGCGGAAAAAACGCCCGTATTACCAGATCACAGCAGTCCTTCACATGCCCTGCGGACGATTTTCCCGTTCATACAAAATCGAAAAACCGAGGCGGCTGATTCAGCCGTCTCGGTTTTCTCAGGTTTTCTTAATGAACTGCTCGCCGCATTTGGGGCAGCGGATATTGATGCGCCCTTTTCCGCGCGGGACGCGGACGACCTGCCGGCAGCGCGGACAGGTGAAATACCGGTTCTGCCGGTCGCGGAGCCTTGTGAAAAAGCGCTGGAAGGCAGCGTTTTCCCGGCGGCGCGCCTCAATGTTGCGCGAGTAGATCCGGAACATCGACCAGATCAGCGGCACGTACGCCAGCGTACCGAATGCGGCCATCCACGGCGCAAGGTAGCGGCTCCCGAGTCCGCCCACGAGCATCAGCACAACCGCAAAAATGAGCAACCATTTGTTAAGGGAATCTGCTCCGTAGCGTCCGTACATGAACCGCCGCAGCGCGTCGCCCAGCTTCTGAAACATGTGACAGCCCCCTGTTTTCTTCTGAATGGATTGGATTCATTATACTGATTTGTTACAGCATTTACAAGAAAACGGCCGGAAAGTTTAAAGAAAGTTTACGCTTTGGCGGCTTTTTTGCCGCTCAAAACAACGATTCCGCCCAAAACAAGCAGAATGCCGATAATGGCCGGGACCGTCAGGCGTTCGTGGAAGACGAAAACGCCGAAGAGCGTGGCGACGACGGGCTCGGTGGACGCAAGAATGCCAGCTCTGCTCGACTCCATGCCCTCTAAGCCCTTCGTGTAGAACCCGAAGGCGAGGAACGCCGTCACAAAGCCCATACCGAGCATCCAGAAAAGAAGCGTCCGGTCGGCGGCAATCGCGCCTGCCATCGCGCCCCAGTTGGCAAGCGGCATGTCGGCAAGCATGCAGAACAGGAACGTGTAGAACGTGATTGTCCACGCGCCGTAGCCCCGGTCGATGGCGAAGCGGCTGAAAATCGAGTAGAGCGCGTAGAAAAATCCCGCCCCAAGGCCGAGCAGCAGGCCCTGCATGGATACCGCACTCTCGCTCCCGATTCCAGAGACGAGGCAGCAGCCGGCGAAGGTCATGACGAGCGCAAGAAGCTTTCGCTTCGTGAGCTTCTCATGGAACAGGATAATGCTCAAAATCATGATGATCGCGGGCGAGGTATAAAGAAGAACCGCCATGACGTTCAGGCTCGTGACCTGCATGCCGGAAAAATAGCACAGCGAAAAAAGAAGCAGGCTCACAATGCCGGAGCCCAGAAAGCACCAGAGGTCCTTCAGCCGGATGCGGAAGCTGTTTCTTGAAAAGAGCATCATGAAAATTCCCATAAACAAAAGCGCCGAGAGCATCCGCGCCTGCACCACGTCCATTGCATAGAGCCCGGCGGCGTTCAGCTTTCGCACGAATAATCCCATGCTGCCCCAGAGCGCGCCCGCGAGGAGCACCAGAATTGCCGCTTTCGACTGTTTCATATAGAATCCTCTCTTTCTTTCAAACAGTACCAGTATACACGCAAATGAACGCGCTGCCAAGAAGCGTTTTCTGCAATTCTTAAATTTTCCGTTTGGCTTGCTTTTTTGCCCGGCGTCTGGTATACTGTTGGCACATATGCCAAACATGTCCGGCCGCCGCTGCCGGAGCCATAAAAAAGGAGGAACCCGGATGAAAAAACGGATCTTGAGCTTGCTTCTGATTCTGGTCATGACGCTCTCGCTGCTGCCAACCGCAGTGCTGGCGGACGAGGCGGAGACAGACTACGGTATTACGATTGTATCGCCAGACGCCACAACGCAGATCGATGTTACGTCCAAAAATTACAAAGATGTGATGCTCGACGGAACCGTCAGCTATGACCCGGAAACAAAGGTGCTTACGCTGAACGACGCGAACCTTGGATGCATTAGAGCGTCCCAGATTCAGAAACCATTGACGCTGCGTCTGGTGGAAGACAACACCATTACAACGCCGCAAGGTATCTACTCAAACGCACTGACCATGGACAGCCTTTCGATCGAGGGAGACGGTCGCCTGCATGTCAAGGCGCAGCTGTATGCAGCAAACTTCTACGTGGGCATATCCTATCAGCAGTCCGGCGGCGAGGTGACGCTGGAGGGCTTTGGGGTGCTGAATGGCAGTTCCGGCTCGGTAAAGCTTACCGGCGGAAAGCTGACCTTGATCGGTGGAATGCCGCAGATGGACAAGCTTCTGGATGCGGCGGCCGGCACGAAGCTGGCGCTGTTCTATGAAGACGGGAAAGACCTCGGGTCGTGGACGCTGCCGACGGACAGCACAAACTGGTCGGGTCTGCTTTCTACTGCGGCAAAGATGACGCTGACTGCTCCGGCTGCGCTGGATGAGGCTTCCCTTGCCGAGCTCAAAGAAAAAGAGACGTATTACTTTGATCTCTCCGGAAGTGAAATCCGGCACTTTACGACCAGAAACGAAGCGCTGCCGGACGCGTCGCTTCACTATGTGCCCTTTACGTATGCCGGTACGCTGAACAACGTTTTTCATTGGAAGTATAGGGATAGCTACGCAAGGGCATTCGGCAGCTGGCCGCTGTTTGTTGCGGACTACAACATTTCGCAGGTTTCGTGGAACGATCTGCATGCGGAAGGTTTGATTTACGGAAAATCGTATCAGAGTGGCGGTGTGACTTATACCATGCGCGCGCCCTCCAGCCACGACCCTGACTATCAATACACCACCGAGTGGAGTTGCATCAAGGACTACACGAAAAATTTAAACAGTGGCTATTCATGGGCGCAGGAGTTCTTTGGCACCGGGGAAACTGCTGGTTGGGCAGCGCTTCTAAGCGATCCCATCAGGACAGAGCTTACCGATAAGTCGTATATCTACTACCGCCCGGTGCTTCAGCCGACGAATCTGAACGGGCAGACGCTGCATGTGGTGACGCTCGTAGTGGGCGAGAATCGCTACAATGTCGTCGCGGGTGACACCGTTTCCCCGGCCTCGATCGACGGCCTGCTCAAGGACGGGGACGAGCTGAAAGACGGCTACTACTGGCACGATGCGGAAAATGGCAAGTACTACCGTTCGGACGAGCAGATCCCGGTTACAGATGATATCACACTGGAGGCAGTAAAAGGCCGCTATGGCATCAAGATCACGGACGAAAAAGGTGTAGAGCACCTCTTAAGGCAAGGGACTTACATACTCAATCTTGGCGACTGCGGAGATATCTATTATGCCACTGGCTCAGAATTCATACTTACGCTGACGGACGCCAAGCTTCGGAGCATTGAATGTGATATGGATCTCACTTTGAGGCTCCTTGGAAGCAGCAGCATTGCCGCGAAGGGCGACGAAGATGCCATTCGTGCAGGCAGCCTGTGCATTAGTACCACTGCTACTGGCGACGGACGCTTGTCCATTTCAGCGAAGGACGGCCAGGCATACAAGCCGCTGGACACAAGCCGCACCTACAAGCAAGAGAGCGACCATGTGACGATGCCGGAGAGCGCCTTGAATCGGTTCGAGAGGTTCTCTTTCTCCGGCGGCACGCTTACCCTGCTCGGCGCGGATACAGAGACATTTGTAAACATCGATCGCTGCCTCAAAGCGGGAAAAATTGCCGACGGCACAGAGCTGCGGCTGGTAAATGAAGACGGAGTGAGAGTCTTCTCGAAGAAAACGCCGCTGGAAGACCCAGAGGATTGGGATTTTCTTGCGATAAACGCAGTACACGCGAAGAAGCTGCATCTGATCGCGGACGGTGAGGAGCTTCCGCCGGAGAAGGAAGACCCCGACGACAAAGACCCGAAGGAGCCCTCGATGGAAGGTATGATCGCGGCCGGTATGGCGCTGCTGGCCAGCGGGGACGACAATCCCTTCCGTGATGTGCGCGCGATCGACTGGTACTACGACGACGTGATGTATGCCTACGACCGGGGACTCATCCGCGGCACGGCCTACAACAAATTCTCCCCGAAGGAAGCTTTCACACGCGGCATGCTCCTTACAATTCTCGCGCGGCACGACGGCGTGCGCACCAAGGACAGCACGCCGTGGTATGCATCCGGCTGCGACTGGGCGGCGCGGAACGGCATTTCCGACGGGAAAAACCCCGAAGAGGCTGTCTCCCGCGAGGAGTTCGCCCTGACGCTTTACCGGTACGCGCAGTACCGCGGCAGTTCCATGCTGTCCGGAAACGACCTTTCGAGCTTCACAGACGCGAATGCGGTGACGGACGAAGCATTGCCCGCCGTTCAGTGGGCCGTCTCCGAGGCAATCCTGCGCGGCGATAACTTCTATCTCCACCCGCAAAGCGGAGCGACCAGAGCCGAAGCCGCCGCCATGCTCCATCGGTTCTTTGCCCGGTAAATTTCCCGGGACGCGCGTACGGACGAAATCTTCGGGAATTTTCCGGATGTTCGAATGGGTGAAATGTCCCGAATTTGCGTAGGGGTCGATTGAGCACATCGACCCGGCACGTAAATCCGATTTTACGGAGATCCCTGGCGAATTCGTCGGTTCCCTTGGGGCAATGTGGGCATCGACCCCTATGCACTCGGCCGTAAAATTTCCGAAACACACGAACCGGGCGCGCCGCTTTTACTTGCAAGGCGATACAGAAATATGATAGAATACGAAAAAACGCGACAGGGGATGTGCTGTATGAATTACGAGGTTTTTGACGCGCTGAACGCCGGAACGCTTTGCCGGGCGGAGGACGAAACAGAGCAGGCCTTTATGGAGCGGGTCTATCGCATGCTTTGCGAGGAGGAAGGGGCGGCCTGCGGCCTGATCGGTCTGATGAAGCCGTCGTTTCTTTCGTGCAGCGCGGAGAACCGGTCGCTCACGCTCGACTTTGCCGCCGAGGACTGGATGCTCAACTCGAAGCAGACGCTTCACGGCGGCATGCTCGCGTCGATGCTCGACAACACCATGGGCCTAGCCGCACGCTTCTGCTGCAAAACGAACCGGCTTTCCACGGTGAGCCTCGCAGTCAATTACCTGCGTCCGGTTCTGCCGGGAGAGCACGTGACCGTCGCCGTACAGGTGGATCAGGCCGGGCGGCGCATGATCTTCCTGTCCGGCTGTGTCTACGCGGAAAACGGCAAGAAGGCCGCTACGGCAACAGGCGCTTTTATGGTGCTGTGAGGCTGTCGCTCGCCGTCCAGTTTGCGCCTGCGTCGCCGGCAGAAAGGGTCAAGGTGTAGTCGTAGACGGTTCCGTCATCCGCCTGCAGGCGGAAGGTGACCGTGCCATCACCCAGGTATGTAAACCCGGGCTCGTCTGCCGCTTTCGCGACGGGGCCTGCGCAGTAGGAATAGCCGGTTTCGTCAAAGAAGCGAACGAGCGTCGAGGCCTCGCCGTCCCAGTACAGCACGGCGCCGACACAGTTATTCGCCTTGTCTGGCGTTGTCAGGCAGTCGATGAATGCCCATTTCGGCTCTTTGATGGCCTTGTACATCCGGCGGATATCCGCCTGCGTCCATTCCTTTTCCGGCTCGGACTCCGGTTCTGCCGGAATTTCCGGAGCGGAAGCTTCGGCGGGCGCGGCCAGAACGGGTGGGGCTTGGGTGTCCATCGCGGGCTCTGGCTGCTTTTCGCAGGCGGAAAGGCTCAAAACGAGCGCTGCTAGCAGGATAAGAACCGTTCGTTTTTTCATCATAAGGTCTCCTGCGTGCGTCACGCTTCGCCGGACGGTTTCTCCCCGTCAGGATCCGGGAACCAGGTGAACATGCGGGGATTATTTTCAACAGAATCGGGGTCGATGTGTTTTGCCTCGCACCAGCGGAAGAACGCTGTTTTTAAAAACGGGTTCAGGTTCTGCATGGCGCTGTAGAGGTTCAGTTCATCCTCGCCCACAAACAAGATCGTATTGATACCGCCGCGCGTCATGAGGCTTCGCTGTCCCCGGATGTCCGCGTAGCGGTATTCTTTTTTGCCGCCGCGCAGCGTCTTATAGAGAAAGCTGTCTTCCCCATAATAAATCGCGACGGAAAAATATGTGTAGAGTAGGAACGCGCCCATGATCATCGCGCCGACGCAGCAGATTGCGAGCAAGGTATCTCCTCCCTCCGGCATCCAGAAAAGCAGCGCCATCAGCGGAATAACCAAGAGCAGCACGCCGAACGTTGCGCTCTTTTGCGGCGGGCGGACGACGGATTTGCTTTTTTCCAGTTCGTGCTTCGGAAAGAGCTTCTGAAGGAGCTTGTCGACCAGAAAGCAGACGAGAAACACGAGCGCGCAGAAGATGAGCAGCAGGACGTATTTCATCCCTCTGCCTCCACATCCGCAGATAAAACCGCGTCGACCGGGATATCGTGCGCGTCCACGTCCAGATGGTCAAACATCTGAAAGCCGTAGCAAAGGGCAATCGTCGGATGGTTCGGGTGCGCGGCGAGGAATTTATCGTAGAATCCGCCGCCGTAGCCGCAGCGGTGTCCCTCGGGGTCGAAGGCGAGGCCGGGCATCAAAACCAGCGCCGTCTCGTCGTCTGCTTCGGGCCCGTCCGCGATGGGCTCGGGAATGTTATACGCGCCGGGCGCGACGGCGTCTAAATCGTCCAGCCAGAGGAATTTCATCGTGTCGCCATACACCTTCGGCACGGCCACGCGCTTTCCGTCCGCCTGCGCCTGCCGCATGATCGGGATCGTGCGCACCTCCTGATTGTAGGGCATGTAGCCGTAGATGCTTTTGGCGGCTTTGTAGAGCGGGTGCGCGCGGAAGAGCTCTGCCAGCTTCTCGCTGCAAGCTTCCACCTGCGCCGTCGTCATTGCACGCTTTTTTGCGCGGATCTGCGTGCGAAGTTCCTTTTTATCCATGGTGCGCCTCCTGTAAGTTGTTTTTCTCTATTTTAATATACGAGGCGCTGTTCGTCAATGCGGGAAACGGTTATAATACGTTCCGGGAGAAAGTGTCTCGCCGGAAAGCGCGGCAAGCTCGGAGACGGTACAAAACTCGTACCCTTTTGCATACATCGTATCGATAAACGACAGCGCGGCGGAGACGGAGTGCTCCGTGAGATCGTGCATCAGGACGATATCGCCTGCCGACGCATGCGAGAGCAGATACGGCAGCACCTGCGAGGCCTTCTCTTTGTCCCAATCGTGCGGGTCGACCGACCAGAACACGATGCTAAGCCCGAGCTCGCGCGAAGCATCCAGCAGGTCCTGCGAGTAAAGCCCACCCGGTGGGCGGAACAGGCGC
>ERZ832522.5959-NODE-5959-length-10634-cov-3.429341_pt1 | contig 10634 bp, 8 predicted proteins | sample MGYA00519951_ERZ832522 | MGnify/ENA primary metagenome ERZ832522 (study PRJEB31850, sample SAMEA3708728) | human gut metagenome | biome: human gut; feature: human-associated habitat; material: faeces | place: China | collected 2014 ... | reverse complement strand
AGCTGGCCGCCATCATCGACGCTGTGGAACTGGACGAGAAGGTGGGCGTGTGCCTGGACACCTGCCACGTGTGGGACGGCGGCTACGACATCGCCGGCGACTTGGACGGCGTGCTGGAGGAGTTCGACCGCGTCATCGGGCTCGACCGTTTGCGCGCCATCCACTTGAACGACTCGAAGAACCCGCTCGGCGCCCACAAGGACCGCCACGCCCCCATCGGCGAGGGCTGCATCGGCTTTGATGCGCTCGCCGCTGTGACGAACCACCCGGCCCTGCGCGATCTGCCCTTCTTCTTGGAAACGCCCCAGGACGACCTTTCCGGCTGGGGCCGCGAAATCGCCGCCCTGCGGGCAGCGCATGCCGAGTAGCTACAGCGCTAAATCACGAAGAAGTACACGCTGAAGAACTGCAGGCAGCTGGCGGCCAGCACGAACAGGTGAAAAATCGAGTGCATGTAGCGCACCTTTTTGAAGATGTAGAACACGGCGCCCACGGTATAGCTGATGCCGCCGGCAACCAAGAGCCAGAAGCCTGCGGGGGCCAGCTCGGCGAACAGCGTCGGGATGAAGAACACGATGGACCAGCCGAGCGCCACGTAAAGCACGGCCGATATCCAACGGGGACGGTAGGTCCAGAAGGCTTCAAAGGCGATGCCGACAAGTGAGACGGCCCAGACGAAGGCGGCGAGCCAGACGCCGCCCACATGTCCCAAGGTGATGAGGCAGTAAGGGGTGTAGGTACCGGCGATGAGCAGGTAGATGCCGGAATGGTCGAGCACTTTGAACACGCGTTTGGCGCGTTCTGCTGCCAGCGCGTGGTACAGCGTGGACATGAGGTACTCCAACAACTGCGCGATGCCGTACACGAGGGCCGCCGCCAATAGGATGCCGCCGCCATCTGACACCGACTTCACGATGAGAAGCACGAGGGCCGCCACGGCCAGGCCCGCCCCTACGCCATGGGTGACGGCGTTGAAGATCTCCTCGCCCAAGGTGTACTCGCGGCCGGGCTTTTTGCCGGAGCGCTTGATGAGCTCGCGAATTTCCGGCGACACCTTGGCCGCCGCCGCAGCGGCGTTGGGGGAGAGCTCGGGGTGGGCAAGGCGAATGTTGGGCACGATGACTCCTTTGGGTATGAGCTACTGCTGCTCGCGCAGGGCCTTCAAGATGGCGCGCTTTTTGGCCTGCTTGTCGGCGTAGGCCTGCTTCTCGGCGCGGGTGCGGGCGCGTTCGGCTTCGGCGGCAGCGCGCTCGTCGGCGTGGGCTGCAAGCTCCGCTTCGCGGGCGGCTCGTCGGGCGGCGCGGCGCTCTTCGCGCTCGGCGGCGGCCTCGGCGTCGGAGAAGCGGCAGCCGCAGTAGTTCTGGCGGTACATGCCGCCCTCGCGCGAGCGCCGGGTGGCTTCGTCGTAGAAGGGGCGGTAGTCGGCGAAGTGGGCCTTGATACCCTCGCGGGAACAGGCGCGCTCTAGTTCCTCTCGGATGATGCGGGTGTACTGGTAGGGGCTCACGGAAAGCGTGGTGCCCAGGGCGGAGTACCCGTGCTCGCGGGCGTAGCGGGCGGCCTCCTCGAAGCGCAGGCGGTAGCAGGCCCGGCAGCGGGCCTCCCGCGCCGCGCGGGCGGGGGAGGCGTCGCCTTCGAGGTCGCCTTCCTCGTTCGTGATCACGCCGAACTTGGCATCGGCGGCATTGCCGATGCGGCCGGCGGTGGTCTCCCAGGCCTCGGGGTCGTAGACGCCTTCCACGACTTCCAGCCCAGCGCCCGCGGCCCACTCGCGCAGGGTGGCCAGCCGGCGCGCGTATTCCTCGGCGGGGTGGATGTTCGAGTTCGCGTAGAACACGACGGGATCGACGCCCTCCGAGCGCAAAATGCGGACCGGCTCCAAAGAGCACGGTCCGCAGCAGGCGTGCAGAAGAAGCCTGTCCTCGTTCTCGGGCGCAGGCTGCATAGCTGAATCGGTTTTCGTGGTCTCTGTCATGACGCCCATGCTAGCACATTGTCGCCTGGCAATGTGCCGGTGAAAAAAACGAGCCGCCTGCAAAAGGCGACTCGTCTATAACGATATGCTCGGCGGCCTACTTGCCGGCCAGGGGGCTCGGCACGGTGTAGACGCGGGCGGCGCAGGCCTGGTCGAGGTCGTACAGGCCCTTCGGGTCGCCTCCGAACAACTTCATGTTGGTGATCATGGTGTCGGCGTTGTCCTCTTCCTCCAGCTGCTCGTCGATGAACCAGCCGAGGAACTTCTGGGCGCGGTAGTCGTGGGCCTCGAGCGCGGCGGCATAGATGTCGTTGATGAGCGAGGTCACGTACTTCTCGTGCTCCATGGCGGCCTCGAGCGGCTCCAGGAAGTTCGCGAAGGTCTTGTCGGGCATGTCGATGGCCAGAAGCTTCACAGCCTTGCCGTTCTCGTGCAGGTAGTTGCGGAAGATCATCGCGTGGTCGCGCTCTTCCTGAGCCTGGATCTCGAAGTAGTTGGCGTAGCCCGACAGGCCCTCCTCCTCGTAGTAGTCGGCGAAGGAGAGGTACAGGTAGGCGGAGTACAGCTCCTTGTTGATCTGGTCGTTGATGAGCTCGTAGACCTTGGCGTCCATAGTTGTCCTTTCTCGTTGGTCGGCGCGATGCCGTCTGGCGCAACGGGGCGTTGAGCGTGGGGCCCGCATCCGCGCGGCCGGCGGGGAACGCCGACGCTTCTTGGTGAACCGCATGACAGGATACCGCGAAACCGCTTAATCTTCGTGGCAAATCTATGCAAATAACCCGCTTTTAACGAAAGCGCCAGACGGCGCGCACCGCCGCACCTTCATAATGGCTCCCGAGAATTGAAGGAAGGGAACGCGCGCATGCTGCAGCTCAAGAATATCTGCAAGTCCTACACCACGGGCGACTTCACCCAGGTGGCCCTAAACGACGTCTCCATCTCGTTCCGCGACAACGAGTTCGTGGCGATTCTGGGGCCGTCGGGCTCGGGCAAGACGACGCTTTTGAACGTGATGGGAGGTCTTGACCACTACGACTCCGGCGACATGATCGTCGACGGCATTTCCACCCACCGCTACAAGGACCGCGATTGGGACACTTTCCGCAACAACCGCATCGGGTTCGTGTTCCAGAGCTACAACCTCATCCCGCACCAGACCATCCTGCAGAACGTGGAGCTGGCGCTGACGCTCTCGGGCGTGGGGAAGGCCGAGCGCACCCGCCGCGCCAAGGAGGCCCTGGCATCGGTCGGGCTGTCCGAGCATTTGAACAAGAAGCCGAGCCAGCTTTCGGGCGGTCAGATGCAGCGCGTCGCCATCGCCCGCGCGCTCATCAACGATCCGGAGATCGTGCTGGCCGACGAGCCCACCGGCGCGCTTGACTCCCATACCTCGGTGCAGATCATGGACCTGCTCACGCAAATCGCCAAGGACCGTCTGGTCATCATGGTCACCCACAACCCGGAGCTGGCGGCCGAGTACGCCACGCGCACGGTGAACCTCGCCGACGGCGTCATCCGCTCGGACACCGACCCCTATTTCCCCACGGAAGCGGAAATGCACGCCTCGCGCAAGCCCATCCGCAAGACCTCGATGAGCTTTCTCACGGCGCTCGCGCTGTCGGCGAACAACCTTCTGACCAAGAAGGGCCGCACCATCATGACGGCGTTCGCCGGCTCCATCGGCATCATCGGCATCGCGGCCATCCTGGCGCTCGCCAACGGCGTGGACAACTACATCGAGCGCACCGAGGAAGACACCTTGTCGGTGTACCCGCTGCAGATCATGTCCACCGGTTTCGACATGACGGCGCTCATGGGCATGGCCGTCGATGGCGGAACGGGCGACGGGGGAGACGCGACGGGCGAGGGCGCCGGCGACGACCCGCTTGCGGAAATGGGCCTTCAAGGCGGCAAGAACGGGGACGAGAACGACCCGGCCGCCGAGGGCAAGGTGCCCGAGACGCGCATGGTCACCGACATGTTCGCGAGCCTGGAGAACAACGACCTCGCCTCGCTCAAGCTGTTCTTCGACGAGAACGGCGGCGACATCAACAGCTATGTGAACTCCATCGAGTACTCCTACAACGTGGTGCCCCAGATCTTCGACGGCAACACTGAGGACGGGGTGCGCCAGATCAACCCGGACACGACGTTCTCCGCCTTCGGTATGGGCTCCGGTTCGTCCAACGCGCTCATGTCCACGATGTACTCTACTGATGTGTTCAGCGAGATGATGGGCAACACCGCCATTGTGGAAGAGCAGTACGACGTGAAGGCGGGCCGGTGGCCTTCCGCCTACAACGAGTGCGTCGTGGTGCTGACCGCGAACGGCACGGTGCCCGATCTGGTGAGTTACGCCCTGGGCCTGCGCGATCACGCGGTGCTCGAGGACATGATCGACCAGTTCATGAACGAGGAGGACGTGGAAAGCCCCGACGACAACCTCACGTTCACCTACGACGAGATCATGGGCGTGTCGCTGAAGATGGTGCCCGCCGCCGACTTCTACACCTACGACGAGGAGAACAAGGTTTGGGTCGACAAAACCGGCGACGAGGAGTACATGAAGGGGCTCGTGGACGCCGGCGAGGAGCTGAAAATCGTCGGCATCGTGCAGCCGCGGCCGGACGCGAAGGCCACGGCGCTTTCCATGGGCATCTACTACACGCCCGAGCTGACGCGCCATCTGATCGAGCAGGCCTCCGAGGCCGCCATCGTGCAGGAGCAGCTGAATTACCCGACCATCGACGTGTTCAACGGCAAGGAGTTCACCGAGGAGGAGGAATCGGGCTCGGATTTCTCTATGGAGAACCTGTTCAGCATCGACGAGGAGGCGCTGCAGAACGCCTTCAAGTTCGATGAGTCGAAGCTGAACATGGACACGAGTGCGCTGGGCGAGGGGATGTCGGCGAGCGATCTGCCGGCGATGCCCGGACTCGATGCAAGCGCGTTGAACCTGGACATGACCTCCGCCTTCAACAGCGACGCCATGGGCGAGATGATGGGCGCGGCGCTGGCCGGCTACACCCAGGCCCTTGGCGCCGCCTATGCCCAGGCCGCGGCGTCGGGCACGCCGCCGGACTTCCAGACGCTGGCGCAGTCGACGCTGGAGTCCTACGCCCAAAGCCCCGAGCTGCAGGCCATTATGGGGCAGTACGCGGCGCAGATCGTCGACGCCAACGCCCTGCAGAAGGAGATGGCGACGAAGATCTCCGCAGCCCTGGAGTCTTCCATGAAAGCCTACATGGAGCAGGTCATGGCCACGATCACCGCCAAGACCCAGGCCTCGGTGCAGAAGGTGATGGGCGACATGGCGGCGAGCATTCCTTTGGCCATGTCCGTGGATACCGGCGCTTTCCAGAACGCCTTCCAGATGAAGATGACTGAAGAGGAGCTGACCGAGCTCATCATGTCGCTCATGACGAACGGGACACGGTCCTTCGACGCAAATCTGAGCAAGCTGGGCTACGCGGAGCTCTCGAAGCCCTCGCAGATCGACATCTACCCGGACAACTTCGAGGACAAACAGCAGGTCATCGCCATTCTGGACGACTACAACGACCGCATGGTGGCCTCGGGGCAGGACGACAAGAAAGTTTCCTACACGGATTTCGTGGGCACGCTCATGAAATCGGTCACGACGATCGTGGACATGATCAGCTACGTGCTCATCGCGTTCGTGGCCATATCGCTCGTGGTGTCGTCCATCATGATCGGCATCATCACCTACATCTCGGTGCTCGAGCGCAAGAAGGAGATCGGCATCCTGCGCGCCATCGGCGCGAGCAAGGGAGACATCTCGCGGGTGTTCAACGCCGAGACCATCATCGAGGGCCTGACGGCGGGCCTTATCGGCGTGGGGGTCGTGGCGCTCGTGTGCATTCCGGTCAACGCCATTGTGTACGGGCTTTTGGACGTGCCCGACATCGCCATGCTGCCGCCGGTGGCCGGAGCGATCCTCGTGGCCATCAGCGTGTTCCTGTCGTTTGTCGCCGGCCTGTTCCCCGCGATGGCCGCCGCCCGCAAAGACCCGGTTGAGGCGCTGCGCAGCGAATAGTTACGCTTCACCCTTCGGCTGTGGGCTCGGGGCAAGGGCGCCGTGCTCAGACAGTCCTCGCTCGGCGAAACAGTCCACTGGACTGTTTCGTTCGCTGCGGAACTCCGCGCGGACCCTTGCCCCGAGCCCACAGCCTACTTCCCAAGTGTTGCTTACGCGTCGTTGCCGATGAGGCCGTTGACGAGGGCGGACACCAGCGAGATGACGATGGAGGCCACAAAGGCGCTGCCGAAGCTGGCGATGTAGAAGCCGGCGCCGAACAGCCCGTTGGCGAGCCATGCGGCGATGTAGAGCAAAAGCGTGTTCACGACGAGGTAGAAGATGCCCAGGGTGAGCACGGTCACAGGCAGCGAGAGGATCTGCAGAATCGGCTTGATGGACATGTTGATGAGCGACAGAATGAGTGCGAAGAACACGATGCCCACCCAGGATGCGCTGTTGCTCAAGATCTCGATGCCCGGCACGAGCCACACGGCGGCGGCGACGGAGATGGCGGTGACGATCCAGCGAATGATGAAGTTCATAAGTGCCTCCTTTTCCTGTGGCCCCATTATGTCAAAATGAGGCCATGACGAGAAAACATGACAACAACCCGAAACGCACCAGTAACCGCCCCGCTAAACCCAAGACGAGCCGGGCCAACCCGCCGCGCCCTAAACGCTTCGGGGCCGATCCCGTAGGGGGCGACCTTGGTCGCCCCTTGTCCCAGACCACCAAGGATGCGGGGAAGGGCTCGGCGTGCGCCCTCTGTCCCGCCTTCGGGCGCTGCGGCGGCTGCAGCCGGCTTGATGTTCCCTATGCGGATCAGCTGCTTGCGAAGGAGCAGCAGGTGGCCGCTCTTTTCGAAGGCATCGCCCCCGCTGGCGCCTTGCTGCCCATCCTGGGAATGGACGACCCTTTCCATTACCGTAACAAGGTGATCTCCCCTTACGCCCCGGCCAAGGGCGCAAAGCGCAAGGGGAAAGATGCCAAGCTCACCCGCGCCGACATCCTCACGGGTATGTACGAGGTTGGCACCCACCGGCTCATCCCCACCGATACCTGCGCCATTGAAAACGAGACGGCCAAGAAGGTGACGCTCGCCATCCGCGACATCATGGCCCGCTGGGTCATGGAGCCCTACAACGAGGACACGGGCGCGGGCTTCGTGCGCCACGCCGTGGTGCGCGTGGGACATGAGAGCGGGGAAGTGCTCGTCACCGTGGTGACCAACGGCGAGGAGTTTCCCGCATCGAAGGCCTTCTGCCGCGAGCTTGCGCGTCGCGTGCCCGAGGTGACCACCATCGTGCAGAACGTGAACACACGCCAGACCAATGTCATCTTGGGTGAGAAAGAGCGGGTGCTGTTCGGCCCCGGTTTCATTCTGGACACGCTGTGCGGGCTCACGTTCCGTATTTCGTCGCAGTCGTTCTACCAGGTGAACGCCACGCAGACCGAGGTGCTCTACAACGAGGCCATCCGCTTGGCGAACCTTACGGGTGCCGAGACGGTCATCGACGCCTATTGCGGCACGGGCACCATCGGGCTGGTGGCTGCGAGGCGCGGGGCGGCCCGCGTTATCGGCGTCGATTCCGTGCCGTCGGCCATTCGCGACGCCGCCAACAACGCCCGCCACAACGGTGTGGAAAACGCCGAGTTCGTGACGCAGGATGCTACCGCGTTCATGAAGGAGCTGGCGGCGTCGGAAGAGCGCCCGCAGCCCCTCGTTCTGCTCATGGATCCGCCGCGGGCCGGCTCTACGCCGGAGTTCCTCGAGGCCGCGACATCGCTTGCTCCCGAGCGCATCGTCTACATCTCGTGCAACCCTGCGACCCAGGCTCGCGACGTGCGCCAGCTGGTGGAAAGCGGCTACGAGGTGCGCGCCATCCGTCCCGTGGACATGTTCCCCCACACCGACCATGTGGAACCCATTGTGATGCTGGAGAAGAAAAATGACTGACGTACTTGAAAAGGCCCGCGCCACCATCGCGGCCCACGACCTGGTGGCGCCCGATGCCGCCGTGCTGCTCATGGTGTCCGGCGGCTCCGACTCCACGGCGCTGGCGTATTTGGGTGCCGCCCTGCGCGAGGCGGGCGATGTGGGGCCGGTGGCCATGCTGCACGTGAACCACCAGCTGCGCGGAGAGGACGCCGATGCCGACGAGCGCTTCGTGGCGGCGCTGGCCGAGGCGCTGGACATCCCGCTGTTCATCTGCTCCATCGACATCGCCGCCGAGGCGGAGCGCAGCCGCGAGAACGTGGAAGCCGTGGCCCGGCGCGAGCGCTATCTGGCCGCCAACGAGGCCCTGCGGTCGATGTGCCAGCACGAGGGGCGGCCCCTTTCGGAGGCGCGCATCTTCACGGCCCACACCGCCGACGACCGCATCGAGAACTTCTACATGCGCTCCATCGTGGGCACCGGCCCCGGCGGTTTCCGCAGCATGCTCTACCGCAACGGACCGGTGGTGCGCCCGCTGCTCGACGTCACGCGCGACGAGCTGCGCGACTACCTTGCCGCCCGGGAGGCGGCGGGGGAGACGGTGGTGCGCGACGAGTCCGGGGCGCTCTGGCGCGAGGACGCCACCAACGCCCACACCGATCGCTTCCGCGCCTACGTGCGCCACAAGATCGTGCCGGTGGCCAAGGAATGGAACAGCGCGCTGCCCGAGGTGCTGACCCGCTCGATGAACCTCATCGCCGACGAGGACGACATGCTGTGCGGTATGGCTGAGAAGCTGGCGGAAGAATCGGCGGAATGGGTGGCCGAGGACGACACCTTCGGCATCGACCGCTCCGAGGGCTTTCGGCTGCTGCCGGCTTTCGGGAAGGCGGAGCGCCCCCTGCAGCGCCGCGCGGTGCTGCGCCTTCTGGAGGCCATGCTCGGCCCGGATGCGCGGGTGGAGGCCGCTAGTGTGGAAGCTGTGCTCGCTGGCTTCGCGAACGGCGCGCCCAACAGCGGGTACGTGGCCAATATCCAGTATGATCTGGCCGTGAGCGCGAACAAGCGCGGCGTCCTCGTGGAGCCCATGGCCTATTTCCGAGCCCGCAGAAAACGCACGTCCGATTAAGCATGCAGGCGAGTTGCGTTGCGGGATTGAGTCGTAGGGGCTGACCTTGGTCAGCCCTCTCAACAAAGGCAGTTGATGAATGCCGAAAAGCGCAGGAAAGGAAGCTTCATGAACGAAGATCAGCTCAACGACGAAGTCGCTGCAAAGGTGGCTGCCGATGAAATGCGCCAGGCCGTGGCCGAGGAGGCCGGCCCCCAGGCGCCCGCTTTCGAGGTGATTCTCGCTTCCAACAGCCCGCGCCGCCGTGAGCTTCTGGATGCGGCTGGCGTGAAGTTCACCGTGCGCACGCCCGTGACGCCGGTGGACGAGTCGCTGGAGCCCGATTTGGCCGCCGATCCGGAAGAGGCCGCCAAGAAGCTCGCCGAGCGCAAGGCCGGCGCGGTCATCCAAGAGGTGCTCTCCGAGAATTACACGGGGATGCTTATCGTCATCGGTGCCGACACCATGGTCGTGCTCGATGGCAAGATCTTCGGCAAGCCCCGTAGCGCCTCAGACGGCAAGCACATGCTGCGTTCGTTGTCCGGCCGCACCCACGAGGTCATCACGGCCGTGTCCGTCTGGATGGTGGCCGCTCCCAACGCCGAGGACGTGTCTTTGGGCTTCCGCACCTTCGCCGACATAAGCCGCGTGACCTTCCGCGACCTGACCGACGAGGAGATCACCAAGTACCTGCGCAAGGGCGAGTCCTTCGACAAGGCCGGTGCCTACGCCATCCAAGGCGAGGGGGCGGCGCTGGTGGATCACTACGACGGCTCCCTCGACACTATCATCGGCCTGCCAGCGACGCGCCTCATCAAGGAATTCCCCGACCTCGTGAACGCCGAGGCCGCAGAATGTTAAGCGATCAGTTTTGGCTGAGTCTTGCGGCTGCGTGATGCCGGGCTCTGGCATGCCGCCAGTATCGATGCGGCGCTTGGCGGCTCGATGACAATTAGCGCACATAATTTGTGGCGTTGCTGTCTTACGGCTGTTCGGGAAAAGGTCTTTGGTAAACTGGACTGCGATTAAAGAGCGCTGCGGCGTTTGCGCGAGGAGCGCGCGCTGCGGGCAAAGAGAAAGTGGTTCACGTGCATAACGACATCTCAGAGATACTTTTCTCCGAGCAGGATCTGGCGATACGCGTGCGCGAGCTGGGCGAGGCCATCACCCGCGACTATGCCGACGTTGCCGGGGATGCGGGCATTGTGGTCGTGTCCATCCTGCGCGGCGGGGCGGTGTTCACCTGCGACCTCATCCGCGCCATCGATCTGCCGCTGGAAGTGGACTTCATGGCCGTGTCCTCCTACGGCAACGGCGCGAAGAGCTCCGGTGTGGTGCGCATCCTGAAGGATCTCAGCACCGATATCCGGGGACGCCACGTCATCATCGCCGAGGACATCATCGATTCGGGGCTCACGCTGAAGTACCTCTTGAAGAACCTGCAGTCCCGCGAGCCGGCGTCGCTTACGGTGGCGGCGCTCATGCGCAAGGACACGCCGGCCCAGGCCGACATCCCGTGCCGCTATATCGGCTTCGAGTGCCCCGACGAGTTCATCGTCGGTTACGGCCTCGACTT
>ERZ832522.5955-NODE-5955-length-10642-cov-3.608765_pt1 | contig 10642 bp, 5 predicted proteins | sample MGYA00519951_ERZ832522 | MGnify/ENA primary metagenome ERZ832522 (study PRJEB31850, sample SAMEA3708728) | human gut metagenome | biome: human gut; feature: human-associated habitat; material: faeces | place: China | collected 2014 ... | reverse complement strand
GAATCGCGTTGAAACACGAAAAGACAAAGTCTACTATCTGCCACCGATAGGCGGTGATTTCCGTGGACTTACATTCCTTCGAAATGGGCTGTATCTCGGGGACCTTAAGAAAAACCGTTTCGAACCTTCCCAGCCATTTGCACTTTCCCTTCGAAAAGGTGATGCAGAAGCCGTAATCTCACTTCCGGTCTCCGATCAGCGTCTGACACGCTATCTCAAGGGTGAGACTCTCAATATTGAACCAGAAGAGGCTGCTCACGCAAAAGGATGGCATCTGCTCTGCGTTGAAGGTTATCCAATCGGATTCGGTAAACTCGTCGGCCAGACTCTCAAAAACAAATATCCCGCAGGATGGAGAGTGTAACCTCTCTGTCCTACGGGATATTTTCATGATAACGGTATCATCTTTCTCAGTGTAAATGAATAAATATATGTTTCCTTTACTTTTTTCTGCAGCATTCGTTCCAATGCCGCTGCGTAATCCTCCAACTGTATATGATACAGATCGATCAGATCCTGTTCTCCCCCCGGTGATACCTTATCAGTCTTATAATCCACCAGTACGATCTCATCGTCCTCAATAAAATAGGCATCTATGATTCCCTGCACCAGTACTGTCTCTTCACCGTTCCAGGCTGCCTCGATCTGATTCATCTTCTGTGCAATGACAAATGGCTGTTCGCGATAAAGTGCGTTTTGTTCTGCTGCTGTTTTCATACGCTGTCCAAGTTTTGAATCCACAAACGCAAGAATATCTGCAATTCGGATACATTGTGCTTCCTCCGGTGACATTTTCCTGCTGTCTGTGAGCATCCGAATCTGTTTCTGGATCTGATGTACATCTTCTGCATGTGTATAATCCAGGCATTCCATCAGACGGTGATAGGCCGTTCCTCTTGCAGCTCCACGATATTCTTCTTTTTCCCCTGAAACAAATGTCGGAATGATCTCCTGAATATCCGGTTCATAAAACAGGGATTCTTCTTTTTCTTCCTCCCCCCGCCAGCTGCGTTTCTTAAGTTCCGATACACTGACTTTCACCGGCAGATCTTTAAGATATTCAAATGGATAGCAAAAAGCAAATCTTTCTGTCAGAATCTCATGGATCTCCTCATCATAAATTTTTCTGCTGTCCCATTCTTTGAGAAGTTTTTCCTGCATCTGGCTGTCCGTCTGTCCAAGAATCTCACCCTGTACCAGCTCCGCTGCCGTAATTTTCTGCACTTTGAATTCCGCGTGTTCCATCTCACAGACCTGGATCTGCCGGTCTGCAATCCCATATTCCCTGAAAAGTGGCAGCATAGCTTCATGGCGAGCCAGAGCCGGAAGGATAAATGACCAGTAGTTTCTTGCTTCTCCCCTTGTTCCTCTCTGCGTCCCATCTGCCAGGAAACTGCCTGCAGCACATCCGCAAGCTTTGCAATTGTCCCTGTAATGATCAGTTTTTCCTTTGCCCTGGTCAGCGCCACATAAAGAACTCTCAATTCTTCCCCAAGGCTTTCCCTTTTGAGCTGTCTCCGTATGATCTGTTTGTGTACTGTTGACAGAATCAGACGCTTTTCCGGAAGGATGACATCCACTCCGAAGCCCATATCAGGATGAATCAGAAAACGACTGTTGATATCCTGAAAATTGAACTGTTTTCCCATTCCTGCTGCAAACACGATTGGAAATTCCAGTCCTTTACTTTTGTGTATTGTCATGATCTGCACTGCACCGTTTCCGGCATCAGCTAGATTTACTTCTCCAAAATCCACTTCATATTTCTGCAGTTTTTCTATATAACGAACGAAGTTAAACAGTCCACGATAGCTTGTTTTTTCGTATTCCATTGCTTTTTCCACAAGCATATGAAGGTTTGCACCTCTCTGTGCACCACCCGGAATTGCTCTTACATAATCCCCATATCCTGTTTTTCTGAGAATATACTGGATCAACTCATGAACCGGTGTGTACACCGCAAGGTCACGCATTTCTTCCAGCAGCTCTATAAAATGACTGATCTTCTCTCTTAATACAAGTTCTTCTTCATCCCTGTCATCTGTCTTTCTGTCTCTGAATGCAAGCAGACTTTCATACAACATACCATCCGGACATTTGCTTCGGATTATCGCAAGTTCCTGTGTATTGCAACCTCCGATTGCAGAATGCAGTACACCTGTCAGCGGAATATCCTGCATTGGATTATCGCATATGCGGAGATAATTCAGAAGCGTCACCACTTCCTGCGCTGCAAAATATCCTGTTCGAGATGCTGTATAGACCGGGATTCCCTTTGATGCAAGTACCTGGCTGAATGGCTCCGCCCATCCCGCAGAAGTTCGCAGAAGGATGACAATATCACCATATCCTGCCTTACGATAAGTTCCGCTATCCTTATCCAGCACCTCTTCGATACCGACAAGCTTCTGGATCCGCTGTGCGATCGCAAGTGCCTCCAGTTCCTGTACTGTCTGATTTCCCTGCTGCTCCAGTTCCTCACCGTCCTTTTCGATCAGGAGTACTTCTGTCTCCGGCTCTTTACCATCTGCTCTCTCTGGAAATGACGCACCTGTATAAAGTGCATTTTCATCCTCATAAGTGATCCCGCCAAGATCCTCACCCATGATCTGGCGAAACAGATAGTTGACAGATGATAATACCGTTCCACGGCTTCGGAAGTTTTTGTGCAGATCGATTCTCTGTTCCTCGCTGTCTTCCAGTGAATACCTGTGGTATTTTTCCATAAAAAGCTCCGGTCGTGCCAGACGGAAACGATAGATACTCTGCTTGACATCTCCAACCATAAAAATATTTTTCCGTTTGTCTGCCCATCCGGCTACCAGATTCGTGATCATCTCCTGTACCAGATTACTGTCCTGATACTCATCTACCATTACTTCATCATAACGTGCAGATAATTCCCATGCAGCTGCACTCGGTGTGATCGTATCGCCTTCTTTGTGCATCAGTATGTCCAATGCAAAATGTTCCATATCCGTAAAATCCAGAATATTCTGTTCTCTTTTTCGGTCAGCAAAAGCGTCCTTATACTGCAGTGTGACTTCAGCCAGTCCTTCCATTGGTCTGCGGCAATACTGCAGATACTCAAGAATCAGTTCTTCTGTCTGGTTAAAATATTTTTCTGTCAGTTCATTCCAGAGTCCCTTGGCACTGTCACGGAGATCTTTCACCTGTATTTTCTTTTCCTCGTCTACCGACAGATCTTTTTTCGTTGAAAGCCGGGCATATTTGTGATTTTTAAGAAGTTCTGAAAATCCATTGTAATCACGCTCTTTGACCGCAGTCTCCGCTGCTCTGAGTAACAGAATATCATCATCCAGCGCAGCCTCGTAAAAATAAGGTCCTGACTCTTCCCGGCAGATTGCAGCTGCCCTGGAAAGAAGCTCTCGTACCTGCACGATGCTCTCATCTGCGGCATCCCAGATCAGCTTCATCCACGGTGTATCGTGAAGGTCTTCCAGTGAATCCACCTGATACACCTCAAGACACTCCTCGATCCATTCTTCCGGAAACGGATGACTCATAGACGCATCGTACAGTTTATAGATCATATCGCGTATCTCATCATCTGTCTTTCCCGTCGCATAACACTCCACAAGACTTAAAAACTTCTCGCCTTTCCTTGCATAGGCAGCCTCCAGAACCTCCTTCATGACATCTTCCCTGAGAAGTTTCAGTTCTCCTTCCTCTGCCGTCCGATAGCCAGGATCCAGATCGATCATATGGAAATAATTTCGAATGATGTAAGCACAGAATCCATCAATTGTTGTAATCTGTGCATTGTGAATCAACGATGCTTGTCTTTGCAGGTGTTCATTGTCCGGATTATCGTACAATATCTGATCGATTGCAGCTGAAATCCTCTCCTTCATCTCCCCTGCCGCAGCACGCGTAAATGTCATGATCAACAGACGGTCAATGTCCACTGGTCTTTCTGTATCCATGATCTTGCTTAATATCCTCTGTACAAGCACAGCCGTTTTTCCGGAGCCAGCTGCAGCACTGACCAGAATATTCCGATCCCGAAGTGAAATGACTTTCTGCTGTTCTTCTGTCCAGGTTACTCCCATCAGTCTTCCACCTCCTTTGCAAATGCTTTCCAGATCTCCTCATCTGCAAACTGTTTCAGTCTGCGGAATTCATAACCTGGAATCTTCCGGTCAAAACCGCAGGTCCCCTGATATGGACAGTATGTGCAGGCATTACGGTTTCCCATCTCATATGGAGCAGCTTCCGCATTGCCGTTCAATATCGATTCCCGGATATCAGTGATTTTTTTCTTTACATAAGCATCCAGAAGTTCAAATTCTGTCTCACTTGCCACAGAAGAACCTTTTCGAAGTGTTCCCTTTGTCGTATAAGACAATGGCAATGAGATCGTAGTCCTGTCCAGATTCTCGATCACATCCCTGTCGTCCATGACAAGGCCATTCATTTTCAGCTTTTTGAAAATCTCCGGATCCAGTTCATCCAGATCTTCTTCCATTTCTTTCTGAAGCATCGGATCTTTGACATTGTAATAAAAGATTCCTGCCGGTCTTACCTGACAGTCCGGATGTTTTCTCTGTTCTGCCTGCATGGCGGCATCCATATACACGACCAGCTGCATCTGAAGTCCATAATAAATACTTACCAGATCAAATGAGGTATTTCCGGTCTTGTAATCTATGATCTTTACATAAACCCTGTCTTCTTCCTGCATCACATCCAGGCGGTCAATTCGGCCTCCGCCAATAGCCACCTCGAAACCTTCCGGCTCAAATCTGCCGTTTTTTAACTGTTCCTGTAATGCCCATACGGTTCTTCTGAGAATTCGTCTCGTCCGTTCTATCATGTAGTGATTTCTTGCACTGCTCTGCAGAATCGTATTTCCATAATCAGCAGCAATTTTATCCAGACAGTTATCTGCGATCGTATCTCGTTCTTCATCAGAGAGTTCTCGCCAGTTCAGCTGTTTTTGCCGCAGCTCTACTGCAAACTCCTCCAGGGCCTGATGAATAATGTTTCCCATATCCATTGCCCGAAACTCATATTCTGCCCGTTCCGTAAGTTCAAGTCCATATTTCAGAAAATGTGCAAATGCACATGCAGAAAAACGCTCCAGCCTCGTTGCACCATTTGGTGAGATTTCCCCATACAACGCTTTTGCGACACTTTTGCTGATCTGATCCACCGGTTTTCTGAGGAAAGCTGCCTCGGTCAGTTTTTTTGTCATTGTACAATAATCGGGACTATTCAGATACCAGCTGTAGAGTTCTGCAAACAGCTGATTTTCTTTTCGTTTCTCTTCATCTGTCAGATTTTCCAGAAGATATCCTACCGATGTATTTGGCGTTTCCAACAGATTCAGTTCCTTTTCCGGTTTCTCTGCACGCTCTATATGAATTTCAGGAAAAAGTGTCTGTATTGTACGAATCAGAAATGCCGGTCCTACTGCTTCTCCTTTTCCATTTGATCTGCTGTAAGAAAGGCAGAGACTTTCACTCGGTTTTGTCAGATTCAGATACAGATAAAAACGCTGCATGTTCATCAATTCTTTTGGTCCCGGTGCCAGCTCAATCCCCTGATTTCCCAGGAAGTCTCTGTCCATCTCTGTCAGTATTCCACCGGACTCCGTATTTTTCGGAATGCATCCTTCATTAACCCCGACAAAAAACAATGCCCGAATATCTTTCAGTCGTGTTCTCTCCATATCTCCGATCAGAACCTGATCGATTCCCGGAGGAATCAACGCAACTTTCGCCTGCGTCATACCGGTCTCCAGAAGCTGTCTGAACTCTTCAGGAGAAACTACTTCTTCACCAAGGATACTGACCATCTTGTCCAGAAGATCCATGATAATCCCATAGATCTGTGCATATTCTTTCTCCCTGGCACGATCTCCCTGCTGTTTAAAATGCAGTTCCTGCACTTTCAGTTTTTCCTGGATCTGTCTCTTTACAATAAAATCATACAGATATATGCTGTATTCTCTGACCGTTTTCTTTTTTCCGGAAAATCCTTCTGCCAGTTCACGTACTTCCTCTGTAAAATGTTCACGAATTTCATTCAAATCCATGATAACCGCCGGATCCATGCCACGGTAGATCCTTACCCATGTCTCATTCCATTTGCGAAATCCACGGATTCCAAGTGCAATCACATAATTTTCCAGGATATCCACTTCTCTTCTTGAAAGATCCGACATTCCACATCGCAGATAACGAAAAACACTTTCATAACTGAATCCCTGTACTGTCATTTCCAGAGCAGCACGCAGATACTCCACAAATGGATTCATCAATACCGAATGTTTTTCATCCACAAAAAAAGGAATTTCCGCTGCATCAAACACATGTCTGGCAATGCTTCCATATTCCTCCAAATTTCCCGTGATCACAGCGATCTGGCCGTATCTGTATCCGTGTTCACGCACCAGCCGGCTGATTCGCCTTGCCGTTTCTTCCATTTCACGTTCCGGATTTCCTGCCTGAAAAATCTGCACCTCCTTCTGTTCTTCGTTATAGGCTCCTCTGTGATAACGAAACAGATTCTGTTCCAGAAAATTCAATGCAGGTGCTTTCGCAAATCTGGATTCAGCTCCGGCCTTTACCCAGATTGGTTCTTCCATATCCCTGGTAAATTCCGAAAGGGATCGAATCATTTTGTGACTCATATAAAACAACTCATGTGGTTTTCCTTTCGCAAGCAACTGTTCTCTGACATCCATTGTTACTGTCACTGTTACATGTTCACAGACCTGAAGGAGTTCCCGGATAACGGTATGCTGCACTGGCGTGAAACCGGTATATCCATCCAGCACAACTGTACTTCCTTTCAATTTTTCTGAAAAAGGAATTTCTTTTGCCAGCACTTCCAATACCTCTTCTGCCGTCATAAAATGATCGGACAGGTATTCCCGAAAAGCCTCATACAAAACTGCCACATCTTTCAGTTTCATCTGAAGAAGTGGTTTGTCTGACGCATCCTGGATCATCTTATCAAGTTCTTCTTTGCGAACCTCATACTGCATAAATTCAGAAATCAGTGATTTTACTTCATCCAGATATCCTGGTTTTTTCATCTGGTTTTTCAGATAGACCAGTTTCTTCTGGCTGACCTGCACCAGTTTCTGAAGAATCATATTTTTGCCGGTTTCCTCCAATACTTTACGGGTATCTCCACCTACTTCTTCAAAAATCCGATAGGCCAGTCGTTCAAAACTCAGCACATCAATATTCAGGATTCCTTTCTGCGGATGCATCTCTACAAGTGTTTTCTGTGTCTGCATCGTGAACTGCTCCGGAACGATCACATAATACATTTTTTCCGGATGAGCAGCGGCTTCACGAATCACCCTCTGGTAAGCCCTGAAGGATTTTCCTGCACCTGAATTTCCTATAATAAACTGAAGTGACATAAAAGTCCTCCTCAAAATAATTCTTTCTATTAATTTAACATAAATCTACTCAAATTGTAATAAGATATACAGAATCAGAGTTAGATCAGATCTGCATCTGCAACAAACCATATTTCCGAAATCAGGAGGCTTATCCATGAGTTCCAAGACCAAAATTGTAGTTCTACATATGAAAGAAGTGATCTATACAGGAATCTTTCTGCTGCTCCTCGTGATTTTAGGTGTGGTGATGTTCCTTATGTTTGGTTCCGGCAAATCAAAAACGGCATCTTCCGATGCCGTTTCAAAATATACGCCCGGAATCTACCGCACTTCTATCCGATTGAACAACAACACGTTCGATGTAGAAGTAACGGTAGACCAGGATCAGATACAATCCATTCATCTTGCCAACTTAAGCGAAAGCACTTCTGCCATGTTTCCACTGGTTGAACCTGTACTGGACTCTCTGTCCAGCCAGATCTACTCCGGCCAGTCCCTGGATGATCTGGAATACTCCAGTGATCAGAAATACACTGCTCTGATGCTGATTCATGCGATCGATGAAGCAGTCACCAAAGCCGAAGCAGATTGACGTCTTCCCGTGACCACACCAGCACTTGTGTCTGTCAGATACGAATCTGTTCCAGTTCTTTCATCCACAATGCAGCGCTCGCATCACTTGGCATGCGAAGGTCTCCTCGCGGTGACACTGCAACGCTTCCGACTTTCGGACCATCCGGCAGACAGGAACGCTTGAACTGCTGCATGAAGAATCTTCGATAAAATGTTTTAAGCCATTTCAGGATCGTTTCATCATCATATTCTCCTGCAAATGCATTCTGAGCCAGACGGAAGATCTTTTTCGGTGGAAATGTCCAGCGAAGCATATAATACAGGAAGAAATCATGCAATTCATATGGTCCGACCAGATCTTCTGTTTTCTGAGAGATCACACCATCTTTCGGCGGCAGGAGTTCCGGGCTGACCGGCGTATCCAGAATGTCCAGCAAAATCTCTGCAAGCTTCTGATCCTCACAGGTATCTGCATAATATCTTACCAGATGGCGGACAAGCGTCTTTGGTACGGATGCATTGACCGCATACATGGACATGTGATCTCCATTGTAAGTTGCCCATCCCAGTGCAAGCTCTGAAAGATCTCCGGTTCCGATCACAATACCACCGGACTGATTTGCAATATCCATCAAAATCTGCGTACGTTCGCGTGCCTGTCCATTTTCATAGGTTACATCATGCACTTCCGGATCATGTCCGATATCACGGAAATGCAGATTAACAGCCTCACGGATATTTACTTCTTTAAGTGTTGCTCCAAGGCATTTACTTAAACTGCATGCATTGTTATAGGTTCTGTCAGTCGTTCCAAAACATGGCATCGTCACTGCCGTAATCTTGCCCCGGTCTATGCCAAGCATGTCAAATGCCCGCACGGTCACAAGAAGTGCCAGTGTAGAATCCAGTCCACCAGAAAGACCGATCACTGCGTTCTGACAGTGGATATGTGCCAGACGTTTTTTAAGTCCCATTGCCTGAATATTCAGGATCTCATCACAACGGCGTTCTCTTTCTTCTTTTATGCCCGGTACAAATGGTCTGGAATCAAATTTGCGGGTAAGTTTTGTTTCTTCTCTTTCAAGAGTAAACAAAGCTTCATTATAACTGATATCCTGTCCTTCCGGAGCAAGATCCGGTGCAAACTGACAGGTTGTCATTCTCCTTCTTTCATTATCCAGACGATGAATATCAAGATCCGCATAGATGATGCCATTCACAAACCTTCTGCTCTCAGCGAGAATCGTCCCATTCTCGGCAATCAGATTCTGTCCACCGTAAACCACATCCTGCGTGGACTCGCCCTCCCCTGCCGTCGCATAAATATATCCACAGAGAAGTCTCGCAGACTGAGCACTCACAAGACTCCTCCGGTAAGAATCTTTGCCAACAACTTCATCGCTTGCAGACAGATTGACGATCAGATTCGCACCATGATATGCATGTGCAACACTCGGTGGATTCGGTACCCAGAGATCCTCACAGATTTCAAATCCCAGCGTCAGCTCCGGCAGATTTTCACAGGGAAAGATCTGTCCCGCTCCAAAGGGAACTGCTTCCTGACCGCACAAAGCGATGAAGTCATCCTCCTCCGGCGCGGGGGCAAACTGGCGCTTTTCGTAAAATTCGCCGTAGTTGGGCAAATGGGTCTTGGGAACCAAACCCAAAATCTCACCTTTTTGTATAACTGCCGCGCAATTATACAATTTGTTATTTACCCGCACCGGTAAACCCACCGCAGTCACCACTTCCAGATTCCGGGTAGCCTCCAGCACGGTGGCCAGGGCCTCCTCCGCGCCCCGGAGCAGCGTCTCCTGGAAGAACAGGTCCCCACAGGTATAACCGGTCAGCCCCAGCTCCGGCAACACCAGCACCTTGACCCCGGCCTTCTCTGCGGCGCGCATTATGGTAAAGGTCTGCTCAGCGTTATAGTGACAGTCCGCCAGACGCAGGTCCGGGCTTCCACAGGCCACGGAAATAAAACCGTCTTTCATCAAAAGGACCTCCTTTGTTTTCATGATTCCTATTTTACACCTGGCGTCCCGGATTGACAAGAGACCTCCCCGCCAATCCGCAAAGAGGCTGATGCTTGCTTCTTTCTCCGTCCTCTGTTATGATCGGAAACAGGGGGGTGCTATATGGAAACCATCTATTTTGCCGGCGGCTGCTTCTGGGGCATGGAGCATTTGTACCGGCAGCTGCCCGGTGTAGCAGAGGTGACTCCGGGCTATGCCAATGGAGACTGTCCCGAACACGCCCATTACGCCGCTGTCTGCACCGGCGTCACAGGCTTTCGGGAGACCGTACAGGTTGTCTATGACCCAGCGGTGGTCCCGCTGGAGCATCTGCTGTTCGCCTTTTTTGCCGTCATTGACCCGGAGACTCCCAACCGGCAGGGGATGGACTTTGGAACCCAGTATCAGACCGGCGTATACTGGACATCCCCGGAACAGGAGGCGGTGGTCCGAAGAATGTTTGACATAGAGGCCGCTGCCCTGGACTGCTTTGAGGTGGAGAGCGGGCCGCTCCTCAGCTTTTACCCGGCGGAGGAACCGCACCAGCGGTATCTGGAAAAACATCCAGGCGGATACTGCCATATTTCGCTGTCCAAAATTTCCGCGCTGTCTCAGTGCCCCGTTCCCGTCTATGACCGGCCGGCCAAGATCATCCTGCGAGAATATTTAG
>ERZ832522.5954-NODE-5954-length-10645-cov-3.896978_pt1 | contig 10645 bp, 8 predicted proteins | sample MGYA00519951_ERZ832522 | MGnify/ENA primary metagenome ERZ832522 (study PRJEB31850, sample SAMEA3708728) | human gut metagenome | biome: human gut; feature: human-associated habitat; material: faeces | place: China | collected 2014 ... | reverse complement strand
AGAATGCCGCCAGCGTCTCCGGCATGGTGCTGACCACCGAGTCTCTGGTGGCCGATAAGCCCGAGCCCCCCGCTCCCGCTGCCCCCGCCGGCGGCGAGATGGGCGGCATGTACTAAGTGCAAAAAACATCAAGCCCCCTGGCTTTCGCCAGGGGGCTTTTCTCGTGGAGACTCGGCTTGTCGGCGGAGCACAAGCATCAAGCATTGAGTCCTCCACTGCGCCTTCGAGCGGGGTGAGCCGGAGTCGGGAATCGCTTGCGTTCCGGCTATAACGCCGGAATACAGGATACGAAGCTTGTGATGGCAGGAAAGTGGGGGTGACAGGCTTTGCAGCGGCGCCCCGCTTCCACCAGCGGCACAGATGCTGCACATACTGAGTACCAGCAACCATTAAGCCCTTTGGCTTTACAGCCACAGGGCTTTTTCTCGTACGCTGGGGTTCCATCAGCGTTGCCCTCCCCTGCCCATACTCTGGAAACCGCAGTCGGCATGCGTCATGGGCTATGCCTCTGCTCATGTCTGTCCGACCTGATACTTCTTCAGCAGCCGCCACAGTGTCCCCCGGCTGATCCCCAGTTTTGCCGCTGTCTGCGTCCGGTTCCCGCCGCATTCCTGAAGAACGGCCAGCAACTCCTCATAGGACAGGTCGATCCTGGTATGGGCGGCCTTCGGCATCGGCGGCGGGCACGGGGGCGGCGTCTCGGGAGAGGCGGCACTCTCCAGCAGATGGGCGATCAGGCCAGATACAGAGACGCCAGGCCGGTAAAGCACCGCCAGCCGCTCACAGAAATTCTGCAGCTCCCGGATGTTTCCCCGCCAGGGGCAGCTCTGCAGCAGACGGCAGTCGCCATCGCTCAGTTCCAGCGGACAGCCGTCGCCCTCCCGAGCCTGGAAGTTCCGAAGGAAGCTCTGCGTCAGCAGCGGGATGTCCTCCTGCCGCTCCCGCAGCGGGGGCAGGTTCAGCTGCAGGACATACAGGCGGTAATAGAGATCGCTGCGGAATTTACCTGCCCGGACCAGCGACTCCAGGTTCTTGTTGGTGGCCGCGATCACCCGGATATTGATGGGAGTCACCTGACTGTCCCCCAGCCGCATGATCTCCCGCTCCTGCAGGACCCGCAGCAGCCGCCCCTGAAGTCCCAGGGGGATCTCCGAGATCTCGTCCAAAAAGATGGTGCCGTTGTGGGCGATCTCAAACAGGCCCGGCTTACCGCCCCTGGTGGCGCCGGTGAAGGCGCCCTCCACATAGCCGAACAGCTCGCTCTCCAGCAGGTTCTCCGGCAGGGCGGCGCAGTTGATGGCTACGAAGTTGTTCTGTGACCGACGGCTCCAGGCGTGGATGCTCTGGCTCAACAGCTCCTTTCCGGTACCGGTCTCCCCCACCACCACGATGTTGGAGTCCGTCTGGGCAAAGGCCTTGGCCTCCTGGATACAGGCTATCATCCGCGGGCTGCGGGTGATGATATCCCCGAAGGTGTACTTGGCCTTGTGTCCCTTGTAGTGGAGCTTTTTGCGCAGCTGGTCCTCCGTGGTCTGGATCTGCGCGGCGTTCAGCAGGGAAACCACAGTTCCAGCCCGGAGGCCGTGCATCATCATGTTTTTCGTTTTGACGGACAGGTGGGTGTTTTTGTAAGCGATAATCTCGTCCGTGTTCTCCGTCGCGGACACGATGCGGCTCAACGCCGGGGTGGAGAACACGGAGGATGCCGGCTTTCCCAGATACTGTTCCCGGCGGGAGAGCTGCAAAATCTGGATGGCAGCTGTGTTCAAAAAGGAGATCTGTTGATTGCGGTCGATGACCACCAGCCCCTCATAGGCGTTGTCCAGCATGGTTTGGAAGCTCAGGGCCTTCTCCCGTTCCACCTGACTGATCTTGGCCTGCTGCTTGGCCTCCGAGATGGCGTTCCAGAATGCCTCCCGGCCGGAGGTAATGAGCATGGAGGTCAGTCCGATCTCCTCCGCCAGGCGGCAGCCGGTGCCGCCGCCGATGATGACCCGCTTCCCGTCTCTGGCTGCCTGCTCCACACAACGGCGGATCTCCAGCAGGCTGTTCTCCTGAAAACAGTACGGCGTCACGTCCACACCCAGCTGGCGGGCCAGCTTCTCCACGCCCAGGATCATGTTCTGGGTTCCCAGGATGGCGGCCGGAACAGGGCCGTACTTCTGCCGCAGCTGCAATAGAGTATTGACAATGTCCGTTCCGTTGATAATCAGCTCGATCACCGGGATAGAGAGGGAACGGCGGCACAAGTCCAGATAGGTGGCGCCCCGGGCGATCATGGCGTCGCAGTCCGGCCACTGGGGCAGCAGCTCCTGGGTCGTGGACGCCACCAGGATGTCCAGTGAGTACTCCGTGGCGTCCAGAGCCTGCAGGCGCATCTGCTCCGTGTGCTCCTGGAACACGTCCCAGGCGAGATTTGCCATGCTGGCGTAGGGAATGACGATGGCAATCCGAACCATAGCAGCCTCCTGTTCCCAAAAATCGGTGTGCTTCTTTGCCCATCATAGCAAAAGCCGCTTTTTACGTCAAGCCGCCGTCTGTTCTATTTGAGACGATTTAGAACAGTTAAAACACTATTTTGAACGAATAAAACACTCTCCGGTGAAAACAACCAATTGAGGCTGCAAAATTTTGGAGACACTTTTGTGAAAATCTGAAAAACCGCTCAACGGAGTTTCAGCAAAAATTTTGTGGCATCCAAAAACATTGATTTTTCCAAAATTGGCACAGAGATTGCTTTATAATAAGGCGAACAACCAACAGAGAGGACGTGACAAGAATGGAAAAGAAAGTTCTGATCCCTTCGGACATTTCTCAGCCCGGAAAAGACTATCTCGCCGAAAAGGGCTATACCATAAAAATGGGCCGTGGGACAGACGAGCAGACGATTTTGGAGGATGTGGCAGACTGTGATGCCCTGCTGGCCCGGAATGAGCATATCACCCGTGCCATCATGGAGGCCGCCCCCCGCCTGAAGGTCATCAGCAAGCACGGGGTGGGGCTGGATAAGATCGACCTGGACGCGGCTAGGGAGCTGAACATCTGGGTCACCAACGGTCCCCTGAGCAATACCGTGGCGGTGGCGGAGCACACCATGATGCTGATCCTGGCCTGCGCCAAGAAGCTGGTCTTCTTTGACCGGGCGGCCAGACGCGGCGACTACGACATCCGCAACCGGGTCAAGGGCATGGATCTGGAGGGAAAGACCCTGGGGCTGCTAGGCCTGGGCAAGATCGGCCACATGGTGGCGAAGAAGGCCATCAACGGCTTCGGCATGGAGGTAATCGGCTATGATCCCTTCCTTCCTGCAGACCGCTGGGACCCGGAAGTGGGCCGCCGTGAGACCATGGAGGAGATCTTCCGCCGGCAGCGACATCGTCTCCATCCACATGCCCTCCACCCCGGAGACCCGCAACAGCGTGGACCGCCGTTTGATCGGGATGATGAAGCCCACGGCCTATCTGATCAACGCGGCCCGGGGCGACCTGATCCGGGAGGCGGATCTGGCGGAGGCCCTGCAGAACGGCGCCATTGCCGGCGCGGGGCTGGACGTGTTCCAAACCGAACCCCCCAGCCCGGACGATCCGCTCTTCCAGCTGCCCAACGTGACGGTCACGCCCCACAACGCGGCTCTGACGCTGGAGACCACGGACCGCATGGGCCTCCACGCCGCTATGGGCATCGACGAAGTGCTCTCCGGCCGCCAGCCTTCCTGGCCCGTGGTGGTGCCCAAGGAGCCGAGAACATGATGCGATTTCAGAGGTGAGAGTGGATGAAAAAAACGATTCGCAACAAAGAGCTTCTGGTTGGCGTAATTTTTCTGATAGTAGGTGTCGCGTACTTCGCGCTGGCTTTTACAATTCCCAGCTATGACGCCTATGGCGGCTCCTCCGTGGTGGATTCCTCTTTTGTTCCCAAGGTGATCGGCGCTCTAATGACTGTTCTCAGTGTTTTGCAGCTGGTCTTTTCTTTGAGGGCCGGCAAAAACCCGCCCCCTGCAGCTCCCTCTGCGAAGCCGACAGAGGAAGACGGCACGTTCAAGGTGGAGGACTGGGACGATGACGCTGCCAACCGCAACGCCGACACCAAGGCACTGATTGCCATATTCGCGATTCTGATTGTGTACATGGCGTTGATGTCTGTGCTGGGCTTTCTCATCTCCTCGGCCCTGTTCCTGTTTGCCACGATGATGCTGCTGACACCGAAGCAGAAGCGGAAACTGCCTGTGATTGTCATCCTCTCTGTTATCGTGGCCATCGGTGTCTATTACCTGTTTGTGTACGGTCTGGATATGGTCCTGCCGGCCGGTATTCTCGGATAAGAGGAGGACATCACATGTTAGATCTTTTTATCGACGGCATCGCAGCAATCGCAACACCGGATACGCTGGCGTTGATGATTCTCGGTGTCATTGTGGGCATTATTTTCGGCTCCGTTCCCGGTTTGACCGCAGTGACCGGCATTGCGCTGTTTCTGCCGGTTACATACAGTCTTGGGCCCATCAAAGGCATGGCGCTGCTGATGGCAATTTATATTGGTGCCGTGTCCGGTGGTCTGATTGCAGCCATCCTGATCAACATTCCCGGCACACCGGCCTCTGTGGCCACCTGTTTTGACGGAACTCCGCTGGCCAGAAAAGGGCAGGCCTACAAGGCTCTGGGTGTGGGCACGGTGTTCTCTTTTCTGGGCACGATTTTCGGCATTCTGATCCTCGTATTTGTCTCCCCAATCATTGCTAATTTCGCTCTAAAATTCGGGCCTGCGGAGTATTTCTCTGTTTCGGTATTCGCCCTGACCCTGATTGCCAGCTTGGCAGGGAAATCTCTGATTAAGGGGCTGATCTCTGCGGCTCTAGGCATTATGTTCATCACCGTAGGCGCAGCCCCAATTGATGCCGTCAGCCGTTATACCTTCGGCTTTTCCGGTCTCCGCGGAGGCTTCGACATTCTGACCGTGCTGGTGGGCCTCTATGCCATTTCAGAAATCCTCAGCACTGCCGCGAACAAAAAGGCTCTCGCTGCTGGCTCCGGCCAAGTGATGCAGTTCTCCGGCAAGGGATTCGGCTTCACCCTAAAAGAATTTTTGAGCCAGAAATGGAATTTCCTGATTTCCGCGCTGATTGGCACCGGCATTGGTGTTTTGCCCGGCATCGGTGGTGCCACATCCAATCTGTTGGCATACACAGTGATTAAAAACAAATCCAAAACCCCGGAGAAATTTGGAACCGGCATTATTGACGGCGTAGTCGCCTCCGAGTCCGCCAATAACGCCACCATCGGCGGGGCCATGATTCCTTTGCTCACCTTGGGCATTCCGGGTGATGCAGCTACGGCTATGCTGCTTGGTGGTCTGATCGTCCACGGTGTCCAGCCCGGTCCCCTGCTGTTCACCACCCACCCCGATGTGGTATACGGCGTGTTTGCCGCCATGGTGGTTGCCTCCATTCTGATGATCCTTGTCCAGATGTTTGGCCTGCGGCTGTTTGCAAAGGTTTTAAAGGTGCCCAAATACTATTTGATGCCCATTATCATCGTGTTGTGCGTAGTCGGTGCCTTCGCACTCAATAACCGGCTGTTCGACTGCTGGTCCATCATTTTCTTCGGTCTGGTAGGCTATGCCATGAGCAAATTCGACATTCCTCTGGCTCCTATGATTATGAGCTTTGTGCTGGGAGAGACCATTGAGACCAACCTGCGCCGGGCGCTGATGTATTCTAACGGTGACATCTCTACATTTGTGACATCCCCCATTTCCTGCGTGTTCCTGGTGGCGGCTGCCATCTCCATCGTTCTGACGATTCGCAAGCAGCTAAATGACCGTAAAAAGGCAACTGCCTGAGGAATCCAACCGTGCACCACAGCAGACGCTGTTAAACATGACAAGAAAGGAAGATTCAACATGAAAACCTGGAAGAAATTGTTCTCTCTGTTTTGTGCAACCGTAATGATGTGCAGCCTGCTGGCTGGCTGCGGCAACAGCCCGGATACCCCGGCCGATGACGCCTCTTCGGAGGATGGCGGCACTGACTGGCCCACCAAATCCATCAACATGATCGTTCCCATGGGCGCCGGGGGCGACACTGACTTTAATGCCCGCACATATGCAAAATATCTGGAGGATGTGTTGGGTGAGACCGTAGTCGTCACCAATATCACCGGCAATGGCGGAGCGCTGGGTTCCGAGGAAGTCAAGAACGCCTCTCCCGACGGTTATACCTGCCTGTTTTATCACACCTGCCTGAATATCAACCAGGCCACCGGCATTGCCGACTACGGTTCCGAGGCATTTGAGACCGTGGCTGTGGTGGGAAAGAGTTCCGGCGAGGCCGTGGTCGTGCGGGCTGACGCCCCTTATGACACCATGGAGGAGCTGATTGCATATTCCCAGGCCAATCCCCAGACCGTAAAAATCGCCGCCAACACTGGAGCCACCTCTCACTGGGCATCCGTCGTACTGAATGTGGAGGAAGATGCGCAGCTGAATATCGTCAATGCCTCATCCTCTGCAGAACGTGTTGCGAATCTTCTGGGCGGCCAGTTGGATGTTATTATCAATCCCATCGGAACCGTTCAGGATTATGTGACCTCCGGTGATTTTAAGTATCTGGCAGTCACGACCTCCGAGCGGCTGGACTACCTGCCCGACGTGCCCACCTGTCTGGAACAGGGTGTGAATCTCTCCTACGATCTGATGTACTATGTCATGTTCCCCAAGGGGACCGATCCTGCCATCTGCCAGAAATTTGCCCAAGCGTTCAAAGAAATCTCTGAGATGCCGGAGTATGCCGAGGAGATCAAGACCGCCTACAACCAGACTCCCTATTTCCTCGACACCGAGGAGTCTATTGCCTACATTCAGGAAGAGAACGAGAAGATGATGGCCTATGCCGACTACTTCAAGTAATCTCCATTGACCAGCGTCCTCACAGCGGCAGGTCTGGCTGGTGACCGGCCGGACCTGCCGTCTTTTTGCCCTCATGTATTACTAAAGGAGGAATTTCCCATGTATAATGCGCACAAGATCACCGACAAAGTGGCCGCCGGCAAGCTGGCCATCGGGTCCCACGTGGGCTTTGACAGCCCCTTCGTCACCGAGATGATCGCCGGCTGCGGCTTCGACTTCATCTGGATCGACGGCGAACACAGCGCCATCGACCGCAAGGATATCCAGAACCATCTGATGGCCTGCCGGGCCGCCGGCGCCGCCGGCATCGTCCGGGTGCCCTGGAACGATCCCGTCATCATCAAGGCCATCCTGGACATGGGGGCGGACGGCATCGTGGTGCCCATGGTCTGTTCGCTGGAAGAGGCCAAGCAGGCCGCCGCCGCCACCCACTACCCCCCTGACGGCATCCGGGGTATGGGCACCCGCCGGGCAGTCAACTACGGCATCTGGGACAAGAATGCGTATGTGGCCGACACGGACAAATATATCCTCACCATTGTACAGATCGAGCACATTGACGTGGTAAAGGACCTGCCGGAGATTGCCAAACTCCCCGGCATCAGCGGCTTCGTGGTGGGACCCAACGACTTCACCATGAGCATGAACACCCCGGAGCGCACCTACACCGTTAACGACCCGGAGGTGCAGGAGCAATTTGACAAGATCGGCCAGGCCCTGGCCGGCACCGGCAAGCTCTTCGGCGTCTCCGGCGCCTGCAGCGAGAAGTTCGTCACCGACTGGATACGCCGTGGTGTCAACTATATGTGCATGAACTTTGACTTCAACTACATCGTCAGCGGCGCCAAGAACGTGATGCAGACCTCCCACGCCGTGCTGGACCAGCTGGGAAGGGCGTACTGAGATGGCGTTTCTGACACAGGAACAGCTGGACGCCCTGGCCCAGTTTGACACCCCCACCATCTGCAACGCCATCGAGGGCTTTGGTGTCCGGGGCCGGACCGAGGGCTTCACCCGGCCGGAGCTTCGGATGCGCGCCGCCATGAGCGACAAACCCATGGTGGGCTATGCCCGCACCGGCGTCATCTCCGCCCGGCAGCCGGCCACGCCGGCCCACAGCGCGGTGATGGAGGCGTATTACCGCCAGTATGAGGACTTCGACCTGCCTATGGTGGCAGCCATTCAAGACCTGGACCGGGTGCCGGTGGGCTCCTTTTGGGGCGACGTACAGGCCACGGTCCACCGGGCCCTGGGCTGCATCGGCGTCATCACCGACGGCGGCGTCCGGGACATCGAGGAAGTAAAGAGGGTCGGGTTCTACCTGTTCTCCAAGGAGGTGCTGATCTCCCACGCCTACATCCACATGGTAGAGGCCGGCACAGCGGTGGACATCTGCGGCATGACGGTCCGCCCCGGCGACCTGATCCATGCGGATGCCCACGGCGCCATCGTCATCCCCCAGGAGATCGCCGGGCAGCTGGCAGAGGCCTGCGTCCGGGCCATGGACGCCGAGGAAGCTTTGAAGGGGCCCTGTCAAGCCGCTATCGCCCGGGGTGAGAGGGTCACCGCTAAAGAGATCATGGCCTGGCGGGGCGAGATGCAGCGCCGCCGGGCGGCCATTGCGCCGAAGCAAGAACATCTGTAGAAAGAGGTCTTTCCCATGAAATACACAGTCGAATCCCTGCGGCAGTTCGGCATTCAGGTGGCGGAGAAGGCAGGTATGTCCCACCAGGACGCCGAGACGCTGCTGAAGAACCTGCTGTTCAGCGACATGCGGGGCGTCCGCTCCCACGGCATGACCCGCCTGAGCGGTTATGTGACCCGCATCGAGCGGGGGTGCACCTCCGCCACCGCCCAGCCCACCATCACCATGGACAGTGGTGCCGTGTTCTCTATGGACGGAAACAACGGCATGGGCTCCACCATCGGCACTGCCGCCATGCAGGCGTGCATCCGGCGAGCCAAGGAATACGGTGTCAGCTTTTGCACCGTAAATCATGCCTCTCACTACGGCTTCGGCGGCTTCTACGCCATGCAGGCCGCGGCAGAGGGCATGATCGGCTTCAACATCTGCAACTCCCCCGCCCTGGTGGCTCCCTTCGGCGGTGCCACCGCCATGTTGGGCACCAATCCCCTGACGGTGGCGGTGCCCTCCGGCAAGTACCCGGATCTGGTGCTGGACATGGCCACCAGTACCGTGGCCAAGGGCAAGATCGCTCTGGCCCTGAAGGAGGGCAAGTCCATTCCCGACAACTGGGCCCTGGCTCCGGACGGCAGCCCCACCACAGACCCCGCTGTAGCCAACAAGGGTGCCCTGACACCCCTGGGCGGCGCCAAAGGCTACGCCCTGGCCCTGATTATCGACGTGATCTGCTGCTGCCTCTGCGGCGGCAACAACAGCCGCCAAATCCCCCGGATGTTCGAGGATCCCAAGGAGCCCTCCGGTGTGGGGTACTTCATGGGCGCCATCGACATCGGCAGATTCGTGGATCTGGAAACCTTCAAAGCCCGGACCGACGCCATGTATGATGAGCTGAAGGCCGCCCCCACGGCACCGGGCTTCCGGGAGATCATGATCCCCGGGGAGATCGAGTTCCATCTGACCCGGCAGGCGGAGCGGGAGGGTATCGACATCAGCCCCGCCATTGAGCAGGACTTCGCGGATCTGGCCGCCAGGTACGGCGTCCCGCTGGAACTGCTGCAATCCTGCTGACTTTCCCGTGGAATCGGCTGTCCCCCGGCCCCTGCGGGCCGGGGGACACACAGACAGGAGGAATGAAATGCACATCGTCATTTTGGACGGATACACGGAAAACCCCGGCGATCTCAGCTGGGGAGAATTGGAGAAGCTGGGAGACCTGACGGTTTACGACCGCACCAGCCTCACCGATGAGGACGAGATCATCTCCCGGATCGGCGGTGCGGAGGTGGTCCTCACCAACAAGACCCCCATCTCCCGCCGAGTGATGGACGCCTGTCCCTCCATGCGCTTCATCGCCATGCTGGCCACCGGCTATAACGTGGTGGACATAGCCTGCGCAAAAGAGAAGGGCATCCCTGTCTCCAACGTGCCGGTCTACGGCACCCATTCCGTCAGCCAGTTTGCCATCGCCCTGCTGCTTGAAATCTGCCATCACATCGGTTATCATAATGATACGGTAAAGAGTGGGAAATGGGAACAGTGCCCGGACTGGTGCTACTGGGATTACCCCCTGATCGAGCTGGCGGGAAAGACATACGGCCTGCTTGGCTGCGGGAACATCGGCATCCACACTGCCGCCATCGCATCGGCCCTGGGGATGCATGTCATCGCCTACGACATGCGCCAGCGGGACGAAGCTCTGCAGCTGGGGGTGGAGTACGTCTCCCTGGACGAACTGTTCGCCCGGTCCGACGTTCTGGGCCTCCAAATGCCCCTGTTCCCCTTCAACACCGGCATCATCAACCGGGAGAACATCGCCAAGATGAAGGACGGGGTCATCATCATCAATAACAGCCGGGGCCAGATGGTGGTGGAGCAGGACCTGGCGGACGCCCTGAACTCCGGCAAGGTGGCGGCCGCCGGGCTGGATGTGGTGTCCACAGAGCCCATCCGGGGCGACAACCCCCTGCTGACCGCCAAGAACTGCATCCTCACCCCCCATATCTCCTGGGCCCCCAGGGAGAGCCGCCAGCGCATCATGGACTGCACCGTGGACAACGTGCGGGCCTACCTTCAGGGCGCCCCCATCAACGTGGTCAA
>ERZ832522.5949-NODE-5949-length-10652-cov-142.586392_pt1 | contig 10652 bp, 8 predicted proteins | sample MGYA00519951_ERZ832522 | MGnify/ENA primary metagenome ERZ832522 (study PRJEB31850, sample SAMEA3708728) | human gut metagenome | biome: human gut; feature: human-associated habitat; material: faeces | place: China | collected 2014 ... | reverse complement strand
TTTTGTTGTGAAAAGGGTATATTTACCCTAACTTCACTTTGTCATTTAAGCTAATTAAGCTAATTATTAACAGAACAAAAAATAAACCGACATTGATAAAAAACTCAATATCGGTTTAATGTCGGTTATGATTTTTAAATAAAGAGAATATATAACTGTTATGCATCATACCAATTAACATTTTCATAATCTGGATACATTTCAGAAAACTCATCGTCACTGTATTCGTTTTTCACTTCATTTGCTATATCTACTACATAATAAGTATTTCTGATTTTCAAATACGCAAAATTATTGTTATAAGCAAATGAATCAAAACAGCCGCTCAATATTTTTTTGCCGTTATTTATTACATCATCAACTTCTGTCGGTGGAATATATAACTCGTCCTGTAACATACTGTCTGATTTATCGTTGTTATGAGCGATTTTAAAAATAGATTTATTTTCAAAGGTATATACGGTCACATCAATCATCGAAATTACAGCCTGCCGTAAAAAATTAAAATTCCGCATATAAAAGTTAGTATAAAAAATTTAACACTTTCCTCATAATTTTCTCCTATCTAAGATAATCCGAGAATTTATATTTATTTAAATATCACTGTGAAAATAATATAAAATTTGTGTTTCCTTATCTAAATAATATAAATTAAAGTTATTCAAAGGATTGCTTTTGTCCTTTGATATAAAACAAAAGTAATCATCCACATTAATTTGATTTTCTAAGAAATCATAATTATTACGCATATCATCGGTTGAATTATTTATTCTTCCGCTAAAATATTCTATACAGTTTTTAATGCTGTCCGTATTTTCATTCGTAACTTTCTGAAAGTTGTCATTTGATTTTATACTTTCCGATATATCATTATTATTTACATAATAATATTTATGATAATCCACAAAATCTCTTGCTCCGTAAGAATATTTCTCACAACCGGAATATTTAGGCAATGTTTTCAAAACACCGCTTTCATAATTACATGCTGAAAAAATAAAAATTAACATTACTGAAAATTGCAGCAATAAAAGTTTTTTTGTCAACTTCATAAATACCACTCCTTCTATAATTGTATAAATATTTAAAAAAACAGAAAGTTAAATATTTATCATATACCCTTACTTTACAGTATAATATTATCATATATAATATTGTTTAGCAACACATTCGCAATAATCTACAGCTTTTTGTATGAATACCCAACAAAAATCAACAACGATTGGTATATATCACTAACAGTATAATTTAAAGGATTTTCAAACAATACTTAATTTTAAAGCTGACAAACTTCAACTGTTTTATTGTTAAACTTTCTTGACAAAGCAAAATATTTATAATAGAATATTAACAGATATGTGCCAATAGCTCAGCAGGATAGAGCGTCTTTCTTCTAAGAATATGTTGCAACGACCGCCTTTGGAGCAAAAGTGATTGACAACGAGTTAATATAAGCCTAAAATTGAATAGATTTTAAAGATGTTTCCGTAGCTCAGCTGGATAGAGCGACCGCCTCCTAAGCGGTAGGTCGGGTGTTCGAATCACCTCGGGAACGCCATTTTAAGCCGTTTTTGATGATTTTTCATCGAAAGCGGCTTTTCTCTTTTTACGGCTTCCGCTTCCGTGATCGTGCTAACAAAAGTGTGTGGTTATCTAACAGGTGTTAGCACGAAATCGCTGATCTTGCTAACAAAAACCGTCGTTTTGCTAACAGCGTTAAAAATTCCAATTAATCTCTGCTAACAGATTAGTTGTGCGGTATGGTGGTAGTTTATTCGCATAATTGAAAACAAATCCTTTCTATATATAATAATGGTATAAGGAATAATGGTATAAGGAAGTGATTATTATGAAAGATCCTAAATACCATATATATCTTACGAATGAAGAACACTCCGAGGTTTTGAAATCACTTATTGACCTCAAAAATGAAATGATTGTACAGGGTAAATACACTGATGTATTGGATGAAATCATCGTCAAGCTATACAAATCCCGAAAAAAGAATATAAAGGTAATATACATTTAAATTAAGCTATTTAGCCGTCTGTTCCTTAATTGGAGCAGGCGGCTTTTTTGCGTTTATTCAACTTTTTTCAAAAAAAAATAAAAAAATTTTGAAAATAGACTTAAAAAACACCCTCTCCCATTGGGTATAGGTGAAAGGGCTTTTTTCCGAGCAATCGGAAAAGACCTTTTCACAGACCTTTGACAACTGAATATCATTTCTTCAAGTACGTTACTTGTGTAAGCAGAAATGTAAAGCTACCGCAGCGGTACGCCACGACCTCCCCTTGTTTAAGAGCGAGCGCTAATTCCGTCTGTGAGTATCGGGTTGCTCCCGATATGGCGACGACCTACACAAGCGATAATGATACTTCTCTACGGAGCTGGCGGAGAACCCGGCAGAGGTGAAACTCCTATGATACAGATGAGCTGTCTGTTCCTTAGTGACTTCCCGTGAGCGTTTGCTCGGCAAGGGGTATTGAGAATAAATATTGCCTGACCGGTTAGGAAATGAGCCGGTCAAGTACATAGCCATACTGCGATGGCTATGAATACTACGAAAGGAGGATGCACAAAGTGTCGAACTGCAAAACGATTGCTATATGCAATCAAAAAGGCGGAGTTATGGGGTACAAAATGATTGCCTTTATTCCGATACCGACTACACCGAATGGTATGTTGACAAGTACGGAGACCTTAGAGCCGATGAAAGCGCAAGAAAAGACGACAGCGTGAGAGCAATGCTGCGCATAGAGCCAAAACCGAGGCGGAACGCTGGGCGGCGAATGACGGTCATAAGTACCCGAAGCGCGTGTGCGAACAATGCGGAAAAGAGTTTTATCCGAACAGCACAAGGCAGAGATTTTGCAATACTGACTGTACAAAAGCCCATCAGCCGGCAGAAGCAATGTTTTCTCGGCTGGTAAAGCAGCTTTCCGAAAAGGAGAGCGTAACGGAAGCCCTCAAAGCGGAAAACCAAATGCTGTGGGTACAGAGAATGAACAATATCCGCAGCGCTGCTATGGAAATCGTTTCGAGTGAGCTTATATACTGTTAATACTAAGTAAGAAAAGTCACTGTCAACAGACGGCGGCTTTTCCTTTTCGGGTAGTATTCAAGAAGACATAAAATATCGTGAGTAATGGAAGAAGCCGGCGTTTGCGGAAATGTCACAATTTACGGAGGTAAAGTTTCAAATTTCACTTGCCTTTTTGCACTTGTTATGATATTATTAGTATGCGTACTAAAACACTTAAAGAGAGGTAATATATTTGCGAAGAGACAGCAGTGAAACAAAGAGGAAAATACTGACCGTGTGCGTCCGTCTCTTTCTGGAACAGGGATATAAAAACACCTCTGTCAGTCAGATTGTGGACGAAGCAGACGTGGCAAGAGGAAGCTATTTGAATTTGTTTCCGACCAAGGACAGAGTTTTGCTGGATTTGACCGAAACGATGTTTGGCGGACAGTTCGGCGTGGCGAGAAGCATCGCAGACAGCAAGCTGCCGCCGGTTTACGCCTATGCGGTGGAAACGGCTATCCAGCTGACACTGACCGAGTTGAACGAGAACCTGCGGGAAATCTACATTGAGGCCTATTCCCTACCCGACACTTCGGAATATATCTACCTGCATACCACGGCAGAGCTGAAGCAGATCTTCAGCGCAAATTTCCAGGATTACAGCGACAGCGACTTTTACGAGATGGAAATCGGCACGGCAGGACTGATGCGCAATTATATGGCGAGAAAATGCGATATTCATTTCCCGATGGAGCGCAAGCTCAGCCGCTTTTTGACGGCGGCCATGCGAGTGTATAAGGTGCCGGAGGAGGAACAGGCAAGGGTGCTTGCCTTTATTCAATCGCTGGATATCAAGGCAATTGCCACAGAGGTTATGTATAAGCTGTTTGCCATGCTGGAAATGAAATATGATTTTAAGCTGTCAAAGAACGGCGAAACGGAGGTAACAGAATATGAAAAAACGAATACTTAGTATCTTGCTGACTTTATGCATGACGCTCTGCCTTACGCCGATAAGCGTATTTGCCGAGGAGGTTGGGGCAGAGGGTTCTGCTGCGATACAGCTTGGCACAGACGCACTAAGTAAAAATGTAAACACAGCGACCGCACCGACTGTGTATTTTGGGCAAAACCATGATAATAATCCCGCTGCATGGCGAGTTATCGGCTATGACGGAAGCGGTGTTACAAGCGCACAAGGGGATATTACCCTGCTTGCGGCAGGCGCTATGGGAGTTATACCATTTGCCGATATCATATTATACAACGATTACGCACCGAGTAATTTGAAAACCGCGATAGATGCGCTTGCAGCAAAGCTGACGACAGAAGAAAATGCTGCCGTAAAGAAACGGGCGCTTACAAGCGGAAGTTACAACGGAGAAAATACCGACTGTGTAGCGGGAGGGCAGGTGGATAACGCTGTATTTTGGCCGCTTTCCACAAAAGAGGCTATTGCGGTAAACAACGATCTGCGTGCCTTGGATCCTGCGCATCCGAATTGGGTGACAAGCAGTTGGTGGCTGCGCTCCCCTGGCTCCAAGACTTTTTATGTCGCCATCGTGAGTAGTGATGGTTCTGTCCAATACTCTGGGATCTCTATCCGCAAGCAAAATAATCATCTGACTGTTCGTCCTGCTTTTAACTTAAATCTGAACTCTGTCCTTTTTGCATCTGCCGCCGTGGGCGGAAAGCCCGACGGAGGATTGACCGCAGTCCCCGAATACAGCGGCAACGAGTGGAAATTGACACTTTTAGATAGCAGCCGCAATTTTGCTGTAACGGAAAAAGCTGTCAGCGCCGACCCCAACGATACCATTACGCTGAATTACAGCGGAGCGACCACAGGGGCAAATGAATATATCTCCGCCATCATTGCGGATAACAACGGCGCACAGTATTATGGCAGAGTAGCACAGCCTACTGCCGAAAGCGGAACGGTTGAAATCAAAATCCCGTCTGACATTGCACCGGGCGACTATACCCTGAAGGTCTTCAGCGAGCAGTATAACGGTGATTATAATACCGATTACGCAAGTAATTTCACAGACATTGCGCTGACGGTGGAAAATCAGCCTGACGAGCAGTTTACCCTCGCCCCCGGCGGCAGATACTATTTTGACCTTTCGGCGATGAATATTCCCGGCACGGCAAACAGCGGAAACATCTTTGGCGCGACTTCCTTGCCGGATACGTCGCTGCACTATGTTCCCTTTACCTACGCAGGGACGGTGAACGCCTACAAGCTCACAACGGAGATGGCAACCACCGAGGAGTATGCACAGAAGAATAAATATCCCCACAGCCTGTTCGTGGCGGATTATGCCGTAACGAATGATGCAAGCTGGGATGCCCTGAATACCGCAGATCTGATTTTCGGCAAAAATTATGCCAGCGGCGGCGTGGACTATACCCTGCGCACACCGTCTACGGGAAGTGACTTTACGGATTTAGACGATTCCCAACGCGGCGTGCCACAAAGCAACGAATGGGACACGATGCTGAACAAGGACAGCGGATATATCCAAAACTGGAATAGAATGTCTTCGTGGGGACAGGATGTTTCTTCTGGCGGCGCGTCGTACCGTGCGGTTCGCGGGTACTTTTCGGCCCGCTTCTGGAGCGACAAACTTGCTGCGAACTCCTTCCCGTACGTCGGTTTCCGCCCCGTCCTTGAAGTCCTGAACGCTGACACACTGGGTCCTGACGGACTGAAGGTCGTTACCCTTGACCTTGGCGGCGGAACGCTCGGCGGCAGCTCCGATGCTATTCAAATCATCGTGAAAAACGGCAGCGAGTTTACCGCGCCTGCGTCCGACGGCCTGACCCGCCCGGACGGAGATACAGGCAGTTACTTTATGTGGCTTGGCAGCGACGGTAAGCTCTACGCCCCCGGCGACAACGTTCCGGCGGACGTTACCAAGCTCACGGCGCAGTTTGCTTTATCAGAACAGTTTTCCCTCAAACCCGGCGACACCTATTACTTTGACCTTTCGGCGATGAATATTCCCGGAACGGCAAACGGCGGAAACTCAGATGGTGCGGTTTCTTTGCCGGATACGTCGCTGCACTATGTTCCCTTTACCTATGTGGGAACGATAGAAGCCTACAAACTCACGTCTGCGACGGCAACCACCGAGGAGTATGCACAGCAGAACAAATATCCCCACAGCCTGTTTGTGGCGGACTATGCCGTAACGCATACGATTAGCTGGGGTGGCCTGAATGACGAAGGTCTGATTTTCGGCAAAAATTATGCCAGCGGCGGCGTGGACTATACCCTGCGCGCACCGTCTGTGGGAAGTGACTTTACAGGTTCGGGCGATTCCCAACGCGGCGTGCCCCAAAGCAACGAATGGGACACGATGCTGAACAAGAACAGCGGATATATCCAAAACTGGAATAAAATGTATTCGTGGGGACAGGATACTTCTTCTGCCGCCGAGTCGTTCCGGGCGTACCGTGGGTACAACTCGGCCCGCTTCTGGTATTACACCTCGTCCTCGTTTCGGAACGTCTACCTCGGTTTCCGCCCCGTCCTTGAAGTCCTGAACCCCGGCACACTGGGTTCTGACGGACTGAAGGTCGTTACCCTTGACCTTGGCGGCGGCAAGCTGGGTAATAGCTCCGAGGATATTCAAATCATCGTGAAAACCGGCAGCGAGTTTACCGCGCCTGCGTCCGACGGTCTGACCCGCCCGGACGGAAATACAGGCAGCTACTTCATGTGGCTTGGCAGCGACGGTAAGCTCTACGCGCCCGGTGCCAGTGTTCCTGCTGATGTGACGGAACTGACGGTGCAGTGGACAGCCCCGACCTATGCCGTAACCCTGCACGCAAACGGCGGCACGATCAACAACGGCAATGTCACCGAATACACCTACGGCGTGGGTGCAACACTCCCGACAGATGTGACGCGCACCGGGTACACCTTCAAGGGCTGGTATTACAACGAAAATCTGACCGGCTCTCCTGTTACGGCAATCGGCGGTACAGAAACGGGCAATAAGGAATATTGGGCGAAGTGGGAGATCAATCAATATACCATCACAGTCAAACCCGAAAACGGCAAAGCGGATATTACCATAACGCAGGATTACGGCACACCAATTACCGCTCCTGCCGACCCGACAAGAGAAGGATATACCTTTAAGGGTTGGGATAAGGAAATCCCCAAAACTATGCCTGCGGAGAATATGACGGTTAAAGCACAATGGGAAATCAATCAGTACACGATATCCTTTGATACCAACGGCGGAAGTGAGATCGCTCCGATTACGCAGGACTACGGCACGAAAATTACCGCCCCTGCCGACCCGACAAGAAAAGGCTATACCTTTAAGGGCTGGGATAAGGAAATCCCCAAAACTATGCCTGCGGAGAATATGACTGTTAAAGCACAATGGGAAATCAATCGGTACACAATCACCTTTGACACCGCAGGCGGCAGCGAGATCGCTCCGATTACGCAGGACTACGGCACGAATATTACCGCTCCCGCCAACCCGACAAGAAAAGGTTATACCTTTAAGGGATGGGATAAGGAAATCCCCGAAACCATGCCGGCGGAGAATATAACGGTTAAAGCACAATGGGAAATCAATCAGTATACAATAGCCTTTGATACCAACGGCGGAAGTGAGATTGCACCCATTACACAGGATTACGGTACAGAAATTACCGCCCCTGACAATCCGACAAGAAAAGGTTACACCTTTATCGGCTGGGACACGGAAATTCCAAAAACCGTGCCTGCCGAGAATATGACTGTCACGGCACAGTGGAAAATCAATCGGTACACAATCACCTTTGACACCGCAGGCGGCAGCGATATTGCACCCATTACGCAGGACTACGGCACGAATATTACCGCCCCTGCCGACCCGACAAGAGAGGGCTACACCTTTATCGGCTGGGATAAAGCGATTCCCACAACCATGCCTGCGGAGAATATAACTGTCACCGCGCAGTGGAAAGACAGCGAAAAGCCCACGGGCGAAATTAAAATCAACGAGAACAGTTGGAAAGCGTTCCTCAACAATATCACCTTCGGGCTGTTCTTTAAGGACACGCAAACGGTGACGATAAACGCCGCCGACAACAGCGGCGAAACGGTAACGGTTGAATATCTGCTGTCAGATAAGGAATTGACAAAAGCGGAGCTTGACGGCATGACCTTCACCGTATACACTGCACCGTTTGGCATTGACCCCGATAACGAATACATTATCTATGTCAGACTGACCGATAATGCAGGCAATACGGACTACATCTGCTCGGACGGCATTGTGCTTGACGGCACAAGCCCGGTGATCACCGGCATTGAGGACGGAAAAATCTATTGCGAAGCGCAGACCGTAACGATTGACGAGAAATATGTAGATACCGTCACCGTAAACGGCACAGAGGTCACGCTTGACGAAAACAACAGCTTTACCCTCGCTCCCGCAGACGGCGAGCAGAAAATCGTTGTCACCGACAAGGCGGGCAACACCGCAGAAATGACCGTAACGGTCAACGACGGGCATACCTATGAGTGGCAGAGCGAAAACGGGCAGTATTGGCAGAAGTGTAAATTCTGCAATCACGAAACTGCAAAAAAGGATATTCCGACCATTAACATCAGTGGTGCAGATAAGGTTTGCCGGATGCAGGATTACAAATTCAGCTTTACTTTGCCGGAGGGTGCTACCGACGCAACCTACGGATACGAGTTTATCGGTCTGGGCGACGGTCCTCTTACCCCTACTTTTGAAGGCGGTATGTACTGCGGCGTTATAAAATCCGCCGCCTATCTGGCAGAAGAAACCGGCTTCAAGCTGATCGTAAGTGCAAAGACCGCTGACGGCTTTGAGTTCTCTGCCGAAAAGACCGTAGCCATTCAGAACGAACATTCCGGCGGAACAGCAACCTGCACGGAGCAGGCAACCTGTGAGATTTGCGGTGAGAAGTACGGCGATCTGAAGCCGCACAGCTATTCAGTCAAGTGGTCAACGGGTGAAGCAAGCCATTGGCACGAGTGTACCAAGTGCAGAGCAAAAACGGATGAAGCCGAGCACACGGATACCAACAAGGATCATAAGTGCGATGTTTGCGACAAGGTTTTGAGTGAGTGCACCGATACCAATAAGGATCACAAGTGCGATCTCTGTGGCAAGGCACTCAGTGAGCACTCCGGCGGTAAGGCCACCTGCAAGGATAAGGCAAAGTGTGAGTTCTGTGGTGAAAGCTACGGAGAGTTGAATGCAAACAACCACTCTGATTTGAAACACTTCCCGGCAGTGGCGGCGACCAAGACTGCCGAGGGCAATATCGAATACTGGTACTGCGAAGGCTGTGGTAAATATTACAGCGACAAGGACGGTACAAAGGAAATCAAAAAAGCCGACACCGTAACGGCGAAGCTGAAGGACGATTCCAAATCTCCGCAGACCGGCGATACAAGCAACCTTGCTTTGTGGATTGCTCTGCTGTTTATCAGCGGCGGGGTAGCCATTGGCACAACGATTGTCAGCAGAAAGAAAAAGTACAACAGATAATTGAATAGCGTTTCCTTGCTCCGGCTTCCGAGCAAGACAAAAGCGTCGTAGCAATACGGCGCTTTTTTGTTACCCGGAAGCGACAAACAGCGGCTTTTGAATGACGGACGATAAGGATACCGCCGCCAAAATAAAGCCGCTCATATCGAAAGAAAACGCCCAAAATCACCCCGAAACCATACAGCGGGGTCAGGTTTTGGGCGTTTCTGCGTTTCGGGAGCAAATCGGCAATTCGGCAGTGAAAAGGAGGTGACCCCTATGCCCCGTATGCCGAAATACCTCAAGAGAGAATGGGCGTTCTTTCTTGATGAGCGTGGCAGGAAGAAATACAACGAGCTTTGCAGGAAATGCGAAAGGAGCTACAAGCAGAGCTTCCGTGCCGCCGTTATTCACTGCCCACACTATCTATCAAAAAGGAGAACAAGACAATGACAGACTATCCGAACAACATTTCCACAAAGCTGGAAGTCATCAAGGCAAGCGAGATTACACCCAAGGAGGTGCGCTGGCTGTGGTATCCGTATATTCCTTTTGGCAAGGTCACACTGCTGCAAGGCTACCCCGGAGACGGCAAGAGTAAGCTGATGCTTTCTCTTGCCGCTTTGCTTTCCAAGGGAGCACCGCTTCCCTTTGCCGATGAGGACGAGAGCGGCGAGCCGATGACAATTATCTATCAGACCACCGAGGACGATGCAGACGATACCGTTGTGCCGAGATTTAATTCGGCGGGCGGTGACGGCGAACGACTCATCTTCATCAAGGAGGACGAAAAGAGCCTACCTTCGGGGATGACCGTATCCGTGAAGCCGTGGAGAAGTACAACGCCAAACTACTGATCCTCGACCCGATGAGTTCGTATATCGGTGACACCTGCTCGATGAACAACGCCAACGAAACGAGAGCCGAGTTCAACCACCTGATTGCTGTTGCCAAGGACACCGGCTGCGCCATTGTTATCATCGCCCATATGAACAAGGCAAAGGACACAAGCCCCCTTTACCGTACCAACGGCTCTATCGACATTGCCGGTGCGGCGAGAAGTATTCTTGCCGTCACACGCACAGCAAATATGCCGAATCCTGCCG
>ERZ832522.5938-NODE-5938-length-10666-cov-6.227594_pt1 | contig 10666 bp, 9 predicted proteins | sample MGYA00519951_ERZ832522 | MGnify/ENA primary metagenome ERZ832522 (study PRJEB31850, sample SAMEA3708728) | human gut metagenome | biome: human gut; feature: human-associated habitat; material: faeces | place: China | collected 2014 ... | reverse complement strand
TCCTTTTCCGTTCACTTTCTGTTTTCTGCCGCCTGTGAACTCTGGCGGCGCAGTCGGGACAGTATTTCGCCCGGTTGGACTTTGGGACGAACACTCTGCCGCAGACCGCACAGCGTTTTAGCTCCTTATCCCGGAAAATCTCTGCTTCCAGCATTCCGATTTGCGGCAAGACCGACCAGCGGAACCACTTACAGCAGACCGAGAAAGAAATGGTCTGGGGGCAGGTGTGGGTGTCCCCATCGTCAAGGAGCATACAGTTCCCGTCCTCATAACAGCAGCACTTCCGGCGGATCAGGGCGTTTGCCTGTTTCCTCTGTGCCGGTGTCATGCGGTAAAGGGAACCGTCCTGCCTGCGCTCTATGGGCGGCAGTCGTTTATATGGGTTCTCTCTCATGTGTTCCCTCCATTTTTCCTTTGCCGTTCTCCCCGAAAAGGCTTCCTGCCCCATTCCTGCGGCGTGTTCCAGCGTTGGCACGCTCCCCGGACTTCGGGACATTTTGTCCCGAAGTGGCTCGTTGCGGTGCTTCCCCTGCCGGGGTATTCCTTTTCGGACGGTCATTCTGTTTTCAAGGTGCAGCTCATCGATGAACTACCCTAAGTCTACACGAAAAAAAATGCAATTCCCGAAATCTTGCGAGAATTGCATTTTAGGGCAATATTCAATTTCAAAATTGCATTTCTGCAATTTTCCTGTATAATGAAAAATAGGAAAAGGAGGTGCTGTGTATGGCTTTACCCGGAACACCCGGACAGAGGATTTCTGATTTGTGCAACGGCAATCATATTTCTCAAAAGCAGCTTGCGGAGAAGATAGGCGTATCTGCTTCTCAGTTGAGCCGCATTGTCAGTGGAGAAACAAAGACGGTCAGTAGCGATATTCTCATAGGCGTGGCAAAGGAATTTAAGGTGTCAACAGACTACATACTGGGTTTGTCCACTTTGAGCGTCCGTAAAAGCTATGATATTTCTGAATTAGGCTTGTCCGAGGGAACTGTGAAAGGGCTTGTGACAGGTACGGTAGATGTGCAAATCCTCAACCGCCTGTTGGAACACAGGAATTTCCCGAAAATGATGGATTTGATACGGATTTATTTTCAAGACACAGCGGCAAAGGGGATCATGGCACGCAACCAACTAATCGAGCTGGCAACGGCTTCCCTGTCCGATTTAATGAAAGACCAGCCGGAACACCGAGCAGAAGTAAGACAGGATTTGCAACTTCTGAACGCACAGAAGATGGGGAAACATGAGGCGGAGATTGAGAAAATCAAGAATGTATTTCTTACTATCCTGCGGGATATTAAGAAAGATATGGACAGCGGAGAACAGCCAGTAGAAGCTGTGACAGCCGCCATGTTCCAGACCATGCGGGATGCACTGGCGCAACAGAAGCAGGAACCGCTTTCTATGGACGATGTGACGGCTATGATTGCCGGACAGATTGGGCAGATTCTTCCAATGGACGAGGAAGCCACCAAGCAGTTTCAAGCACTGGCAAAAAAGATGATGGAACAAGCAGGCGGTGCTCAAAACGAGGAAGAACCATGGGTGATGTAATGACCCCGGAGCAGCGGAGCCAAGCTATGAGCCATATTAAAGGGAAAGATACCAGCATTGAGGTCATACTACGGAAAGCACTCTGGCACAAAGGCATCTGGTATCGGAAAAATTATAAAAAGCTGCCGGGTACACCCGATATAGCTATAACAAAATACAAGATTGCTATTTTTTGCGACAGTGAATTTTTTCACGGTTATAATTGGGAGATAAAAAAGCAAAAGTTAGGCCATAACCGGGAATATTGGATTAAGAAGATTGAGCGGAATATGGCCCGTGATCGGGAAAACGACTTTAAGCTGATTGCATTGAACTGGATACCTATTCACTTTTGGGGTCAGGAGATACAAAAACACACAGAAGAATGTGTGCAAGCCGTTGAAGATTTGATTTTTGAGTTGCGAATGAACCAATTTGATGCTATGATAGATGGAACAAAGGACTATATTGAAAATATAAAATTATAATTTTATATTTTCAATTATTATGTTGATAAATTAAAAGGAGTACCCTTATGACAATATCAGAACAGATTAAAGTGCTTTGTGTACGATGTAATATCAGTGTTGCGGAACTTGCAAGGCGGATGGGGACTACCCCCCAGAATTTCAACTCAAAAATGAAACGGGAAAGCTTTGCAATTTCTGATTTAGAATATCTGGCAGAAACATTAGGATGTTCTTTTGAACGCTATTTTGTCCTTCCAGATGGTGAAAAGATTTAATGGGAGGATATGAATGAATTTATTACACTTTAAAGATAATGCCTCAAATCGGGATGTAATTTCCCTATTTTCCGGGGCAATGGGGCTGGATATTGGCCTTTCAAAAGCTGGTCTCAACATCGTAATCGGACAGGACTTTGACCCTGCTTGTGTCGCAACTATGCGCGCAAACGGACATAAGGTTCTGGGCGGTGACATCCGTGAAATCAATGAAGCGGATTTGTTGGAGCAGACTGGATTAGCACAGGGAGAACCTTTCCTGATTTGCGGCGGTCCACCCTGCCAGCCGTTTTCTACTGCCGGTAAGCGGCTGGGGATTAACGATCCACGAGGCAGCTTATTTATGGATTTTATCCGTATGATTGACTATATCCATCCTCGTTTTTTCATTATGGAAAATGTAAAGGGGATTATGTCTGCCCCATTAAAGCATATGCCCCTTGCGGAGCGTGACAAAAACGACCCTGAACAGCATTTAGGAACTGTATTAGATGTTATCCTCTCTGAATTTGATAAATTAGGATATAAAACGGTGTATGGGATTTTGGATGCCGTCAATTATGGCGTACCTCAATTCCGGGAACGGTTTGTGTTGATCGGAAGCCGGGACAATGAAGATATTTTCCTGCCATTCCCGACACACTTTCAGATGCACCAAGACTCGCAATACCGCTGGCGCACCTTGAATGATACAATCCGGGATTTGGAAAATAATTGCGGAGAATGTGCTACCTTTAGTAAAGACCGCCTTGCGTATCTCCGCCTTGTCCCGGAGGGTGGAAATTGGCGTGACCTACCGGAAGATATTCGGAAAGAGGCTATGGGCGGTGCTTATGGCTCTGGCGGAGGAAAGGTTGGTTTTTACCGAAGATTATCTTACAGCCAGCCTTCACCAACCTTAGTGACCTCCCCGGTACAAAAAGCAACCATGATGTGCCATCCAACCCAAGATAGGCCTTTGAGTATCCGGGAATATGCCCGTATCCAGCAATTTCCTGATGATTGGCAGTTCATGGGGACAAGCATTGCAAAATACAGGCAGATTGGCAACGCTGTACCGGTTGGGTTGGCATTAGCATTGGGAAATGCTGTGCTTTCTGTTGCGGATCAATCCGCTGAAATTCGCACGAAGCGATTTAGAGGGACAGACATACATCAAAAGCTGAAACAAGCTATCGAAATAGGAGGAAGCTGTTATGCCAATAAACAGTAATTACAATGAAGAGGCTATTGTAGAAGCGATTGCAACTGCATTAGATAATTTCTACACTAATTTAATCAGCAACATTGACAAGCTTAACATCAAAAAGGTTATGAAACGCAAAAACCCGTATTTGTTCCGGGCAAAAGCCATGAACGGGGCCGCACAGATCATTGATGCAATCCTTGCTGCCTTTGTGTCCTCATCGGAGGAAACAATATTTGGAAATGTTTTCTTTGAACCTATTGCTACCGCTGCTGCACAAGGACAGAAAGCATTAGCAGAAGGCGTTGACATTATGGTGGAGCGGGACCATACCATTTATGCCATCGCTGTAAAATCTGGCACAAGCGTTTTTAATGCGGACAGCCGCAAGAAACAGGAACAGAATTTCATGGCGGCAAGCAAACTGGCGCAGCAGGCGAAGAAACGCTTCGTCCCGATTGTTGGTTACGGTTATGGAAAGAAGAAAGCTTCCAACCGCGGGCTTCCCAAGTTCTATATGGAATTGGCAGGCAAGGATTTCTGGACGGAATTGACCGGAGATGAAGAATTCTACATAAAGCTAATCCGTTTCATGGACAGGCTTCCAGAGAAATATGTGGAAGAATTCGATGCTTCCTATCAAAAAGCTTCAAACCGGCTCGTTCGTGAGTTCACCCAAGAGTTTTGCTTTGAGGATGGTAGTATTGACTGGGAGAAGCTTGTTAAATTCAACTCTGGAAATTAACATCGGAGGGATAAGGCATGAGAGATGCACTAAAGAATGCTATACGTAATGCAATTTTATTTGAATGCAAATTGCCGCATCAAGAAAGTGGCATAGATAAATCATGCCTTTCTTCCCAAAATGATATTTGTTTCAGTAATTCTAATCCCCAAGAAATTTCCAAAATTATCTATAATGGTATTGTGGAATTTGCAATCAACGAATATGAAATTGATTACACTGCTTTAGAGCGTGAACAGCGAAAAGCTATTCTTAGCCGTATCCGTTATAACCCAGAAGCATCTGAGGATACCAAGCTGAAGTATGGTTTTTATGGTGAAGTACTCTTGGATTTAATCTTGCGTGTGTTTTTAAATACGAGTGTTCTTGCTGCACGAGGATATTTTTATTCTCCTATTGAAAATAGCGAGGCTAAAGGTTTTGATGCTTTTCATTTAATGGAAAGAGAAGGAAATATTGACTTATGGTTTGGAGAAGCAAAATTCTATGTGCAATATAAAAGCGCAATAACCCCTGTGATGGAAAAATTAAGCACTTCACTTTCTGATGGATATTTGAATCGAAATTTACTTGCAATCATAGATGAGCGCCCCCATATCACAACACACAATGAACAACTTGAAAACTTGTTAAATTCATGGGAAGAAAATCCAGATATTAATCTGTCACAAGAAATAAAGAATAGAGGAATTCGGCTAATATACCCTATATTTATTGCTTATCAAAAAAATAGCACTGATCAATATCATCAGAGCATAAAAAAGTGTATTGAGCATATTGCTTCAGAATATACACGGCTTAATATTATTGTACCCGCTTCGTTTGACTACCGGTTATTTTTTATTTTTTTACCACTGTCGGAAGTTAAGCAAATCAAGGAGAATGTGATAAAATGGATAGACTCACGAGAACCGCTAATATAATTAAAGCGTACTATTCATACAAAAAGAATTCAGATACTGCAACTTTTGTAAAAGAAGTATGTGGCTTTTTTGACTTTATAAAAAATGAGCCTATCTCTGAAGCGGATATGAATTTCCTTATATTTTTGGCTAATGAAGCGGGAATCCCGCAATATTTTGACTTGTTCAAAGATAAGTTTACAGATTGCCGTATATCTGATGAAAATATCAAAACACTTACCATAAGTGCTCTATTTCATGATGCCAGCCTTATTAGAGGAAATAGCAAATTACATCGGTATCAAAAGAATGTTCTTGACAGTTTTAAAATCGGGCAACAAAATCGTTTTGTTTTGACTGCACCTACTTCTTTTGGAAAGACCTTTTTGGTATATGAAATTATACAAAAGATGCAGTATCAGAATGTCCTTTTGATTTTTCCGGCAATTAGCCTTTTATCCGAAAATTACGCCCGTTTATGCAAGTTGGACACATTTCAATCATATAAGATTCATTCCCTAAGCGAAGAAGAATTTAGTCTATCCGAAAGAAACATCTTTATTTTTACACCCGAACGGTTCTTGTCGTTTATGGATTCGCATCAACACCTTCACTTTGATTTTGCCTTTATTGATGAGGTTTACAAAATTGATAACAGTTTTATCATTGATTCGGAAACATCTGGCGAAAATGAACGTGATACCGCGTACCGTTTAGCATTGGAATTTATTTGTAATTTGACAAGCGATATGCTATTAGCTGGTCCATATATGGCACTTCCCCGACCCGGTACACAGCAACATAAATCGTTTAATAATTTTGCGGAAGATAATGGGTTTTCTTTTTTACGTTACAATCAATTTGAAATTGTTTCAAAGGAATACACAACAGTAAAAGGTAAACGTCAATATCATATAGATGAAATCCCAGTAGAAATTGGTTCTATAAGTAAAGGGCAGAAAATTGCCAATATAATTAAATCGTTAAGCACGCCTAAAGAAAATACGATTATTTATTGTGGCAGAAGAGCCGATACAGAAATGTATGCCAGAACTTTATTAAGGGATCAAATGCTGATTTCTTCTTTTCAAGAAACTTGTTCAGGGATAGAAAGTTCTACTTATGAAATATTTTTAAATCATTTGGAACACACATTTGGCAATGATTGGATTGTATTAAAAGCGTTGAAAGGCCGGATAGGTATCCATCACAGCCTTATCCCCAAATACATCCAAAAAGAAATTATAAATTTATTTAATGAGGGGACATTACTATGCCTCTTTTCGACTACGACTATCACTGAAGGCGTAAACACTTCAGCAAAAAACATAATTATTACATCAAACAAAAAGGGCATAAAACCTCTACGGCAATTTGATGCTAAAAATATAGCTGGTCGTGCGGGTAGGTTTTACCAACACTATTCTGGAAGAGTTATAGATTTAAATAATAATTTTGAGGAAATTGTGAATGGACAACCTGAAATACTGGAACATAAAAACTATGATATAACTTTCCCGAAAACGGATGTTGATTACCAGATAACAAAAGATAAATATTTATCTGAAGTTGAACGCCAAGATAAAGAAGATATCCAAGCTCAGATTATTGCATCTGAAATCCCATCAGAAGTATTTGATTGTTTCCGGGTTGTTGGACCAAAAGATAAATTAACACTATACGGTTATATTTCAAGTGTGCCATGGTGGACTATTGAAGATATTAAACGTGTTTCAATAACATTGGCAGGCAGCAATGCACACCGACTATATTGGCCCGGATTTCAGGCCATTATGGATATTATCTTGCCCGTTGTACGCGAAGAAAAACTTAAACAACTTATTGTAATACGAGTGGGACAGAATCAGTATTCATTGATAACAAGTCTATTGAGTTCATATCTTTCGGGTGGTTTTCTTTCAATGGTACAATATTATGTCGGGCGGAAAGATAATCCAAAAACAAAGGATGAAGCAATGCGGCAAGTAGCTGACTTCGTTTACAATGTCTTTAAGTATCACTTAGTAAAATATCTCGGCCTTTTTGATGTATTCTTCCGATATCAAATTTCAAAGTCAGAGAATATCGCTATGGAAGATGTGGCTGGATTGGGGTTACTTCTTCAAAAACTTGAATACAATGCCCTTTCTCCCAATGCACGTAAAGTAAGTGATTATGGAGTTCCGTTTAAACTGATAGACTGTTATGATAGTAAAACGCCGTATGATAAAGGTCAATTTGATGCTTATGAACAACATATTGATCAAGAGATAAACAGATTATTCCAGTAATAGCCAATATACCCACTGCAACTCTTGAAACTGCCCAGGTTTTTGCCCATCCCCATCTGCAAAAACCTGCCCGTTTTCCTGCCGGGCAAAGCGAGCGTTTCCATCCGGCGAAATCCTCATTTTACCCGGCAGCCGTGACAGCAGGTATAACACACTACACTTTGCAAGCAAAGTCGTGTGCCAAAGGGGTACCCTTTGGAAACCCTGTTTTGTCGGAGTGTGTAGCCACACTTCCTCCAAAATGCAAAATAAGCGGTCACAATCTGCTGTAAAACCACAGCCGGATTGACCGCTTATTTTCTTGTAACCCTCCCCGTTTTCTTTATCCGTTTTGTAAGTATATTTCTCAAAATATGCTTAATACGGGTTGAAAGAAAACCGTAAAAGTGATATACTACGTATAGAGGAAACAAGGAGGTTACAGCCCATGAAAGAATTAGGAGAACGCCTGCGGAGATTGCGGGAAAGTGTGAAGCTGTCGCAGGTAAAGATGGCGGAACTTTTGGGAGTGAAGCAGTCCAGTATCAATCGTTATGAGCAGGGACAGTCGGCTCCCTCTTTGGAAACGCTTGTAAGGTATGCGGATTATTTTGATGTATCATTGGATTACCTGCTTGCCCGGACAGACAATCCGCAAGGCAAGCTATATGAACACCGTCCGAAGATTGCGCCGGGGAGTGAGGAAATGAAGCAGTTTATTGAAATGTGTTTTGATCCGCAATCTCCGCTGAATGAAAAATTAAAACAGACGCTTCTTGAAATGATGGAGGTGGAGAGAAAATGAAAGGTGTGATTTACGCCCGTTATTCTTCTGATAACCAACGGGAAGAAAGTATTGAGGGGCAGTTGCGGGAATGTAAGGAGTATGCAGAGCGCAACGATATTACAATTTTAGGGACCTATATTGACAGGGCATTGTCAGCAAAAACAGATAACCGACCCGAATTTCAACACATGATTAAAGACAGCGCAAAAGGCTTATTTGATGTTGTCCTTGTGTGGAAATTAGACCGCTTTGCCCGGAACCGTTACGACAGCGCACGATATAAAAACCTTTTGAAAAAAAACGGCGTGAAAGTCATTTCCGCAAGGGAAAATATCTCCGAGGGCAGCGAGGGAATTATTCTGGAAGCCATGTTGGAGGGGTATGCGGAATACTATTCTGCGGAGCTTTCTGAAAAGGTTATCCGGGGACTGACCGATAATGCGCTGAAATGTAAATACAACGGCGGTACTGTTCCGATGGGATATTATATTGACGAACAACAGTATTATCAAATCGACCCCAAGACTGCCCCGGTGGTGCTGGAAATGTTTACGAAGTATAGCGAGGGCGCAACCATGCAGGAACTTGTTAATCTATTAAATGACAGGGGTATGCGTTCCATTCGTGGCGGGAAAATCACGCTGAATATTATGAACCACCTTTTGAAGAACCGCCGCTATATGGGCGAGTACAGTTATCGTGATGTAGTCACGGAGGACGGTATTCCGGCGATTGTTCCAAAAGAATTATTTGAACGGGTACAGGAACAGCTGGCGAAGAACAAAAAGGCTCCTGGCCGTCACAAAGCCGAGGACGATTACCTTTTGACAACGAAGCTGTACTGTGGGAAATGCGGCTCCTTTATGGTGGGAGAAAGCGGCACAAGCCATACAATGAAAGTACACCGTTATTATCGCTGTGTAAATACCAAGAAAAAGAAGCTCTGCGACAAGAAAGCGGTCAAGAAAGATTGGATTGAAGATTTGGTTGTCAACTATACTATGAAAGCAATTATGAATGATGAAGTCATGGAACGGCTGATTGATACGCTGATGGAGTTGCAGAAGAAAGAAAGCACCGATCTGCCTCTTTTGAAAAAGCAGCTTGCAGAAACGGAAAAAGGTATTAACAATATGCTCAACGCCATTCAAGCAGGAATTTTTACCCCGTCCACCAAGCAAAGACTGGACGAGTTGGAGGAAACCAAAAGCCAGCTTGAAGTCAGCATTTTGCAGGAGAAAATGAACAAGCCCCTGCTTACAAGAGAACAGATAGCATTTTTCATTTACCGTTTCCGCAAATTTGATGTGACAAAGCGGGAGCAGCGGCAAAGACTGATTGACAGTTTTGTAAATGCGGTGTATCTTTATGAGGACAAGATAATCCTTACTTTCAACTATAAGGACGGTTCTAAGACCATCACACTGGCGGAGGTTGAGGGTTCGGATTTATCCGTACTCGGTGCACCAGCAAAAAACGCTGTGGAATCTCTCCACAGCGTTTTTCTTTTGCCGATTTTTACTTGGACAGCTTGCTCTGTGCCTTCTGCTCAAAGCGCTCCTTGGCTACGATGGCGCGCTGGTGCGTGCCCTCACCGATCAGACCTGCCTCATCGTATGCGGCAACCTTGAAGGTAAGCATCTTGCCGTTCGGCGCGATCTCGGTCAGCTCGGTCTCGATGCGGACTTCCATGCCCTCCGGCGTAGCGGCAACGTGGCTTACGTTTACCAGCGTGCCGACCGTGGTCTTGCCCTCTTCCAGCTCACCGGCTACACTGCCTGCAGCGGTGTTCTCGATGGCTGCGATCATCATCGGAGTGGCAAACACGGATACCAGACCGCTGCCGACATTGCATGCCAGCTGATCCCTGGTTACGGTAAACTTCTTCTCGCCCTTAATACCAACCTGCATTGGAATCTCTCCTTTTTTCTATAGTAAGGTAAATTACTTTCTGCGGATCTCAGTCATGCCGCCCATATACGGCTGCAGCGGCTTCGGGATTGCAACCGAGCCGTCCTCACGCAGGTTGTTCTCGAGGAATGCGATCAGCATACGCGGAGGTGCAACAACGGTGTTGTTCAGCGTGTGTGCGAAGTACAGCTCCTTCGGATTCTCCTTGCTGCGGACACGGATGCCCAGACGGCGAGCCTGTGCGTCGCCAAGGTTGGAGCAGGAGCCTACCTCGAAGTACTTCTTCTGGCGCGGCGACCATGCCTCTACGTCGCAGGACTTGACCTTGAGGTCAGCCAGATCGCCCGAGCAGCACTCGAGGGTGCGTACCGGAATATCCATCGTGCGGAAGAAGTCAACCGTGTTCTGCCACAGTTTGTCATACCACATCTTGCTTTCTTCCGGCTTGCAGACAACAACCATTTCCTGCTTCTCGAACTGGTGAATACGGTATACGCCGCGCTCCTCGATGCCGTGTGCGCCAACTTCCTTACGGAAGCACGGAGAGTAGCTGGTCAGGGTCAGAGGCAGTTTCTCCTCCGGGA
>ERZ832522.5929-NODE-5929-length-10675-cov-3.474482_pt1 | contig 10675 bp, 7 predicted proteins | sample MGYA00519951_ERZ832522 | MGnify/ENA primary metagenome ERZ832522 (study PRJEB31850, sample SAMEA3708728) | human gut metagenome | biome: human gut; feature: human-associated habitat; material: faeces | place: China | collected 2014 ... | reverse complement strand
AGGATTTCCTCGTGGTTGATGAATTCCTCTGCCTTTAAGGATTTTGGGTTGTAGATAGCCATAGTATTGTTTTCCTTTCTTTGCAGTCGGAAGCAGGTTACTGCAACCTTCCGTCAGATTGTAAATTCCTATTTTATAATGTCACCCCGGGAGGTGACAATGGAGTAGCCGATGGATTCCATGCGGCGGTTCAGGCAGGAGCGGCACTGGGCGGATTCGTCTCCGGTGCAGATCTTGTTGTCGTAGAGTGCGTATTTTTCCCGCACCTCTGTAGGGGAAAGGTTGGGCATGCACACGTTTGCACCAGCCTGGATGCCTTTTTCCCGGCCCTTTGGGTGGATGGTTCCAAGTGCGGTTGTGGCAGGAAGTAAAACCTTCGGGATCATCAGCCGGATCAGGCCGAGCATATATAAAGTAAGTTCCAGTGTTCCCGCAGATTCTCCGGCAAACGGAGTGTCATGATGTGGGATAAACGGACCGATTCCGATCATGTGTGGATTCAGTTCTTTCATGAAGAGCATGTCTTCTGCAAGGTGTTCCGAAGTCTGGTAAGGAGAGCCAACCATGAATCCGCAGCCAATCTGATAACCGATGTCCTTTAAATCCCGCAGACATTGCTGCCTGTGTTCAGGACTAAGGTTCGGTGGATGAAGCTTTCTGTAATGTTCGTGGTTATAAGTTTCATGCCGCAGAAGATAGCGGTCGGCGCCGGCATCATAGTAAGCCTGATAGCTATCTTTGGATTTTTCCCCGATGGAAAGTGTAATGGCACAGTCGGGATAGCGTTCTTTAATTATCCGGATCAAATGGATGATGCGTTCATCTGTATAATATCCGTCTTCGCCGCCCTGCAGGACAAAGGTGCGGAATCCAAGTTCATAACCTTCCTTACAGCACTTTAGGATATCGGCTTCTGACAGGCGGTACCGGTGTGCGTTGCCGTTACTTTTCCGTATACCGCAGTACAGACAGTCGTTTTTACAATAATTGGTAAATTCGATCAGACCGCGGACGTAGACATCGTATCCATAATAACGGTGGCGTTCTTCACGGGCCAGGGAAAAGAGATATTCGGAAAGTTCCGGAGTGCGTCCCTCGATCAGTGTGATCCATTCTTCTTTGGTCAGGGTCTGTTCTTTATGCAATTGATCGATCAGATATTTTAAAGATAAGTTCGTTTCATTCATGAAAATCATTCCTTTGCCCGTATGTTATTGATCATAATATCTCACATTATTATAACAAACAATTACTTGCCGAACAATGTAAAGAAAGAAGTGATATGCAGAAATAGAAAAATAAGATAAATATATTAAAAAATATAAATTGACAATTCATGCAGATGCGTTTTTAATAGAAGTATACAGATTAGTTACGGCGAATTAATAAATCATAAAGAAAGGAAGAAATCATGGGAATCGGTAAAAGAATATTAAGTGTACTGATCGGTATCCTCTTCATTATAAGTGTGTCGGTACTTGGAGGAAGTCTGCTTGCAAAGCAGGTACTTGTCAAAGCAATCAGTCAGGCAGGGATTGATACGGCAATCTCTCATAGAATGATGGATGCAGTATTTGGCTATGCAGGAGCAGATGATACACAGTGGATTGCGAAGATACAGAACAAGATTGAGAAGAACGAGGAAGTACAGAAAATTACAGAAAAGGTCATGGATGAAATGGTGAATGATCTTTCAAAAGGAACGGGCTATAAGGATGTAGATATTTCCAAAGAACTGAATCAGTTACTGGAAGACAGCATGAAAGAAATTAAGGATTCAAATCCAGAGTTAACGGAAGATATGCTGAAACTTATGAAGCAGCAGTTAAAAGATGAGATGGATGACGTTCAGGATGTACTGAATAGTTATGCATCTAATCTGTATGGTAATATGAAAGATACCAGTACGATACAGGGGAAAGTTGCCAGATTATATACGACGCTGGTATCAACGACCTGCCGGGCCGTATCGGGAGCAGCAGTTCTGCTCTGTGCAATCCTGACGGTATTGCTTGGGTATCCAAGACACAGAGGATTATTTTCACTCGGAGTGGAAAGTTTGATTTGTGGAGGAATTTTTGCCGGACTTATAGGAGTTATGGGAAGCCGGACTATGGGCTTCTTATCGGACAAGATGCTGGGGCGTACGGTAGATATAGGGTTAAAGTCATATTTCTGGATGGGCTGTATATTTGCCGGGGCGGGTGTGATATTCCTGCTTGCTGGATTTATAATAAAGTGGAAAGACCAAAAAAGGATAGATGTAAATGAGTAACAGATTTTTATAATGAAGTATTCGGAACATTTGATACAGAAGATATAGAAATGTAACAGAGTGAATGAACAGGATGTAAATGTAACAGGTATGAGAAAGGTTATATTTTACATCCTGTATCTTTTAGAGCAGTAATCGGATTGATTATAGGTGTTTTACATTACATACGGATAGTATACTGGAAATATTATATGGGGCATGCTATCATAAAAGTAATGTCTTTTTCCGTAGATGTATGGAATACAATAGAAAACAGAGGAGTTAATTCAGACATGGAAACACAACACATTATCCACAATTTTGAGCCAATCTATAATGAACATTCTAAGATCCTGATGCTCGGAACTATGCCATCGCCGAAATCCAGAGAAGTCGGATTCTACTATGGACACCCAAGAAACAGATTCTGGAAAGTTGTATCCGATGTTTGTGGCGAAGCGTATCCGGAGACGAGAGAAGGCAAGATCGCATTTGCATTAAGAAATGGTATTGCAGTCTGGGATGTGCTGGCGGGGTGTGATATTAAAGGAGCAGATGACAGCAGTATCCGTAATCCACAGCCGAATGATCTGAGCCAGATCCTTGAATGTGCAGATATTAAGGCCATTTTTACGACAGGAACGAAAGCATTTCAACTATATAAGAAGTTTTGCTATCCTAAGACTGGGATTATGGCAATTGGATTGCCGTCTACGAGTCCGGCGAACTGCAGAACATCGTATGAGCAGTTGTTCGAGGCATATTCTGAAATTAAGAAATATATATAACAACGATGAAAATAAATAAGATTTAAGAAGGCGTATTAGAACATATGAACCGGGAAGAACGAGTAAGAATACTGATCGACTATCTGAAAAAAGAAAATACAGGTTATGCATTACTTGCAGATCCGGTAGATTATACCGGGAGAAGAAGACTTCTAAGAAGTCTTATGAATGTCCGCTGGCCGGGCGAGGCAGATCCGGAGTATACCAGGATCCAGGATGAACTGCTAAAGGAAGAAGCAGAACAGAAAGGAATCGTAGAATGGGGACAACTTCCGACTATCGGTGGACAATTCCCATGTGAGACGATCAAGAATGTGGATAAGATATCTCTCTGGCGGGGAGATATTACAAGACTTTCCGTAGATGCGATCGTAAATGCGGCGAACAGCCAGATGCTTGGATGTTTTGTGCCGTGTCATGGATGCATCGACAATGCGATCCATTCGGCAGCAGGTATCCAGCTTCGTAATGAATGTGCACAGATTATGGAAGCACAAGGACATGAAGAACCGACCGGAAAAGCGAAGATTACAAAAGGATATAATCTCCCGGCGAAACATGTCATCCATACCGTAGGTCCGATTGTTGGCATGCAGGTGACAGAAAAGCAGGAAGAAGAATTAAAGTCGTGTTATCTGAATTGTATGAAACTGGCGGAAAAAGAAGGACTTAAGTCGATTGCATTTTGCTGTATCTCAATGGGAGAATTCCATTTCCCGAATAAACTGGCGGCAGAGATTGCGGTGAAGACGGTGGACAAGTATCTGTCTTCTTCAAAACTGGAAAGAGTGATTTTCAACGTATTTAAAGAAGAGGACTATAATATATATAAGAAGATATTTGCATAAGAGTAAAGGAACAAGAGAGGAAATAAAGAAATGGACAATCTGGTATTCAGTTTAAATGCAACAGTCCCCATTTTCTTAATGATGATACTGGGACTGTTCTTCAATAAGATCGGGTGGATGGATGAGGAATTTGCTAATAAGATGAACAAATTCGTGTTCCGTGTTCCGCTTCCGGTATTATTATTTGGCGATCTGGCAGTTGTAGACATTAAAGAGGCGTGGGATACGAAATTTGTAATCTTCTGTTTTATTATTACATTGATCAGTATCACGATCGCAATCGGAATCTCCTGCCTGTTGAAAGACAGAAGTATTCAGGGAGAATTTATCCAGGGAGCGTACAGAAGTAGTGCGGCACTTCTGGGGATCGCATTTATCCAGAATATCTATGGTAATTCCGGTCAGGCACCGCTTATGATCATTGGAAGTGTGCCGCTTTATAATATTATGGCGGTGGTTGTACTGTCATTTTTCAAGCCGGGACAAAAAGGCATGGATAAAGCACTGATCAAGAAGACACTGATCGGTATCATTACGAATCCGATCATCATCGGTATTGCAGCAGGTCTGTTATGGTCAGCGCTGAAACTTCCGATGCCTGTGATCTTACATAAGGCGGTCAGCAGTATCGGCGGCGTAGCAACACCGATGGGACTGATGGCGATGGGAGCTACATTTGACATTAAGAAAGCATTTGGCAAGATTAAACCGACCGTGATCGCTGCGTTTATCAAATTAGTGGGATTTGTAGCAGTGTTCATGCCGCTTGCGGTAGTAATCGGATTCAGGAGAGAGAAACTGATCGCAATCTTAGTCATGCTCGGATCGGCAACAACAGTCAGCAGTTATGTTATGGCTAAGAATATGGGACATGAAGGAGTTGTGTCTTCGAGTGTAGTTATGCTGACGACTATGTGCAGCGCATTTACCCTGACGGGATGGCTCTATATCATGAAGTGTTTCGGATTGGTGTAACCCTTAAGAGTTTCTGAAAAATCCCTAAAATCCTTGACAAATGGGGATTCGATGGCTATCATATTCAGTAGTTTATACGTAAAGGCATTGATGAAGAGGAGTACACGTAAGTTCGTCCATACCAGAGAGAGTGATCCATCGGCTGAGAGACACTTAAGGAATACGAGACGTAGGAAGGTAGCTTCGGAGCCGGATGAGTGAACCTGAGACATATGATAAGACGGTAGTAGTTCATCCCGGAGTCGTTCCCGTTAAAGAATAAGATGAGATATATGGGGAAGAGTTTTCCTGTATAATGAAGGTGGTACCGCGACTACAATCGCCCTTTACGTAATGTAAAGGGTTTTTTCATGTAATAAAAAAATGTGAAAAAAGTGTGAAATGAGGAGGAAACTATGAGCGAAAACCTGGAAAAGACTTACAATCCCAAAGCGATTGAAGCAAAGTTATATGAAAAATGGTGTGATAATAAATATTTCCACGCCGAAGTAGACAGAAGCAAGAAACCATTTACTACAGTAATGCCGCCACCGAACATTACAGGTAAGCTTCACATGGGACATGCCCTGGATAATACACTGCAGGATATCCTGATCCGTTATAAGAGAATGCAGGGATACAATGCACTCTGGATTCCGGGAACAGACCATGCGGCTATCTCTACTGAGGTTAAGGTTACAAATCAGTTAAAAGAAGAAGGAATTGACAAGAAAGAATTAGGAAGAGAAAAATTCCTGGAAAGAACATGGCAGTGGAAAGAAGAATACGCCGGAACTATCGAAGGACAGTTAAAGAAATTAGGTGTATCCTGTGACTGGGACAGAGAACGTTTCACAATGGACGAAGGATGTTCCAAAGCCGTAGAAGAAGTATTCATCAAATTATACAACGAAGGATATATTTACAAAGGATCTAGAATCATCAACTGGTGTCCGGTATGTAAGACTTCTCTTTCCGATGCAGAAGTTGAACATGAGGAACAGGACGGATTCTTCTGGCACATCAAATATCCAATCGTTGGAACAGATGATTATCTGGAGATCGCAACCACACGTCCGGAGACATTACTTGGAGATACTGCAATCGCAGTTCACCCGGATGATGAAAGATACAAAGACATCGTAGGAAAAATGTGTAAACTGCCTCTGACAGACAGAGAGATTCCGATCGTTGCCGACTACTATGTAGACAAAGAATTCGGAACAGGTGCGGTTAAGATCACGCCGGCACATGACCCTAACGACTTTGAAGTCGGAAAACGTCACAACCTGCCGGAGATCAACATCATGAACGATGATGCAACGATCAATGAGCAGTATGGTGGAAAATATGCCGGAATGGACCGCTACGAAGCAAGAAAAGCAATGGTAGCTGACCTGGAAGAGCAGGGATACCTGGTAAAAGTTGTTCCACATTCTCATAACGTAGGAACACATGACCGCTGCCATACAACTGTAGAGCCAATGATCAAGCAGCAGTGGTTTGTTAAGATGGAAGAACTGGCAAAACCAGCCATCGAAGCAATCAAGAACGGCGATTTAAGATTCGTTCCGGAACGTTTCAACAAGATCTACCTGCACTGGCTTGAGAATATCCGTGACTGGTGTATTTCCCGTCAGATCTGGTGGGGACACAGAATCCCGGCTTACTACTGTGATGAGTGCGGTGAAGTAGTCGTTGGACACGGCGCACCGGAGAAATGCCCGAAATGTGGATGCACACACTTTACACAGGATGAAGATACACTGGATACATGGTTCAGTTCTGCGCTGTGGCCATTCTCAACACTTGGATGGCCGGATCAGACAGAAGATCTGGATTACTTCTATCCGACAGATGTGCTGGTAACAGGCTATGACATCATCTTCTTCTGGGTAATCCGTATGGTATTCTCAGGATACGCGCATACCGGAAAGGCACCGTTCCACACCGTATTTATCCACGGTCTGGTCCGTGACTCTCAGGGACGTAAGATGAGTAAATCTCTTGGAAATGGTATCGATCCACTGGAGATCATCGATCAGTATGGTGCAGATGCACTTCGTATGACACTGATGACAGGTAATGCACCTGGTAACGATATGCGTTTCTATAACGAACGTGTAGAGGCAAGCCGTAACTTTGCCAATAAAGTATGGAATGCTTCCAGATTTATCATGATGAACCTGGATGAAAAAGAATTGAAGAAACCGGCGAACTTTGAAAAACGTCCTGCAGACTGCTGGATCATGTCAAAATGCAACAGCCTTGTAAAAGATGTTACAGAAAATATGGATAAGTTCGAACTTGGTATCGCACTTTCCAAGATTTACGACTTTATGTGGGATGAGTTCTGTGACTGGTACATTGAGATGGCAAAATATCCGATCTATCATGCAGATGAAGATCCGGAAGCAGCCAATGCGGCACTGTGGACATTAAGAGAAGTCCTGAAGAAATCACTGAAACTGCTGCATCCATATATGCCGTTCGTTACAGAAGAGATCTACAGCAAGTTAGTACCGGAAGAAGAATCACTGATGATGTCTGACTGGCCGGTATATGAAGAAGAGTGGAACTTCCCAGTAGATGAGAACATTGTAGACCACTACAAAGAGATCATCCGCGGAATCCGTAACGTACGTGCCGAGATGAACGTTCCAAATTCAAGAAAAGCTACAGCATTCGTTGTATGTGAGGATGAAGAACTGGGAGCAGGACTTGCACTTCTTGGACATGCTGCACAGAACATGGCAGCTCTGAACGAACTGGTAATCCAGAAAGACAAGAGCGGTATTGCAGACGATGCAGTATCTATCGTAGTTCCGGATGCAACCGTATACCTTCCACTGGAAGAGCTGATCGACTTTGAACAGGAGATCGAGCGTCTGACAAAAGAAGAGGCAAGACTTACCAAAGAAATCGCACGTTCTAACGGTATGTTAAATAACGAGAAATTCGTAAGTAAAGCACCTGCTGCAAAGGTTCAGGAAGAAAGAGACAAACTGGAGACCTACCAGCAGATGATGGCACAGGTAAAAGAAAGACTGGAAGGATTAAAAGCAAAACAGTCATAAACAATACATTTCCGCAGTTATCGGTAACAGGATAACTGCGGATTAGATATCAAAGGGGATTATATGAAAAAACTTCAGTTAAAAAAACCGGATATCAAGGGTAAAATCCGCAAAATAAAAAATTTGAAGAAAGAGGATGTCATTGCATACTGGAAAGGCAGACATGAACGACGTGAGAGAATACTGGAAGCAAGACGCAACAGTGCATTTGCAAAGAAGATGCAGCCGGTCTATGCATTCATGAATAGATTCTCTTTGATATTTCATGCGTTGCTTGCATGCATCATTAACTTTGTAATAGAAGCAATTTCCAGACACTCCGTTGTTGCAGCCTGGGACTATATGACAGGAACACCGATGGTATTCTTATACAATGCATTTATGATCTTTGTGACATTTTCGATTGTATATTTGTTCAAACGAAGGATATTTGTCCGTATGATCATCGGTGCGATCTGGGTGATTCTTGGAATCGCGAATGGTTATATCCTGTTAAAGAGAGTTACACCGTTCAATGCACAGGATCTTAAGATCGCAGGGGATGGAATTGCGCTGATCAATAATTACTGTAATGGATTTGAAGTGGTTGTGATCGCTGTCGGAGCGGTAGCACTTCTGATCTGGCTGATATCTATGTGGAGACGCGGTGGGCAGTATGCAGGTAAGATACATCATATTGCAGCACTGATCGGAATTATTGTATGTGGCGTTCTTTACACTTTTGTAACGAATATAGCAATAGATAAACGAGTGGTATCTACTTATTTTGGAAATATTGCATTTGCTTATGAGGATTATGGTCTTCCATACTGCTTCTCGGCAAGTCTTTTTAACACGGGAATCAGTGAGCCAAATGGATATACGAAGAAAGCAATGGCAAAGATTGACAAGGACGGAGAATTAAATCAGACGGCTGCGAGCCGTTCTTCTGATGAACTTCCGAATATCATTGTTGTGCAGCTGGAGTCATATTTTGACGTTGCAAACGCAGAGTTTTTCACCACATCTGAAGATGCATGCCCGAATCTGCACAATTTATATCAGAATTATTCAAACGGATATTTTAAAGTACCGTCTGTAGGAGCAGGTACGGCAAATACAGAGTTTGAAGTGCTGACAGGTATGAACCTTCGTTATTTCGGACCTGGAGAATATCCGTATAAGACTTATTCAAAAAAACATCCGACGGAGAGTGCGGCGACAGCGCTTGCCTCTCTTGGATACGGAACACATGCATTACATGATAACACAGGAAATTTCTACAGCCGTGCCAATGTATTTAATAACATGGGATTTGATACATTTACCAGTAAGGAGTTTATGAATGTCCTGCAGACGACAGAGAATGGATGGGCAAAAGATGAGATCCTGACACAGCATATTATGGAAGCCATGGATACAACAAAGCAGGAAGATTTTGTATTTACTGTCAGTGTACAGGGACATGGAAACTATCCGGAGACACAGGTGATCGAGAATCCGAAGATCAAGGTTGAAGGAATCGAAGACGAAGCGCTGAAAAATAAATGGGAATATTATGTTAACCAGGTCTATGAGATGGATCAGTTTGTAGGTGATCTGATCAAGGCAGTGGAAGAAAGAAATGAACCATCTGTTGTCGTATTCTACGGAGATCATCTTCCGACTATGGGACTGAAGGCAGAAGACTTAAAGAGCCGTTACTTATATAATACGAACTATGTAATCTGGGATAATATCGGACTTCAGAAGGATGATAAGAATATCCCGGCATATCAGCTGATGTCAGAGGTACTGAACAGACTGGATATCCATTCCGGTACCGTATTCAATTATCATCAGCAGAGAAAGGGAACAAAGAATTACCTTTCAGATCTGGAACTCCTGCAGTATGATATCCTGTATGGAAAGCAGTATGTATATAACGGAAAAGCACCAATCACCGAAGGCCATATGGTGATGGGAATCCGTAATGTGTCACTGAGCAGTATTGTTCCACAGTTGAACAGTGGATATAGTCTGTACGGTGAGAACTTCACAAAATACAGCCGCGTATATGTCAATGGTGAAAAGCAGAAGAGCAGCTTCCTGAATAATACGCGTATTAATCTGTCGGAGACAGAATTAAAAGACGGTGATGTGATTCAGGTTGGACAGGTTGGTTCCAGTGATACGATATTCCGGATGTCGGATAAGTACACATATCAGAACGGACAGCTTGTAAAACAGGAAGGCACAGCAACCGATAAGAGCAAATCTTGGGTGGATCAGGATTATGATGTTAACTAAAAAAGAACCGGAAACGTTCACATATGAAGAGGCAGCAGCGTATATCGAAGAAATTCCGAAATTTACAAAGAAACATATGCTGGAGCACACAAAAACGTTTTTAAAAAGATTGGGTAATCCGGCGGCGGACAGAAAAATTGTCCACGTCGCCGGTACAAATGGAAAAGGGTCTGTATGTGCATACTTACAGGCCATACTTATGTCAGAGGGGAAGAGAACAGGGTTCTTTACATCCCCTCATCTTGTATCTGTAAATGAAAGGATACGGATGGATAATGTACAGATAGATAATAAGACATTTCTTGAAGTATTCCGCAAGGTTTTAAAAACAGTCCGCCGGATGGTGGAAGATGGAATCGAACATCCGTCTTATTTTGAATTTTTATTCGGAATGGGGATGACTGCATTTGCAGAAACAGATGTAGAATATATTATCCTGGAGACCGGACTGGGCGGAAGACTGGATGCAACAAATGCGATTGAGAA
>ERZ832522.5921-NODE-5921-length-10689-cov-2.984766_pt1 | contig 10689 bp, 9 predicted proteins | sample MGYA00519951_ERZ832522 | MGnify/ENA primary metagenome ERZ832522 (study PRJEB31850, sample SAMEA3708728) | human gut metagenome | biome: human gut; feature: human-associated habitat; material: faeces | place: China | collected 2014 ... | reverse complement strand
GACCCGCACCTTCCGAAAAGCCAGCGCCTCCGGCCTCGTGAACGCCGTGCTGCGCCGGGCCATCGGGCCGGTGTGGGACGGCAACGAGGTGTGGCTGCTCACGGCGGGAGGTGCGCTGTTCGCCGCTTTCCCGGACGCCTATGCCACGACGTTCTCCGGGTTCTACCTGGCCGTCATGCTGGTGCTGTTCGGCCTTATCGTGCGCGCCGTGTCCTTCGAGTTCCGTGCTGGCGATCCGTCCTGGGGAAAGCTCTGGGACGCGTGCTTCTTTGTGGGCTCGCTGCTTCCGGCGCTGCTGCTCGGCGTGGCGGTGGGCAACATCTTCGCCGGCATCCCCATGGACGCCGCGGGCGATTACGCCGGCGTGCCTCTGATCGGCCTCATCACGCCTTTCACGCTGCTGACGGGGCTTTTGGGCCTGGCAATGTTTTTGGCCGCCGGCGCCTGCTGGGCCGCGCTGAAGGCGCCGCTGCCCTCTTACCTTCAGGCCCGCGCCGCACGGCTGCGCCTGCCCCTGCAAGTGATCGCGCTTGTTCTGTTCGCCGTGGTGTCCGTGTACGCCCTCGTTCTTGTCGGGCCCGAGATGGATCCGAACTTGGGCATCCTGCGGTGGCTGTTCGCGGCGCTGGTGGTGGTGGGGCTGCTGGCCTCGCTCGTCGTGGGCAAGACGTCCGGGGACGACCTGAAGGCGTTTCTGGCCCAGTCCGCGTCCATGATCGCGCTCGTGGCGCTTCTGGCCTGTTCCATGTTCCCCGTGCTCGTGAACGCCACGGCCGATTCCGTGGGGCCGGCCATCACCTTGGCCAACGCCGCATCGTCGGAGCTGTCGCTCACCTGGATGACCATCATCCTGTGCATCGGGCTTCCGCTCGTTCTCGTGTACCACGTGGTCATCTACCGCACCTTCCGCGGCCGCGTGAACCCCGCCGATCTGGAGGAGTACTAGAGTCCAGGGCAGCGCGAATCGAGCGCAGACATCGATGCTCCCAGGTACTTTGCTGGGGAGGCCCGCTTCGTGCGGGTCTCCCCGTTTTTTGGATCTCTGTTGCCGCTCAGGGGATGCGACATGGGAGAAGGCTAGCCTGGAATCGATGCCGTTTCGGCCAAAGTCGATTCATGCGACATCGCCGCCGCTCCTTATGGAACCGCCGCCGGTTCGACAGTGTCGTAGCTATCTTGGCGATATCGTCATCGACCTGCATTGCTGCCGCCGGTTCGACGATATCGCCATCGACCCGACGATATCGCCATCGACTCGATGAAAAGCTGCTGTGCGATTTGGCGGACGATTATTTTCGAAATATTGCGATTGTTAGCATTGCTTCATCCTTCGAGGGCCTTCGCAAACCGAACAAGGGGAGGAAGGCGATCTCCGATGCTTACTGCTCTCTAACAAATTATCGCCATGCATTGAATGGGACGCCTTTTCGCGAGCGATGTGCTTCCTACTGCTTCCACTTTGGAGATGCGCGATTGCTAACAATCGCAATTTCTTCGAAATAACAAGGAGGCAAATGTTCTAGCGATGTGACTTTTCCTGCCCTTCCTTCCTCAGGTCTCGGCAATTCTTGCGAAATATGTACTCATATGTGATGGAATATTTGCGCTATACGATAATTGCAGCGAAATTCACTTTCTAATGGTTACTATAGGAGCCTTCTGGATGTTCGAGGAGGGATGCTGTGTCGAATCTTTACTTGAGCCATGAGACGGCTCTCGCGTTCTGGCGCTATTGGTCGATTCGGAATGCGCTTTCTCTTGGGGTTTTCCACTGCCGGAAGGCTCACTCGACGGAGGGCCTTCCTTTCCGCGTGTTCCCATCCAGCTCGGTGCTTGCCTCGTTGGTAGAGACGCGGGAGGGATTGCTTGCCATTTTGGAAGAAGCGCTCAGCGAGGGCTCCGATGTTTTGCGCCATGCCCTTGCGGTCGCTGAATGCCCTGACGCGTCCACGAGCGATGGGGAGGGCCATCGAGCCATGAGGGAACTGCATATGCTCGGCCCGCGCAAGCCTGGGATTCGCTTGCAAGAAGGTGTCGTCTACCACCATAGCACGGCTGCATTCCCTAAGCGATCTTTTTTGAAGGTGGCCGAGCATGTCTACGTTTGCGCCCCTGAGCTTGTTTTCGTCCAGATGGCGGGGTCGTTATCGCGCGGAGAGCTTCTTGCTTTGGGTTATGAGTTTTGCGGCAACTATCCGGTCGGACAAAATCAGTTCCAGGTGAGGCATGCTCTCTCGACCCCGAATCGGCTTGGGGCCTACGCGGGGCAAATCCAAGGTGCCCACGGCGTTAAGCTGGCGAGGTCGGTTGCCCGCTGCGTACATGGAAAATCCGCCTCACCGGCGGAGACGATCATGGCAGCGGTTTTGGCAACTCCACGAGTTTACGGCGGCTTGGGGCTGAGCGATGTGAAGCTGAACGAGCCAATCGGGTTGAGCGACGAGGCTGAGAGGATCGCCCATGCCACCGTTCTGGTTTGTGATGCGGTATGGCCTCGGGACAAGGTGGTTTTGGAATACGACAGTGTTGCCAATCATCTGAACCGCGCGCAGTTGTCGAAGGATTCGCGGCGCAGGAGCGCTCTGGCCGCCGACGGATTCACCGTTCGCTCCATCACGGGCTCCCAGCTTTCAAATGTCTTCGAGTTCCAGGAAACTGTCGTCCACGCTTTCCGCGAAAAGGGGCGCTACCTTGGTCGATTGAAGGGAAGACAGCTCGAACGGCATATGCAGTTGAGGAGCGAGTTGTTCAAAAAGTAGGTCTATTTTTCCTCGAAAGTTGCGATTGTTAGCAAAAGACGGCACTTGAGGAGTCGAGCAATTGCGTGAAGTCTCGCAAATAGTGTCCAAACCTCTTCTTCGGGGCCGCATTGATCGCGCTGGTGCCGCTCCGGTAAAGAACCGGAGTCAGAGAATGCTAACAATCGAAAAATCGAGCGAAAAAAAGCGAAGTTCTTGTTCTGGTGACTGGTTTCAGGTTCATCGGGGTCGGGATGCGGATGAGTAGGGCTGCAGGGGGCGGTAATGACGAATGGTAATGGTGAACTCAGCGATGACGCGAAGGGCCGGGGTGTGACGGTGCAGGAGTGCGAAGGGGCCGGGGTGCGATGGCGCTGGGGTGCGACGGGGCTGCGCCGCGAAAGGGACCGGGTGCGACGGTGCGGGACGGTGCAGGATGGTGCGGGACGGTGCAGGATGGTGCGGGACGGTGTAGGATGGTGCGGGACGGCACTGGACGGCACAACCGGGCGCAAGCGGGCGCAGCCGGGCGCAACCGGGCGCAGGGGGCGCAAGCGGGCGCAGCCGGGCGCAACCGGGCGCAGGGGGCGCAACCGGGCGCAACCGGGCGCAACCGGGCGCAGAAGGGGGTCTCGCCGCCTTGCAAACCCTGTGAAATTGGGCGCGCCACCTGCGCTCTGTGGTAGAGTGGAGCAGATTTGCACCGAGGCGGCCCGTGCGGCCGCCCAACGAAGGCGACGGGAGTTGTTGAAGTGGAGGCGATCGCCGACCCCATGACCGCTCGCCGACCACAGAAAGAAGACGCAACCTATGGGATTTCTCTCCAAACTGCTCACGATGGGCGAGGGCAAGCAGCTGAAGCGCTACCAGGCCAAAGTCGATAAGATCAACGCGCTGGAACCGGAGTTCCGATGAGGAGCTGGCCGCTAAGACGCAGGAGTTCCGCGAGCGCTACGCCGCCGGCGAGAGCCTGGACGATTTGCTCCCCGAGGCCTTCGCCGCCGTACGCGAGGCTTCCGTGCGCACCATCGGGCTTCGCCACTTCGACGTGCAGCTCATCGGCGGCATGGCCCTGAACGAGGGACAGATCGCCGAGATGAAGACCGGCGAGGGCAAGACGCTCGTGTCCACCCTGGCCGGCTACTTGAACGCCATCCCGGGGCACAACGTGCACATCGTGACCGTCAACGACTATCTGGCCCGGCGCGACTGCGAGTGGATGGGCCAGATCTACCGCTTCCTCGGCATGAAGACCGGCCTCATTCAGAACGGCATGCCGCCGGCGGCGAAGAAGCCCGCCTACGAGGCCGACGTCACCTACGGCACTAACTCCGAGTTCGGCTTCGACTACCTGCGCGACAACATGGTCACGCGCGGCAGCTCGCGGGTGCAGCGCGGGCACCACTTCGCCATCGTCGACGAGGTGGACTCCATCCTGATCGACGAGGCCCGCACCCCGCTCATCATCTCCGGCGCCGGCACCCAGGCCGCCGACACCTACAAGAAGTTCGCCCGGGTCATGCCCGGCCTCAAAGAGGGCGTCGACTTCGACATGGACGAGGCCAAGCGCACCATCAACGCCACGGAGAGCGGCCTTGAGAAGATCGAGGTCATGCTCGGCATCGAGAACATCTACGCCGACCCGTCTGGCCAGCTGGCGAACCACCTGCAGCAGGCGCTGAAGGCCCAGTTCCTCTTCCACCGCGACGTGGACTACGTCGTCATGGACGGCGAGGTGAAGATCGTCGACGAGTTCACCGGCCGCATCATGGACGCCGCTACTCCGAGGGCCTGCACCAGGCGCTCGAGGCCAAAGAGCACGTGCTCGTGCGCGAGGAGAACCAGACGCTGGCCACCATCACGCTGCAGAACTACTTCCGCCTCTACGACAAGCTCTCCGGCATGACCGGTACCGCCATGACCGAGGACGCGGAGTTCCGCCAGATCTACAAGCTGCCGGTCATGGCCATTCCCCCCAATAGGCCGGTCGTCCGCGTCGACGAGAACGATCTGGTGTACCGCACCATCGACGGCAAGTTCAACGCCGTGGCCGACGACATCGATGCGGTGCTGCCCATTCAGGACTCGGTCATCGACGAGACGGCCCGCGACAACCTGTACCTGGACGACCAGCGCAACATCCCGCACCGCGACGACTATTTGGCCTCCCTGGTGGCCACGGGCGAGAAGACCGTCATCTACGTGAACTCCCGCGAGCATTCCGTGGCGCTCGCGCGCATGCTGCGCCGGCGGGTGCCGCAGCTCGCCTGCATGATCGGCTTCTACAACGCGGGGCTCTCCCGCGACGAGCGCAAGCGCATCGAGGAGCTGTTCCGTCGCGACGACCTGAAGGTGCTCGTGGCCACCTCGGCCTTCGGGGAAGGGGTCGATATCCCCAACATCCGGCACGTGGTGCTGTACCATCTGCCCTTCAGCGACGTGGAGTTCAACCAGATGAGCGGCCGGGCCGGGCGCGATGGGAAGCCGGCGTGGGTGCATCTGCTCTACGGGCGCGGAGACGCCTCCATCAACGAGCGCATCTTGGCCGACGCCACGCCGGATCATGACGTCATGGCCCAGGTGTACCGCAAGCTGCGCTCGCTGCAGCGCAACACTCCCGACGACTACTTCTGCGTGGCCGACGCCGATCTGGCCGAGGCCGCCTCCGACGCCTTCCGCGCCGTGAGCCCCACCTCGGCGGCCTGCGGCTTGGCCGTGTTCCGCGAGCTCGGACTCATCGAGACGCGCACCGTTTACGAGGCCGGCCGCCCGCATCTGTGGGTGCGGGTGCGCGAGGGGGCGTCGAAGGTGGAACTGACCGATTCGGTGCGCTACCGCGAGGGCATCGACGAGCGCACGCTGTTCGGCGGCTTCTGCCGATGGGCGCTGGGCACCGACGAGCCCGCGCTCACAGTGCGTCTGTGCCATCCCATCGTGCCGAGGAACTGGCCGGGCCAGGGGCACTAACCGATGACGATCCGCGGACCATCCGCGTTCAGGAGAAGGGAGGCGCCCATGAGCGCCGAGAGAGACGATTCCGTCCGGGCGGCGGCCGATGCCGTCAGCGCCGGGAAGGCCACGAAAGAGACCGTGGACGCGCTTCTGGGCCGCCCGCACCCCACGGCCGATTCGGCCATCGAACGCGGGCCCGCCACGCCCGAGGACCGCTTCGCCGAGCTGGCGCGCCTGACGAGTGCCTACATGGACGCGCCGGAGGAGGCCATGCTGCGCCGCGCCTTCGAGTTCGCCCGCGACGCCCACGCGGGCCAGTGCCGCAAGTCCGGCGAGCCTTTCATCATCCATCCCATCGAGGTGGGCATCATCCTGGCCGATCTGCGCATGGACGCCGAGACCATCACGGCGGCGCTGCTCCACGACACCGTGGAGGACACGAAGGTGACGGCCGAGGAAGTGGAGCGCACCTTCAACCCGCAGGTGCGGGCGCTGGTGGAGGGCGTCACCAAGATCACCCGCATCGAGGTGGAGTCGCTCACCGACGAGCAGGCGGCCACCATTCGCAAGATGTTCGTGGCCATGTCCAAGGACATCCGCGTCATCGTCATCAAGCTGGCCGACCGTCTGCACAATATGCGCACGCTGGCGGCCCTGCGCGAGGATCGGCGCATCTTCAAGTCCCGCGAGACGCTGGAGATCTACGCCCCCATCGCCCACCGCCTTGGCATCAACTCCATCAAGTGGGAACTGGAAGACCTCTCCTTCTTCTACCTGGAGCCCAACAAGTACAAGCAGGTCTCCCGCATGGTGACCGAGTCCCGCGCCGAGCGCGAGAAGTACCTGGCCGACGTCATCGCCGTGCTCCACGAGGAGATGGGGAAGGTGGGAATTTCGGCCCAGATCATGGGGCGCCCGAAGCATCTGTACTCCATCTACCAGAAGATGACGAAGAAGGGCAAGGGCTTCTCGGAGATTTACGACCTCATCGCCGTGCGCATCATCACCAGCTCGGTGAAGGACTGCTACTCGGCTCTGGGCGCGGTGCACACGCTGTGGCACCCCATGCCCGGCCGCTTCAAAGACTACATCGCCATGCCGAAGTTCAACATGTACCAGTCGCTGCACACGACGGTCATGGGGCCGGCCGGACGTCCCCTGGAGGTGCAGATCCGCACCGAGGAGATGCACCGCAACTCCGAGTACGGCGTGGCGGCCCACTGGCGCTACAAGGAGACCGGCGCCTCGCGCCCCGGCGCCGCCGACAACCTGGATGCCCAGCTGGCGTGGCTGCGCCAGATGGTGGACTGGCAGGACGAGACCGAGGACTCCCGCGAGTTCCTAAAGTCGCTGAAGATGGACCTCGACGACACGGAGGTCTTCGTGTTCACGCCGAAGGGCGAGGTCATGAGCCTGCGCGCCGGCTCCACGCCGGTGGACTTCGCCTACGCCATCCACACCGAGGTGGGCAACCACTGCGTGGGCGCCAAGGTGAACGGCTCCATCGTGCCTCTGTCCTACCAGCTGCAGGTGGGCGACCGCGTGGAGGTGCTCACCCAGAAGAGCGCGAGCCCCTCCCGCGACTGGCTGAACATCGTGAAGACGCCCTCGGCCCGCAGCAAGATCCGCTCCTACTTCTCGAAGATCACCCGCTCCGACGACATGCAGATGGGCCGCGACATGCTCGTGCGCGAGATGCGCAAGCACGGGCTGGGGCTTTCCAGCGCCCAATCGATGCGGGCGCTGAAGCTGGTGGCCGAGGCGCTCGGCTTCAAAGACCCCGACGAGATGTACGTGCACATCGGCACGGGCAAGGAGAAGGCCCAGCACGTCACGAACCGCCTGCTGAAGATCCTGGTGGACAAGGGCAACGAGGAGGCGGAGAAGCCCACGGTGGGCACATCGGCCTCCTCCACGGGCATCATGGCCCCCATGCTCACGTCCGTGAAGCGCCCGAAGAAGCACGAGACCCACTCGTCCCAGGGCATCGTGGTGAAGGGCGTCGACGACGTGCTCGTGCGCCTGTCGCGCTGCTGCAACCCCGTGCCCGGCGACGACATCTTGGGGTTTGTGACCCGCGGCCGCGGCGTGTCGGTGCACCGGGCCGACTGCCCCAACGCGCTCGATTTGAAGCGGCATCCCGAGCGCATCATCGAGGTGGAATGGGAGGGGACGCCCACGGCGGCCACCTACCAGGTGGAGATCTACATCGAGGCGCTCGACCGCATGAACCTGCTTCTGGACGTGACGCGCGTCATTTCCGAGATGGGCGCCAATGTGCTGTCCTGCAACACCACCACCCACCGCGATGGCATGGTGGAGATGCGCTTCCTCTTCCAGCTGTCCGACTTGGCGGTTATCGAGCGCATGACAAAGCGCCTGTCCGCCATCGACGGCGTCTTCGATGCCCGTAGAATGATGCCCCAAGGATCAAGCAAGAAAGGTTGAGAAATGGCGACGGATTTGTATGAGATCAGCGGATTGTGCGTCGATGTCGAGTATATGATCATGGGCGTGCTCGCCAACAACGTGTATATCGTCTCCGACGGCGAAGGCACCATGGTGGTGGATCCCAGCTGCTCGGCTGACAAGATTTTGGCGGCTCTGGGCGAGCGCAAACTGGACGCCATCGTGCTCACCCATTCCCATTTCGACCACACCGGCGCCGCCGCCGAGCTGCGCGAGGCCACGGGTGCGCCCGTCATTGCGTCGGCCATTGACGCGCCGCTTATCGAGGAACCCTGCGACGAGGATCTCTCCACCCGGGGCGTGCCCTGCCCGGGCGACCGCACCGTGGCCCACGGCGATGTTGTGGAAGTGGGGAACATGAAGTGGAAGGTCATCGCGACGCCCGGCCACACCCCCGGTTCCATTTGCCTGTTCGATATCCCGCAGTTCGGCAACCATCCCAAGGGGCTTCCGGTGCTCCTCTCCGGTGACACGCTGTTCGCCGGCACCATCGGGCGCACTGATTTCAAGGGCGGTTCCATGGCTGACATGCGCGCTTCCTTGAAGAAGCTCGCGGCGCTGCCCGACGACACGGCGGTCCTTCCCGGCCACAACAACCTCACCACCATCGGCGCCGAGCGCCGCCGCGTCTTCGCCCTCTACGGCGACCCCGAGTAGGAGCTTTTTCAAAAAAACACAGCAGTCTGTCTCATTGACGGCGTGTCATAGGGTAGACTTGGGCCACTGCGCATTTTCTGGGTGCAGCTTATCTGTTGGAAGGAACTCCGTGACGATCGAGTGGACCTTTTTCCTCTCCGAGCTTATGCAGAACCCCATCCTTCTGGTGGTGACTCTGCTTAATATCGGCGTTATCATTGTGAACGGCGCGACGGATGCGCCCAATGCCATCGCCACGGCGGTCTCTACTCGGGCCATGAAGCCTCGGCACGCCATCATCATGGCGGCGGTGTTCAATTTCCTGGGGCTTTTGCTCGTGTCGCTGGTCTCCACGGCGGTGGCCCATACCATTTTCTCCATGGTGGACTTCGGCGGCAACTCCCATCAGGCCCTGACGGCGCTCATGGCGGCGATGGTCGCCATTATCGTCTGGGGCGCGGCGGCCTGGTGGTTCGGCATCCCCACCTCCCAGTCCCACTCGCTCATCGCCGGCCTCACGGGGGCGGCCATCGCCGTCCAGGGCGGCCTCGATGCCATCAACGGCGCCGAGTGGATGAAGGTCATCTACGGCATTTTGCTCTCGACGCTGCTCGGCTTCGGCCTGGGCTGGCTCAACTACAAGCTCATCGGGCGGCTGTGCCGACATGTAAACCGTCAGAAGGCGAACTCGTTCTTCAAGTGGGCGCAGATTTGCTCCGGTGCCGGCGTGGCCTTCATGCATGGCGCCCAAGACGGCCAGAAGTTCATGTCCATCTTCATGCTGGCCATTATGATGACCGCCGGCATGGGCATGGATCTGTCGGGCGTGGCGATGCCCATGTGGCTCATGATCTTCTGCGCCTTCAACATGGGCCTCGGTACGGCCGTGGGCGGCGAGCGCATCATCAAGTCCGTGGGCATGGACATGGTGAAGCTCGAGGCGTTCCAGGGATTCGCCGCCAGCCTCTCCACGTTCGTGAGTCTTATGCTCTCCACCTTCGGGGGCTTGCCGGTTTCCACGACGCACACCAACACGACGGCCATCATGGGCGTGGGGGCCGCGAAGAGCCCCAAGTCCGTGAAATGGTCTATCGCCATCGATATGGTGAAGACGTGGGTGCTCACCTTCCCCGGGTGCGGCATCCTGGGCTTCGCCTGTGCCAAGTTGTTCCTTATGATCCTGTAACACGAGAAGGGAAGTCCAGTGGCCAAGAAACACAAGTACGATTACTTCGACGCCTACGAAGAGCTGTCCGATCTGGCCGTGCAAGAGGCGAGCGTCCTTGTGCGCGCCATGGAGAACTTCACCGATGCCGCTGCCCTGCGCGCGGTGCTCGATGAGGCCCATGCGCTCGAACACGCCGGCGACATGATCAACCACGACATCTACAAGCACGTCGGCAACGACTTCATGCCGCCGTTCGATCGCGAGGACATCGTGGCTTTGGCCGGCGCGCTGGACGAGATTCTGGATGAGATCGAGGACGTGCTGCAGTACTTCTACATGTTCGACATCCATCAGATTCCCGAGGACGCCCTGCGCTTCGCCACCCTCATCCGCAAGTCGTGCAAGGCCGTGGACGCCGCCATGGAGGATTTCCGCAACTTCAAGAAGTCGAAGAACTTCAAGCAGCTGGTCATTCAGGTCTCCGACAACGAGGAGGAGGCCGACGCGCTGTACGTGGAGGTCATCCGCAACCTGCACGTGAACCACGCTGACGAGCCCATGCACGTGCTGAAGTGGTCGCGCCTGTACGCCTTCATGGAGAGCTGCTGCGACGCCTGCGAGCACACCGCCGACCTCATGAGCACGATTCTGTTGAAGAATATGTAGGCTCAGGATCGGGGAATCGGTACACCTACGTAGGGGCGGCGCTTGCGTCGCCCTTTCTGC
>ERZ832522.5910-NODE-5910-length-10715-cov-9.280863_pt1 | contig 10715 bp, 9 predicted proteins | sample MGYA00519951_ERZ832522 | MGnify/ENA primary metagenome ERZ832522 (study PRJEB31850, sample SAMEA3708728) | human gut metagenome | biome: human gut; feature: human-associated habitat; material: faeces | place: China | collected 2014 ... | reverse complement strand
AGAACTAATGTACTTTGTCTGCTCTGCTTTTTACAATATGGATAAAAGCCGTAGTGAAGTTGTGGGTTTCTTATATAAAGTTTTTCCTCTCTATTTTCCTGCTGGAGAAAGTGCATTGGCTAAAAAGATGCCGGGATTGGAGAAAGTTAAGGAAAGGAGAGAAAAAGAAAATGCTCAATAACAATTAGTATTATTAGCGTCACTTATTTCTAATTAAATTTTAATACGAATAATAATGAGTACAAAATTTTTCACAAACAGCACAGGAAACACCTTGTTTGATAAATTCAAAGGTATTGCTGCTGATATGATAAATTTCGATAGTTTTTTAGCAGTTGTTGGATTTTTTCGCTCATCTGGTTATTTTAAATTACGAAAAGAGTTGGGTAATGTATCAGAAATTAAAATATTGGTAGGTATTAATATTGATGATATTTTTCGCAAACACAATAAAGCTCTATTGATGTTAGCAGACGAAGATAAAGCGAAAGAAATCTATCACAACGGCTTCAAAGAGGACATTATTAATGCCCAATATTCTCCTGAAGTAGAAGAGGGTATTTTACAGATGTGTGAAGACCTTGTTTCAGGACGCTTACAAATGCGTATCCACGCTACTAAAAACTTGCACGCTAAATTCTATCTCTGTTTGCCACAAAATCATAGCGAACATAGCGATGGTTGGGTTATTATGGGATCGTCAAATATCTCTGATTCGGGTTTAGGCATTAAGCAACCACCACAATACGAACTTAATGTAGCGATGAAAGACTTTGACGATGTGAAGTATTGCTCTGATGAGTTTTGGGCTTTGTGGAATGAAGCTGTGCCATTGACTGTAGAAGATATTGAAGAGTACAAGAAGAAAACATATTTGGGTTATCAGCCAACGCCATACGAACTATACATAAAAGTGCTTATCGATACTTTTGGCGACCAAGTGGAAGATGATTTTTCTATTCAGTTGCCCGATGGTGTCAAGGATTTGAAATATCAGAAAGATGCCGTTATTCAAGGCTATCAGATGCTGATGCAGCATAACGGCTTGTTTCTTGCTGATGTTGTAGGTTTGGGAAAGACTATGATTGCTACAATGATAGCCAAGCGATTTGTAGAGGCTAACGGTAAAAACACCAATATCCTTGTTGTTTATCCTCCTGCTCTGGAAGACAACTGGAGAAATACATTCAAGTTGTTCGGCATCTACAAAAAAGCTCAGTTTATCACTAATGGTAGCCTATCCAAAGTTCTTGACGGTAAAGACAACTACAAGGATAAAGAGGAGTTTGATCTAATCATTGTCGATGAAGCACACGGTTTCCGTAGCGATAGTTCGGGCAAGTATGACGAGTTGCAGAAGATATGCAAGTCTCCTTGCATAAATATGGGCTTATTGAAGAGTTCACAGAAGAAAGTGATGCTTCTTTCAGCAACTCCGCTCAACAACCGTCCCGATGATTTGCAGAATCAATTATTGCTGTTCCAAAACAGTCAGAGTTGTACCATTGATGGAGTTCCAAACCTCAAAGGTTTCTTCTCAGAATACATATTGGACTACAAGCGATTGATGCGTGAACGTGACCAGCGTGATGTTACATCCGAAGTGGATAAAATATATGAGCAAATCCGTAGTAAGGTTATCGACAAAGTAACAGTTCGTCGTACACGCAACAACATTCTAAATGACCCTGATTATAGAGCAGACATCAAGTCTCAGGGCATCATATTCCCCAATATTCTGCCACCTAACGAATTGGAGTACGTGATGGACTCCGACACAAGTAATCGTTTCTACGAAACATTGAAACAATTAACCGATGGGAAAACAGATGAGAATCCAGAGGGCAAGGGACTAACTTATGCTCGTTATCGTGCAGTAGAGTTTTTGAAGCCTGAATATCGTAACAAGTACAAGAATGCTGTACATATCGGTCAGACATTGGCAGCTATCTATCGTGTCCATATGGTAAAGCGATTGGAGAGTAGTTTCTATGCTTTCAAGAAGTCGCTCCGCACACTTCTTCGTATCACAACCGATATGATTAAGATGTTTGAAGAGGACAAGGTTATCATTGCTCCTGACTTGAAAGTAAAAGATCTTCAAGCAAAGAATATGGAACTTGACGAGATTATAGAGTATGCTATTACAAAAGGATATGCCACAGAAGATATACTCTTTACCGCAGATGCTTTCAGTTCCGACTTTGTTGAAATGCTCCATCACGACCGTGAGATATTGGAACAACTCAATGCAGATTGGGAGAAAGAAAATGACGACCCAAAATTCGATAAGTTCCAAGAAAACCTTACTCATAACTTCTTCGATAAAGAGAGAAATCCATCGGGCAAATTGGTATTGTTCTCCGAAAGTGTAGATACACTGAACTATTTGTACGATAGACTTACAAAGGAAATTGGTCGTTCCGATGTCTTAATGGTTACAGCAGCCAACCGCAATCGTTTGGGGCAGACCATCAAGGAAAATTTTGATGCAAACTTTGACAGCGATTCTATGAGGTACAACATTATCATTACCTCTGATGTGTTAGCGGAAGGTGTGAACTTGCATCGTTCTAATGTGATTGTCAATTATGATTCACCTTGGAACGCTACCCGATTGATGCAGCGCATCGGTCGTGTAAACCGTATCGGATCAGTTGCTACCAACATCTACAACTATATGTTCTACCCATCTCAACAGGGAGATAAAGAAATTCAGTTATATAAGAATGCCCTTGTCAAGTTGCAAGGTTTCCATTCGGCATTTGGCGAAGATGCACAAATCTACTCCAAAGAGGAGATTGTAAAGGAGTTCCAGATGTTCGATAGCAATGTAAAAGATAGCATTGACAAGAAAATTGCCCTATTGCGTGAGGTACGTGAACTCTATAATAGCGACCGCAAACTGTATCACAAAATCAAGGCACTGCCAATGAAGAGCCGTGTAATGCGTGATACAGGAAAGCATAGCGGTAAGTCTATAATATTTGTTTCTTCCAATGTTAAAACAGAGTTCTATTTGGCATCAGCAACTAGTGTGGAGGTTATTGACTTCCTTGAAGCAGTAAAATATCTCAAAGCGAAGCCAGAAGAACAGCCTGTGCCATTTTCTAAAGAAGAGCAACACTACAAACATGTAAATAGTGCATTAGCTCAATATACGACCGAATATGTGGAGGCTGCCGATACATCATCCATCAACCGCACTGACCTTGACAAGACTTCGCTTGAAGCCAACAAGTTCTTGCGTACTATCAAGCAGATAACAACCGATAATGAATTGAAATCACAATGCGATGTGTTGATGGGATATATCAATGAAGGTATCTATGCCCAACTACCTCGTTACTTGAAAACTTTGTCTCGTGAATACAAGAACGACCGTGCAAAGATGAAACAAAACGAGTATAGTTTACAAAACAAAATTTCGGAACTACTTAGCGAGTATCAGACGATGAACAAGGAGCAACGCCACGATGCCCAAGATATTTCCAATCCACAAATCATTATTTCAGAGAGTTTCAAATAAATCACTCACTATAAACCAATATTACTATGGCAACTATATATACCTCAGATAGTTTAAGAAACATATTCCAATCGTCATTCAACTTGACACAATGGTATAGCTTTTCGCAACACTTTTTCAATGCAAGTGAATTGAAAGAGAAGCCTGAAAGAATTATTGAGAACACTTCGGATGAAGGCTACTATTTAGGTAACATAAATACTACTGATAGTTACCGTATAGGTTTGTTTCATTATAATATCCGTCAAGGCTCTGTCGCAAATAAACGTGTAGGACTTCGCAATCTCGTAAAATCATTTATCAACCCTACTTGGGGCGAATTTGATGCGGCATTGGTGGTATTTGATAGTGGCGACCATTGGCGTTTGTCATTCATTTGTGATATTAATGGTGAGGCAACATCGCCTAAACGTTACACTTTTGTACTGGGTGACAAAGGAAGTCATTATAACACACCAGTAGCCCGTTTCATCGACTTGCAACAGAAAGGTCTTTCTTTTACCAACATCAAGGAAGCGTTCTCCGTGGAAGCACTATCGAAAGATTTTTATAACAAGCTCTACAATTGGTATTTGTGGGCTTTGTCTGAGGATATAAACGTCACCTTCCCCAACAATCCCAACACCGAGAAGGATGACCGAGAGAACATCAATGTCAAGTTGATACGCATGATAACACGTCTGCTCTTCGTGTGGTTCATTAAACAGAAAGGACTGGTGCCTGACAGTATCTTTAACCCGAAACAGTTAAAGTCCATTCTTGTTGACTTTGATGAAACATCGCACATTGATGGCAACTACTATAATGCCATCCTGCAAAACCTCTTTTTTGCCACGCTCAACTGTGCCATTATCGATGAGGAGGGCAATCCTCGCTGTTTTGCTGCCTCCAAGTCTGGACGTGATACACGGAACCTTTACCGCTACAAGGAAATGTTCCAACAGAAAGAAGAGGAGATACTGACTCTCTTTGCCCACGTTCCGTTTCTGAACGGTGGACTCTTTGAGTGTCTCGACAAACCCAAAGATTTGTATCTCAACCAAGAATATGACATTTTTTATGACGGCTTTAGCCGCAATGCTACCAAATCATCTAATGGTAACTTCAAGTATCGGGCGTTTGTTCCCAACATTCTTTTCTTTAATGATGATGAAGACCAACCTGGACTCATTAATTTGTTGAAGCAATACAACTTCACCATCGAAGAGAACTCGCCTACGGATGCCGTCATATCGCTTGACCCCGAATTGCTCGGTCGTGTGTTCGAGAACCTTTTAGCGGCATACAATCCCGAAACACAGGAATCGGCACGCAAATCCACTGGCTCATTCTATACGCCGCGTCCCATCGTCGACTATATGGTGGACGAGGCCATAAAGAGTTATCTCCTTGGCAAACGACTCGACCGAATAAGCGAAGAAAAATTGAATGCACTATTTAAAGAGAGAACCGTTTCTACAGATTGGACAGATAGCAACAAGGATGCTATCGCCAACGCGCTCAAACAAGTCAAGATACTCGACCCAGCCTGCGGCTCGGGAGCGTTCCCCATGGGGTGTCTCTTGCGTATTGTTGACATCATAGAGTTGCTCAAGGGAGATACGGTCGACCGCTACCAACTCAAACTCACTATCATTGAGAATTGTGTCTATGGCGTTGATATCCAGCCAATCGCCATGCTTATATGTAAACTGCGTTTCTTCATCTCGCTTATCTGCGAGCAGAATGACATCGACTTTAGTTCTCCCGAAACGAACTTTGGCATCAACACTCTTCCTAACCTGGAAACAAAGTTCGTTGCAGCCAACACGCTCATCAGTGCCAATATACGCAACTACGAGGACGATTGGACGAACGACGAGAAACTGGATAGCATGAAAGAAAAACTGCTCTGTATCCGCAACGACCACTTCCTTGCGAAAGGTCGTGTAGCCAAGAAACGAAGTGAGCGTCAAGACAATGCCACCCGCCAACAGCTGCTCGACTATATAGTCAGCCATGCCCAAAAGCCTGACCTTGAAAAAATTGCAGCACATGAACGACTCTTGCAGCAACTCTCTGATGAATGGGAATTGTACAAGGATGAAGTGTGGGTAGACAAAACTCATCCCGTAGAGCAAACACTGTTCGGTGTAGTAGAGCATCCTGACTCTTTGTTTCGTGAGGACATCAACAAGAAGAAGCGCAAGGAACTGACAGTACGCATAAAAGCGACAAAAGCAGAAATTGCCAAAGAGCAGAACAAAGGCGAAATCACAGGATTTGAAGCCGCAGTCAAGCAGATAACGGAATGGAATCCATATGACCAAAATTCAGTGTCTTCCTTCTTTGACCCCGAATGGATGTTCTGTCTTAAAGAGAAGTTTGACATAGTGATTGGTAATCCGCCATATATTTCTACTAAAGGAGTAAAGGAAGAAGACAAAGTGAAGTATGAAAAGGAGTTTGGCTTTTCTGATGACACATACAATCTTTTTACATTCAAAGGATTGGCTCTCTGTAAAGATGGTGGAACACTAACTTATATCACACCAAAGACGTTTTGGACGACACAGACCAAGCGCAATATGAGAGATTTATTGTTGTCAAATACCATTCGCTATATTTTTGATACAGCCAATCCTTTTGAAGCAGCAATGGTTGACACCTGCATCACACAGACTGTTAAGCAGCCGATGGTAGATGAGCACATTGTTAATTTCTATGATGGTACTGCAGATTTGTCTCATCCCATTGTGTTCACTCCTATTCAACAAAGCATGTTCATAAATGCGCAGAACTCCGTAATATTCAAACCTACGCCACTGAATTTGCGCATCTATGAACTCTATGGGAAGAAAGTGAAAGAACTATATGACAAATGGTGGAGCAAGATTGAGACATCAAAGAAGATTTCTCAAAACCATAAGGAGTTGGAAGCCTATCGTGCCAGCCTAAAACCAGGCGATATTGCTTTATTGGGCTGTCTTACAGAGGGAGGACAAGGACTTGCAACGGCCAACAACGGTAAGTACATTGCTGTGCGCCGTTCCACAAAATGGGCGAAGAATATCATAGAGTCACGACCCAAGAAACTGGTAGAAGCCATTAAGAAAAAGAAAATTAAGGTGGAAGGATTGGACGCCTATGCCAACGAAAAGGAATTCTTGGCATCCCTCTCGGAAAAAGAAATAGCAAACCTCTTCGACAATCTCAAAGAGAAGTATGGCCGTGACATTTTCGGACAGGGCTATATCTATAAAATCATTGATGATAGTGAACTGGCAAACGTTGATGAGCTGACCAAAGATGAGAAGGAGAACGGCATTGATACCTCAAAAAACTTCTATGTGCCTTACGACAAGGGAGACAAAGACGGTAATCGCTGGTATCTTGAAACCCCATTTGCCATTGCTTGGTCTAAGGAGAACGTCCAGTTTTTGAAGACAGATCCAAGGGCGCGATACCAAGGTTATACGTTCTACTTTAGGGAGGGATTTAGATGGTCTGCAATTAACGGTACGAGAAGTACCAACGATTTAAAATTCTGCTATAAAAGCAAAAGTGTAAATGATGTACAAGGAATGTCTCTTTGTTGTGCAACTGAAGCTATTACATCCCAATATATTACGGCTATCTGTAATGCGGATTTTATTAGTAAATATACTGAAGGATTTGTCAATTCTACAGTCATATTCCAAATAAATGACTGTAGGCAAATACCAATAATCATACCCACTAATGAAGAATTAAAAGAATTTGAAAATCTCTTTGAAGAGGCTAAAATGATAATGTTGAAATGGGATGAAAGTTCTATGATAAAACTCAAAGAATTAAAAGAATGTTTGAATAAAGCAGTTCTTCAACTTTATCGTCTTAGATGAAAGAGGGATTTTGTTGGAATAACCTTTTGAATCCCAATGCACGATTATTGAAAGTAAAATTAAAGGGCGAATCTGTAAATGACGTAGGTTCTATGTCGCTATACACTACCAATATTCTTTCAAACAAGTATATTGTTGCATTGCTTAATTCTAATATATTATTTGATTATTACCGAGAGTTCATAAACTGCTCCGTTAACGTACAAATAAATGATATTAAGCAACTTCCAATAATTATTCCAACGAAAAGTCTTGCTTCTTCGATAGAACTTTGGGCAGATAAGGCGATTAAAAAGAAACAAGAATCTGCAAATGAAAATTTGGAACCTATTGAAGTGGAGATAGAGGATTTAATAAAAATCCTCTACTCCATATAATGAACGAACCAATCTATCAAGTTCATACTGCTTTTCTCCCATAAGGAAATTATCCGTGGTTGTAGCTTTCTTGAGGCTGATGCAACCAGTAACTAATTTTTGCAATGACTCAAATGTTTCCTTTTGGGGGATTATTATTGGGAGTTGTCTAGCATCATTTATCTGAAAATGAGAAGTGTTGTTGATGAAATTGTCAACATATAGGCTAATAAATTCTGAATTTATTAGGGCTACATAGTACCAATCAGGAAGGTTTGTCATTGTGAATAGGCTCATACTCAAAACATCAAAAACGCCATTTGCTTTAATTCTGGCTTTAAGGTATGTAGAGTTGACATCTATCCAACAAAAACCCTCCCTAAAATAGAATTGAGGGTTACGAACAACGGGCATACCTTCCCCTTTCTTGCCAGAATTAGTCTTCAAAAAACGGACGGTTAATAGATACCACGCTCCCATCTGCCATTCCTTGATTTTGTTGGAGTTCTCAATCCGGTATATGCCAAATATCGATATAGTGTACCCCTTGCAATTTTCAATTTCTTAGCTATCTGCGGAACGCTTATCCCTTTTGTCATTTGACCCTCTATGTATTTGTGCTTTGCCACACATTTTGCGTTCAACTGCTTATTGCGTTGACCTTGACCTCTACCGACTTGATGTCCTTCCTTTTTTAACCGAGCAAGGGCTTCTTTTGTCCGCTGAGAAATCAAGTTACGTTCTATTTCTGCGGATAGCCCGAAAGCAAAAGCAAGTACTTTGCTTTGAATGTCATCGCCAAGACGGTAATTATCTTTAATCGTCCAAACGCGACTCTCTTTTGTCATACAGATATTGAGTATTTCCATAATCATAAAGAGGTTGCGTCCAAGACGAGATAACTCTGTACAGATTATCAAATCATCTTTGACAATTCGGTTTAGAAGCTTGCCGAGTGCCCGTTTAGAATAGTTCTTTGTACCAGAGATAGTTTCTTCTATCCAGCCATCTATCGTCAATCCTTCTTTTTTGCAGAAACGCTCTATCTCAAAACGTTGGTTTTCCACCGTCTGCTTGTCGGTGGAAACGCGGATGTAGCCATATACCATTTTTTAGGTATATGATACCTCTTTTATTTTGAAGAACAAAGGTTTTAGAGATATTATTTTTCGATACTAGCCTGCTTTTTATACAAATTGATGTTCTCGTAGGTACTACTTTTTATAAAACTCCATACCTTACCTGTTTTTTTTATCATCGTCTTGTGGTTGTTTGTTTATTGGAGTATTTATCTTTATCATTCCAAGGAAGTTCAGAAGACGAGCCACCGGAACCTGTTCCGACATGTACTTGTGCCTGACCACCTGCTACAAGTTCAAAGGCTGCTCCAAGAAGATTAGCTTGTGCTTCATTGACCTGTTCCTGTGGCTCAAATACTTCATTGATGAGCTCGTAAACGGTAGCTTCGTCCTTGCTAAACCGTTCCCATATATCACTGAAATATTCTATATAAGTCCTTGTATCATATTCCTCATTGCCAACTCTCGTCCAAATATGGATGGACGGATTCCTCATATTTGGAATGTTGTAATGTACAAGTTCCGCTCCTGATGAGAGTTGGTATCTGTGAGGATTTGCTTTACGGTCAAGTTGGTCTATGCGTTGATTTTGCCTATTTATAACAGAATCCTTTTCTTTGGACTGCCGTTCTGTCGTTTCTGCCCTATGAATGGCCTTGTCAAAATCTTTTACTGCTTCTTCCTTCGCTTTTCCCTCCCACATCGTATTTGATTGATCTGTAAGATAATCCATTGCAGATTCCATACTTTTTATATTACTTACAACAGTCTGGAGACTCTGAGCAATTCCAGATAAAGAAGAATGCTGTACATAAATTTTATTTAAATCCATTCCCGTCACCTCTATAATACTGAAATAGAAGATGCAAGACTATTCAACTTTGAAGTAATCTTACTCTCACATTCTCCATATTCCTGTGAAATCACTTTTTCAAGAAGTGTTCCAAGTTCATCTGCCGCTTTTATAATAAAATTTAAATCTTTTATATCCACTTCTAATTCTTCAAGATAGATCTCACTGGATACGGATTGCCAGTTTTCTTCAATTTCTGCTCTAAGATTTTCAACCACTCCTTTATTTTCTTCAAGATTATTCTTTTCTTCAATCAGGCGATTTTTTCCGCTTCTAAGTGCTTCTAAATCCCATCGGTACTTTCTGCTTGCTATCTTTCTCACCTCTCTTCTCTTATTTCTGTACTTATCTTATCATCTTTTTTCTGCATTTTTTCTTTTCAGGATAAGATGCAGGATATCTGGGTTAAAATGCATTTTTATATGAGAATCAATCGATTTCCTCCGTAAATCCCCGACTCTTCTAATGTAAATTTCTCATTAAGTATCTCTTTTTGTTCCATATCACAAAAAAGAATTGTCTCTGTTCCCTGAAATAAATCTTCATTTTCTTCATAGGCAATAATCTGTTCTATAATTTTCTTTCTTGCAACACCAACACTCATTTGTGCCGGAAGAAGAAATTCATAAGATTTCGCTGTTGCTGCACACACCACTTCAATTAATATTTTTTTCATAATGTCTCACTTTTCTTCTGCAATGCCTGATCATAATATTCCATTGATTCTTTCAGATTCTCTTTCTCCTCTAAAAACCAGCTTTCCATTGTAGGATAAGGCTTTAATACGATTCCATTCAAAGTATGACAATCTGCATATTTCCACAAAACCAGCCCCTTTTTTACATATAAGATTCCTTCCTCAAAATCTGCTTTTTTCTCTGGTTCATTCATCACTTTTACAAAAGCCGCCAAAAAAGGCTCTACACTGATACTTCCCTGCCAACCCGAAATAAGCTTCTTTTTTTCTAAGGAATTGGCAGACAGTATCTCTTTTTCTGACCAGTTGGTAAGGAAAAGAACTGGTCAGTATCTCTT
>ERZ832522.5904-NODE-5904-length-10728-cov-13.798838_pt1 | contig 10728 bp, 8 predicted proteins | sample MGYA00519951_ERZ832522 | MGnify/ENA primary metagenome ERZ832522 (study PRJEB31850, sample SAMEA3708728) | human gut metagenome | biome: human gut; feature: human-associated habitat; material: faeces | place: China | collected 2014 ... | reverse complement strand
CTCTGATTCACTAAGTTCTACCGTGCAGGTGTCCAACTTGCACTTGCAATTTGCGGCCTGATTTTGGACATAAAATTTCAAAATTTTTCAGAAAATTTTTTACATAAATAGAAAGACCGTCCAAAGCTTTGCAGCGCAAGGCTTTGGACGGTCCGCTTCTTTATCCGACGATCTGAATTCCCTCGGCGACTTTCTCCAACTCCTCCATTGGGACAGTCCCATACAGTGTATAAATAGAATCTCCCTCGGTCCAATGTATGGTGTGGTCCAGACTCTTCACAATTTTCATCGCTTCACAGCCACGAACAGTAAAGTAGGTCACATCTGCATTTTCTGTATCCAACCCAATCGACACGGATGTCCCATCCGAAACTGCAATCTGGCTTAAATCCATACAATCTCCATCCGGCGATTCATAATACACATAAAATTCTATCGCGTCTTGTTCTCTGTACTGCTCCTCCATCCCCTCCGGCAGATAGGTAAACCGCACCTCTCCCGGCTGACCATTTGCGGGCAGATCGGAGGTATACCGGAACTCAGTAAACTCCTGGAGCACCTCCACCACCACCCGGAGCATCTGCTCCCGGAAGGAGGCATCCACCGTCATCAGACAGGAGAAGGACAGGGTGAGGAGGACCAGGGCATACGCCGCCGCCCGGCGGGCACAGCGGAGGGCGGCGGTGACGGCGGGGGAGCGTCCCTGCCGCCGGATCAGCCGCTCCATCCGCCGCCGGAATTTTGAGGAGAAGGGATGCTCCGGCACGATGTCCGGCGTCTCTGCCGCCAGCCACCCGGCCCCCGCCTCCGGAGCGTACCGGTCCAGCAGCGCGTCCAGCGCGTCCTTCATACCTCGATCCCCTCCTCTCTCAGCCGCTCCCGCAGCTTCTCCTTGGCTCTCTGGAGGGCCCGGGACACCGCCCCCGGCTTCATCCCCAGCAGTCTGGCGATCTCCCGGTCGGAAAACCCCTGCCAGTGCTTCAGCAGGATCAGCTCACGGTCCCGGGCGGGCAGGGCGGCGATGGCCCGGGCCACCGCGTCCCCCTCCTCCGGCCCCTCCGGGGCCCAGGCCCCAGAGGCCCCCAGCGCCTCCTCCTCCAGGGGCAGGCCCCTCCGGCGGCGCTGGCGGTTGTATTCGTTGATGGCTGTCCTCTCAACTATTAGAACCACGAAGGCCCGCGTTTTTGGACACACCGGCTCAGAAATTTTTTCGATGTGCTCCGCGATCCTCACAAAGGCGTTGTGGACCGCGTCCTCCGCGTCCCGTTCCTCCCGCAGGATACGATACGCAACGTAGTACATCAGATTTTTATACTGTTCGTATACGATCTCGAACTTATTCCGGTCCTCCGGGCCCTCGATCATGGACAGATAGACCAGCACCGTGTTCCCTCCCTCCGCCGGAAAACAGCCCCGGAGCGCGGCTGAACCTTCGCTCCGGGGCTGTGATCGATGATGTGGGGGCCAGTCTCAGCGCTTGCGGCTGAAGATGCGCTCTAGGATGTCCCAGTCGTCGTCGCTGACGGCGGCCTTCTCCGGCTCGGGAGCCGGAGCGGCAGGGGCCTGGTACTGGGCGGCGGGGGAGGCGGCGCGCTGCTGCTCCTCCACCTTGGCTCCGGCGGCGGAGAAGGGCTTGGCTCCCATGGCGGCAGGCTCATCCTTCTCGTCAAAGCCGGTGGCGATGACGGTGACTCTCAGCTCGTCCTCCAGACTGTCGTCAAAGGCCGCACCGAAGATAATATTGGCGTCGGGATGGGCCGCCTCCTGCACCAGGTTGGCGGCGGTCTCCACCTCCTCCAGCCCGATGTCCATGGATCCGGTGACGTTGATGAGCACGCCCCGGGCTCCGTTGATGGAAGTCTCCAGCAGGGGGCTGGAAATGGCCATCTTGGCGGCCGCCTCCGCCTTGTCCTTGCCGGCGGCGCGGCCCACGCCCATGTGGGCCCGGCCCGCGTCCTTCATCACGGCGGACACGTCGGCGAAGTCCAGGTTGATGAATCCGGTGTTCTTAATGAGGTCAGAGATGGACTGCACGGCCTGCTGCAGCACGTCATCGGCGATCTCAAAGGCGTTCTGCATGGTGATCTTGGTGTCGCTGGCCAGCTTCAGCCGCTCGTTGGGGATGATGACCAGGGAGTCCACCTTGTTGCGCAGCTCGGCGATCCCGCCCTCGGCCTGCTTCATGCGGCGGCTGCCCTCAAACCGGAAGGGCTTTGTGACCACGCCCACGGTGAGAATATCCTGCTCCTTGGCGATGTCGGCCACGATAGGGGCCGCGCCGGTACCAGTGCCGCCGCCCATGCCGGCGGTGATGAACACCATGTTGGCCCCCTCCAGGGCCTTGGCGATCTGGGTGCGGCTCTCCTCTGCAGACTTGCGGCCCACCTCCGGGTCAGAGCCCGCGCCCTGCCCCTGGGTCAGCTTCTCGCCGATCTGGATCTTATAGGTGGCCGCCGACATGGTCAGCGCCTGCTTATCGGTATTCACCGCAATAAAATCGACACCCTTGGTGCCCGTATGCACCATCCGGTTGACGACGTTGTTTCCACCGCCGCCCACACCGATCACTTTGATGTTTACCACACTGTCGGGTCCCATATCCATTCCGAAGGCCATGGCCGTTCCTCCTAAGTATAAATTAAAATCCGTCAGATAAGACCGGATCCGTAATCAAGGCTATACCTTGATTTATTGTATCGCTCTTTTTCAGGCTGGTCAAGAGAAAATGCTGGAAAACAGGAAACTTTCCACCGTTTTCAACCGCTTGCCGGGGTAAAGGCGGCGTCGTACTCCTCCTGGGTCAGGTCCATGATCCCAGCGGCCTGCTCGCCCCGGGTCTGGACGGTGTCCTCCACCGCCAGGGCCAGCACCCCCAAAGAGTGGTCCAGGTCCTTGTCCAGGGGGATCCGGGCCTCGAACCGCTCCCGGTACACCATGGAAATCCAGGTACTGTGGGTCAAATCGATGGAGCCCACCTGCTCCAGCATCCCCGCACGCTCCAGGGCAGACAGGAGCTTTTTCAGCGTCTCCAGCCGCTCCTGCTGGCTCTGGGGGACCGCCATCTGCTCCCCCGCCCTGGGGGACAGGATGGTCAGCCCAGTCACCGGGATGGCGCCGGAGTCCTCCCCGGCCTCCTCCAGCAGCTTGCCCGCCGCGTTGATGAGCCACGGGACCGTGGCCGCGGTCCCCTGCTCCTCCGCGGCTCCCGCGGTTTCGCCGGAGGTGTCCTCCCCAGACTGGTCCCCAGGCTCCTCCCCGCCAGCCTGCTCCGCGGGCTCCGGGTCGGCATAGACCTCCACCTGGGCGGCGGCGGCCCACTCCTTCACGGTGAAGGTCAGGGTGCTGGGCAGGCCGCGCTGCACCGTCACGTCCCCGATGTAGGGCAGCTGCTGCCGGATGCGCTGAGACACCTGGTTCTTGTTCATACGGAACAGGTTGTCCCCTACCGCCACGCCGGAGGCTGCGATGACCTCCTCCGGCGTGTAGCGGCTGCTGCCCACCACCGCGATGGTCTCCACCTGGAAGAACACCGTGGCCCCCACCGTCAGGGCGGCCGCCAGGGCCGCCCCGCACAGCAGCTTGAACAGCAGGCCCATCCGACGCCGGCCGTGCTTTCGTTTTCGGTTGTGTCGCGCTGATGCCATCGTTATCTCCTGTCGCCCCGGTCCTGCCGGGTCGTGTTCATAGGTGGTCACAGCTGGGTCCGGATGTCCGCACCCAGGGCGGAAAGGCTGTCGTCCAGCCCCTGATAGCCCCGGCGGATGTGGCTCAAGCCGCTTACGCGGCTGACCCCTTCCGCACCCAGGGCGGCCACCACCAGGGCGGCCCCGCCCCGCAGGTCGGTGCTTCGCACCGCCGCCCCATGGAGGCGGCTCCCGGTGACCACGGCCACCCGGCCTGCCAGCTGGATGTCCGCCCCCATGCGGGCCAGCTCATCCACATGGCGGTACCGGCTGTCGAACATATTCTCCACGATCATGGTGGTCCCTGTCCCCCCGGCCAAGGCCGCCATCAGGATGGCCTGGGCGTCGGTGGGAAAGCCGGGATAGGGCGCAGTGCGCACGGTTCGGATGCCCCTCATCCGGCCAGAGGCGGCGATGGACAGCCCCTCCCCGTCGGTGTGGAGGCGGCAGCCCGCCTCCTCCAGGCAGCAGCAGACGGCCGCCAGATCCGCCGGGTCCACCCCCGTCAGACGCAGCTCCCCGCCCGCCGCGCCCACGGCGCATAAGTAGGTGGCGGCTGCGATCCGGTCGCCCATCACGGTATGCTCCGCCGGGTGGAGGGGCGCGCCCCCTTGAATGGTAATCATCGGGCTGCCCGCACCGGACACCCGGGCCCCCATAGCATTAAGGAACCGCTGGAGATCCACGATCTCCGGCTCCCGGGCGGCTCCCACAATGGTGGTCAGCCCCCGGGCCCCGCAGGCGGCCAGCATGGCGTTCTCCGTGGCCCCCACGCTGGGGATGGACAGGCACAGCTCCCGGCCCGCCAACCCCTGCCCCTGGGTGCAGGTCAGCCGCCCCTGCTCCTCCGTGATCTCCGCCCCCAGCCCCCGCAGGGCAGCCAGGTGGAGATCGATGGGCCGGGGCCCCAGCTCACAGCCTCCCGGATAGGACAGCTCCGCCCGGCCCAGCCGGGCCAGCAGCGCCCCCAGAAAGATCACCGAGGAGCGCATCTCCCGCATCAGCCGGTCGGGGATCCCGCAGCCGGTCAGCTGGGACGCGTCGATCAGAACGGCGTCCCCCTCCCGGACGGTCCTGCACCCCAGCAGGCGCAGGATCTCCAGGGCGGCGGTCACGTCGGACAGGTCGGGACAGTTGCGGATCACGCTCTGGCCCGGGGCCAGAAGGGCAGCGGCCAAAATGGGCAGGGCGCTGTTTTTGGCTCCCTGCACCCGCAGCTCCCCCCGGAGGGGCCGCCCGCCACAGATCTCATAAAAACTCATGGGATAGCCTCCGTTTTCTGGTTGGATTCAGGCTATCCTATGCCAACAGGCGTTATTTGGTCCGCCGGGTCTCCATGACCTCCCGCAGAGTCTGATAGATCTTCTCCCCCGCATCCGGGACCGCCATGGAATTCAGGGCCCGGACCATCTCCTCCCGCCTGGGCCGGTCCCGGAGCAGGCCGTCCGCCTGCTCATACAGGGCGTCCCCCTGGCAGTCCTTTTCCAGCAGCAGCACCGCCGCCCCCTGGTCGGCCAGCACCCGGGCGTTCTTCTCCTGGTGGTTGGCAGTGACGTTGGGAGAGGGCACCAGGATGGAGGGCTTGGCGATGGCGGTCAGCTCAGAGATGGTGGACGCCCCCGCCCGGCACAGCACCACATCGGCGGCGGCCATGACCAGAGGCATATCATAGATATACTCCCGGAGCTCCACCCCGTTGTCCCCCAGCTTCAGCCCCCGGCGGAGCAGTTCCTCCTGCATCCAGGCAAAATCCCGGCCTGCCCCGTGAATGTGGCGGCAGGGAGCTCCCTCGTAGCACTCCTTGGCGATGAAGTCCACCATACGGCGGTTCATGGCCTCCGCCCCCAAAGATCCCCAGTAGGACAGGAGCAGGGGCCGGTCATCGGTGAAGCCCAGCTTCTCCCGGGCCTCCTGCCGGGTATAGCGGAAGAAGTCCCCCCGCACCGGGGTGCCCGTGACTACTACCTTTTCCGGGTGGTCGTAGTGGGACCGGCTCTCCTCAAAGCCCACCATCACGCAGTCCACCACCTTGGACAGGGCCTTGGTGGTCAGACCGGGAACGGCGTTTGACTCGTGGACCGCCGTGGGGATATGCCGCCGGGCGGCCTCCTTCACCACAGGGAAAGAGGCGTATCCCCCCGTCCCCACCACCAGGTCGGGGCGGAACTCATCCACGATCCGCCGGGCCTGCTTCTGGGATGTATACATATTCCGCAGGGTGCCCAGATTGTGGGCGATGTCCGCCGGGGCCAGGGAGCGGTGGAAGTTGGTAATCCGCACCGTCTCGATGGGGTAGCCCTCCTTGGGCACCAGGCGGGTCTCCATGCCGCCGTCAGCCCCCACAAAGAGGACCCGGCAGCCCGGCTCCCGCTCCTGGAAGATCCGGGCCAGCGCCACCGCGGGATTCACGTGTCCCGCGGTCCCGCCGCAGGTAAATAGGATATTCAAGTCGACCACCTCAGGTAGTATTTTTTATGATAACAACTCTTTGTATTCAAGTTCTTCCATCAATCGTGCTTGGGAGGCGGGATCTGCCGGGAGATGCTCAGCACCATCCCCATCTCGCCCAGCTGGATCATCAGGGCGGTCCCGCCGTAGCTGAAGAACGGGAGAGAAATGCCCGTGTTGGGGATCAGGTTGGTGACCACACCGATGTTCAAAAACACCTGCACCGCCAGCAGGGTGATGATCCCCACGATGGTGAGGGCCCCGAATTTATCCCGGGCGTTGAGGGCCAGCCAGTACCCCCGCAGGATCAGCAGGGCAAACAGGACCAGCACCACCAGCCCGCCCACAAAGCCCAGCTCCTCCACCACGATGGGGAACACAAAATCGTTCTCCGGCTCCGGGATATACAGCATCTTCTGGATGCTGTTCCCCAGCCCCCGGCCCAGCATCCCGCCGGAGCCGATGGCAATGAGGGACTGCACCGTCTGATAGCCCAGGCCCTGCCGCTGGCTCCAGGGGTCCAGCCACAGGTTGATGCGGTTGGTCATATAGGGGGTCAGGGTGATGACGATCCACAACAGGCCGCCCACACCGGTGATCCCGGCCACGAACCAGCCCCAGTGGATCCCGGCGGCAAACAGCACCGACGCCCCCCCGGCCAGCACCAGGATGGTGCCCGACATATGGGGCTGCTTCAGCATCAGGGCGGCCACCAGCAGCAGAATGGCTCCATAGGGCACCAGCTCCAGAAATCCGACGCGCTCCAGGCGGTTGAGCATCCGCCCGGTAAAGGTCCGGTTTTTATAGCGCTTGCGCTTCTCCGTGTCCCGCTTGCTCAGCCGGGCGGCAAAAAAGAGGATGACCGCAATCTTGGCAAACTCCGAGGGCTGGAACTCGATCCCCAGCTTCAGCCACCGCCGGGCCTGGTTGTGGGTCACTCCCAATGGGGTAAACACCAGGACCAGAAGGACGATAGAGCCAATCAGGGCGGGCATGGACATCCAGCGAAAAGTCTGATAGTTGATCTTGGAGACCACGAACATCCCCACCACGCCCACCGCCCCGAACAATGCCTGGCGGGAGATATACACCAGCGGGTCCCCGTCCGTATAGTAGGCGGTGGCGTAAGAGGCGGAGAACATCATGATCAGCCCGATCCCCAACAGCAGCAGCACCAGCATCAGGAAGGGCAGGTCCAGGGGCCCCCGGGCCAGCTGCTCCTCCACAGTCAGATCTCGTTTTGGCTTTCGGGCCATGGGGCTCCTCCTCTCCGTTCGGCCTGTGCGGCGCAGCCGCAGATCACATGGGATACCGGTACATGACCCCCCAGAAGGCCAGTACGCACAGCAGCAGGGTCAGGCCGGAAAAGACACAGAACAGCTTGTTTTCGCTCCAGCCCCCCATCTCCAAATGGTGGTGCAGGGGCGCCATGCGGAAAAAGCGCTTTCCGCCGGTCTTTTTGAAATAGACTACCTGGATGATGTCGGACAGCACCTCCACCACATAGATCAGGCCCACCACCGGGATGACCATTGGCAGATCCAGAGCAAAGGCCATCCCGCACACCGCGCCGCCCAGGAACAGGGAGCCCGTGTCTCCCATGAACACCTTGGCGGGGTGGAAGTTATAGATCAGGAAGGCGGACAGCCCTCCGGCCATGGCGGCGGCGGCGGTGATCAGGTCGCTGCGGCCGTACCAGGCAGACACTGCCACATAGAAGAGCATCACCGGAATGGTGACGCCGGTAGCCAGGCCGTCCACCCCGTCGGTGAGGTTCACCGCATTGACGGTGCCCACCATGACAAAGGCGGCGAACACCATATACACGATCCAGGGGATCCCCACGATCTCGATGTTCAGAAAGGGAATGTACAGGTCGGGGGTGAGGTAGCCGTCCCGCCGCAGCAGTACGGTGAAGGCGATGGCCGCCGCCAGCTGAAGCAGGAACTTCTGGGGGGCGGTCAGCCCCTCGTTGGCGTGGTGGCGGAGCTTTTGCAGGTCATCCACAAAGCCGATGGCCCCAAACACCAGGGCGAACAGGAACACCACCAGATGGTTGTGCAGTCCGTTTTGCAGGTCCTCCCACCCGGCGGTGAGCACGGCGGTCCCGATGCCCAGAATGAACATCAGACCGCCCATGGTGGGGGTACCCTGCTTGGAGAGGTGCCAGGTGGGGCCGTCCTCCCGGATGGACTGGCCCGCCTTCAGCCGGCGGAGCGCCGGGATCAGGATCTGTCCGGCGATGGCAGTGACGCCGAACGCCACGATAAAGCTGAGAATGTATGTCATCTTGTCAAAACCTCCAGGAGTTCTTTCTCTTGGGTACCGCGGAGAGTCCTCCGCGCTTGGGCAAGCTTATATTATACTACACCGGCGGGCAAATTTCCAGCCCTTTCCCGGCACTGCGCCCGTTTTTCAAAGTATTCCGCCACGATTTCCCGCTCATCCAGAGGGAGGGTCACCCCCTGGACCTCCTGAACAGTCTCATGCCCCTTCCCCGCCAGCACGATCACATCCCCGGACCGCCCCTGGGCCAGAGCCCAGCGAATGGCCTGCCTCCGGTCGGGCTCCACATGGACCTCCCCGCCGGGGCCGCCCATTCCGGTCAGAACATCCTGGATGATGGCCCAGGGATCCTCGGTCCTGGGGTTGTCAGAGGTGATCACCGCCACATCCGCCAGCTCCCGGACCACGCCCCCCATGAGGGGCCGCTTGGTCCGGTCCCGGTCCCCGCCGCAGCCGAACAGGCAGATCAGCCGGCCGGCGGTGAAGTCCCGGGCGGTGAGCAGGACATTTTCCAGGGCATTGGGGGTGTGGGCATAGTCGATGAGCACCGTATAGGCAGTGGGGACCGGCACCACCTCCACCCGGCCCTTGACCCCGGGAATCCGAGCCAGGGCCCCGGCCGCCTGGTCCATGGGCAGCCCCAGGGCCAGGCAGCAGGCCAGGACCCCCAGGGCGTTGTAAACAGTAAAGCGGCCGGGAATGGACAGGGTCACCGGACAACTGCCCTGGGGCCAGTGGACCTGAAAGGACACCCGGTCGGGGTACAGCCGGATCTCCCGGGCCAGCACCTGGGCCTGGCCCTGGGTCTCCCCAAAGGTCACCGCCTGGCAGGGCGCTGTCTGGGCAAACTGCCGTCCCGCCCCGTCGTCCAGGTTAAAAATGCCCGTCTGACACTGCTGGAACAGCAGGCCCTTGGCCTTGCGATAGGCCTCCATGGTCCCGTGAAAATCCAAGTGGTCCCGGGTGAAGTTGGTGAAAATCCCCGCCTGGAACCACAGCCCCGCCGTCCGGCGCAGGGCCAGGGCGTGGGAGGAAACCTCCATCACCACATGGGTGCACCCCGCCTCCTCCATCCGGGCCAGCAGGCTCTGGAGGGTATAGGCATCCGGCGTGGTCCGCTGGGCGGGGAGGGCCTGCTGGCCAATGAGGTTCTGGTTGGTGCCGATGAGACCCACCTTGGTCTGGCAGACCGCCTCCAGCACCCCTTTCAGCAGATATGTGGTGGTGGTCTTTCCATTGGTGCCGGTGACCCCCACCAGGGTCATCCGGTCCCCTGGGCGGCCAAACCAGTTGGCGGCCATCTGACCAAAGGCCCCCCGGGGATCGGAGGTCAGCAGCCAGGGGCCGGGACGGTCCGGGGGCTGGGCGCAGAGCACCGCCGCCGCCCCCCGGTCCAGCGCCTCCTGGATAAACTGGGTTCCGTCTGTCTTCTCCCCCCGGAAGGCGGCAAAGAGGCCGCCGGGGGAAACCGTTCTGCTGTCGCAGGTGAGAGAAGTAATTTCCACGTCCCGACCAATCTGGTCTGTCAGGGCGATGCCCCGGATAAGCCGGGATAACAGCAAGGGTCCACCTCCATGGCGCGCGGTCCCCCGGCCTTCCCGGCGGAAGGACCCAGGGGACCTGGGCGGAAATCGTCCCTTTCACATCCTTGGCCGACGGCCGGGCTACTCCTCCTCTTCCTTGGGGGCCCAGCCGCCGCCGGTGGTCACCCCGTTGTCCGGGGCGGTGTCATCGGTAAATTTCACTTCCACGGCGGTCCCCACATCCAGGACGGTCCCAGCGTTCACCGACTGGCTGAACACCTTGCCGCTCTCCCCGGTGCCGGTGGCCTCCAGATAGAGTCCCACCTTTTCCAGGGCCGCCTTGGCCTCGTCGTAGGTCATGCCGGACAGATCGGGCATCTCCACCGTCGTCTCGGGCTTCTCCTCCCCCAGGTAGAGCACCGTGGAGCTCCCCTTGGGCACTGAGCTGCCCGCCGTGGGCATCTGGTCGGTGACCACAGCCCCCTCCCCGGACAGGCGCACGTTCAAGCCCAGATTGTTCAGGGCAGTGCGGGCCTCCTCCGGGGTCTTGCCCACCAGGTGAGGAATGGTGACGCCGTTGGCGTTGACGTCGCTGCCGGATTTCTCATAGCCCAGGTAGTCCAGGATATTGGCGATGAGCTCACCGGCCATGGGGGCGGCCATGTTGCCGCCGCTGATGTACACGCCGGTGGTGGAATAGTGGCTGCCGGGGGAGGCCTCCTGTGGCTTGTCATAGGCCAGCAGGACAATGACCTCCGGGTCGTCCGCCGGGGCAAAGCCCATGAAGG
>ERZ832522.5893-NODE-5893-length-10758-cov-3.083341_pt1 | contig 10758 bp, 11 predicted proteins | sample MGYA00519951_ERZ832522 | MGnify/ENA primary metagenome ERZ832522 (study PRJEB31850, sample SAMEA3708728) | human gut metagenome | biome: human gut; feature: human-associated habitat; material: faeces | place: China | collected 2014 ... | reverse complement strand
CAGGCACAGAGCAGTAGGATCATCATGAATGCGCATGCCATCAATGAAGGCAAATTTCCGGATATTTCCAATGGCAAAAATACGGATTTCTTCTATATAGAAAAAGAAGACCCGGAGGAAGCAGTTCAGGAGATCGTCCGACTGGTAAAAAATAACCTTCCGCGCTATTACAAAACACCGTGGAATCATATTCAGGTGCTGACACCGATGCGAAAAGGACTGTTGGGGGTAGAGAGAATCAATAAGATATTACAGGAATATCTGAATCCGCCGAAACCTGGAAAACAGGAAAAAGAATACGGAGATCACCTGTTTCGTGAGGGGGACAAGGTGATGCAGATTAAGAATAATTATCAGCTTGAATGGGAAATTTCTACCCGCTATGGAATGACGATCGATAAGGGAATCGGTGTCTTTAACGGCGATATGGGAATCATACGTAAAATTAATACATATGAGGAAACGGTTACTGTTGAGTATGATGAAAAGAAGCTGGTAAAGTATCCGTATAATCTGCTGGATGAATTGGAACTGGCTTATGCTATAACGATTCATAAAGCCCAGGGAAGCGAATATCCGGCGGTTATTATCCCTTTGTTACAGGGACCAAGACAGCTATATTACAGAAATCTGCTTTATACGGCTGTTACAAGAGCAAGAAAGTGTGTTACAGTGATTGGAAGTGAAAGTGTATTTCAGGAAATGATACATAATACGAATCAACAGAACCGTAATACGAGTCTTGCAGAGCGAATCCGGGAATTAAATGAATCATAAAAAAATCAATAAGATTAAAGAATCAATCATATCTTTGCTCTGGCCGGAAGTTTGTCCATTCTGCCAAAAAGTATGCAGAGACGGCATCTGCAAAGAATGCAGAAAGAAGCTGAAACTACTGAAAGTCAGAGAACCAAGGTGTATGCAATGTGGAAAACAGATCCGTAGTGTAGAGCAGGAATACTGTTATGACTGCATGCATACACATCATTATTATGAACGGGGATTGAGTTTGTGGAACCACAAAAACCCCGTAAATCAGTCTGTTTATCAATTTAAGTACCATAACCAAAGAAGATACGGAATATTATATAGTCAGGAACTTGTAAAAGAATTCCAAAAAGAAATAGAAAGATGGAGGCCGGATATTATTATGCCGGTACCGTTGCATCCTTCAAGAAAGAGAAAAAGAGGATATAATCAGGCACAGATACTTGCAGAAGAGATAGGAAAAATCCTGGAAATCCCGGTGGACAGTAAAAGTCTGATAAGAACCAGAAAGACCAGTCCGCAGAAAAAACTAGGTCACCAGGAAAGAAAAAAGAATCTGAAGCACGCATTTGCAGTGAAACATACATTTCAGGCAGCAAAGAGAGTGTTGTTGGTTGATGACATTTATACAACGGGAAATACAATTGATGCAGTGTCAAATGTATTGAAACAGAAAGGTGTAGAGAATGTTTACTTTTTAACCATAAGTATTGGACAAGGGTACTGAGATTTGTTATACTTAAAATGATGTTTTTATGGAATTAATATCATGTTGAGGTGGATATATGTTAGATGAGAGAAAAGTAAAATTAATGACAAAACTTGCTCTCTATGAAGAGACACATGGAAAAGAAGATTTTAAGATCAGCTCTTATTATAGAAAAGACTATGCAAGTCTGCATGTTATCTATGCATTCTTAAGTGTATCGGTTGGATATGTATGTCTGGTAGGCGTGTTGTTGCTTGCCGGCGTGGAGAATATTATGGGTAATCTGTCAAATGGATTGATCATATTTTTATTTTTAATCATTTTGGCAGGTTATGTGGGTGTTGTGATTGTGTATTGCGGAATTGCCAGTCATATATATAATGAAAAACATAAAAAAGCAAGAAAAAGGGTAAAAAGATATAATCATAATCTGATCCAATTGCTGAAGATGTATGAAAAGGAGAAAAGATAGATGGATAATATATATGTAATACGGGGAAGAATAGAAGAACTCTATGGAAAACATTCTAAATTATTTGACAAGGCTTTTCAGTTCATACTTGCAATGATCACATTTTCGATGATCAATCAGAATACCGGATTCATGAAGTCGTTATCATCACCGGTAATTTCTCTGGCACTGGCTGTAGTTGCTACATTTCTGCCTCCGATGGTGATTGTTGTGATAGCAGCGGTATTAGTTCTTGCACATACGCTGGCAGCGTCGATAGGAATATTTGCTGTATCGGCAATGATTTTCCTGATCATGTATATTTTCTATATCAGACTGACACCAAAGATGGCGTTTGTTGTACTTCTTACACCGATTGCATTTGTTCTGAAAATACCATTTCTGGTACCTGTTGCGTGTGCGCTGATATATACACCGGTAAGTCTGGTGCCGATGAGTTGCGGAACAGTTGTGTTTTATATGGTGGAATATCTTAAAAAGACAAGTTCGGCATCAAAAGCATCGGGAAGTAAAGCGATGCTTTCTGAGATTACAACTTATGTACAGAAAGTATTCCAGAATAAGGAAATGTGGATTTATATTGTAGCGTTTATTATAGGATTTTTTGTGGTTTATACAATCCGCAGACGTGAACTGGATCACGCATGGAAAATTGGGATTATAGCAGGAGCAATTGCTGATGTAGTGGTGACGGCAATGGGAAGCATTGCACTTGGAGTGGAGATATCATATGGATCTCTGATCTTCGGAAATATTCTTGCGGTAATTGTTGGAATGATATTAGAACTGTTCCTTTTCTCTGTTGATTATGCAAGAAGTGAACGGTTACAGTTTGAAGATGATGAATATTATTATTATGTAAAAGCAATACCAAAGGTGGCAGTAACAACTCCGGAGAAGACGGTGAAAAAGATCAATGAAAGACAGGAAACAGAGATTATTGATGCAGAAGCAGTAAAACGTCTTTCACAGGATGTTACGGAAGAGACTAAGGCAATCAGCGTGGATCCGTCTGCAAATCACAAATTAAGAAAAGAAACATCGAGAAAAACACCATATAATGATTCGGAGTACAGAAGTCCTGCACAGATAAGAGCCAGTCAGGCCAAAAGACATTCACCGAAGAGAGGACCGATGCCGAAGAAACATGATATGAAAGATGTAGATAAGTTACTTTTGACACAAAGCCTTGAAAATGAATTTCATGCAAGTGGAAAGAAAACTGCAAATAAAAGAAAAAGATAGATATAGAATATAGTTGAAATATTTCAGATAAAGAGGAGGTGAGAAGAATGGAACAGGCAGTGGCAGATTTTATAGAGAAATACGGAATAGGTCTGTATATTCCAAAGGTACATGTTACAGATGTGATAGAGGTTTTGATTCTTACATTTCTGATTTATCAGATTATTGTATGGATTAAGAATACGAAAGCATGGATGTTACTTCGGGGAATTATCGTTCTTGCCGGATTTATTCTTCTTGCAGCTATATTTAAAATGCATACCATCCTTTTTATTGCGAGAAATTCGCTGACGGTTATGGCAACCGCTGCGATTGTTGTATTCCAGCCGGAACTTCGAAGAGCGCTGGAAAAACTGGGAGAAAAGCAATTCCTGACGTCGGTTGTGCCTTTTGAGCAGAATCGAGAGATACGTTTCAGTGAGGAAACCAGAGAGAATATTATCAGAGCCTGCTTTGCAATGGGAAAAGTAAAGACAGGAGCGTTGATCGTAGTAGAACAGGCAATTCGACTGACAGAATATGAAAGTACAGGGATTCAGATGGATTGTCTGGTATCCAGTCAGGTGTTGGAGAATATATTTGAACACAATACCCCTCTTCATGACGGAGCAATTATTATCCGTGGTGACAGGATTGTGTCGGCAACATGCTACCTTCCACTTTCCGACAATATGCGTATCAGTAAAGATCTGGGAACAAGGCATCGTGCCGCAGTTGGAATGAGTGAAGTCAGTGATGCTCTGATCATTGCTGTTTCGGAAGAAACGGGAGCTGTATCTGTGGCACAAGGAGGCAAACTGGCGAGAAATATTAATGAAGCGCAGCTTAGGATAAAACTGGAAGAAATCCAGCACAGAAGCAGTGAAACTAACAGAATACGGGCAATGTGGAAAGGATGGCGTGAGCATGCAAAAAAGAATAACTAAGAATCTTACGCTGAAAATACTGGCTTTCCTGATTGCAGTATTTCTGTGGCTGATCGTGGTAAATATAGATGACCCGGTAGACGATAAGACTTTCTCAAATATACCGGTTCAGGTAACTCATGAAGAAGTAATTACAGATAATAATAATACGTATCAGATTGTTGATAATACACAGGAAGTGAATGTAACTGTTACGGCGCAGAGATCCGTATTAGATAAAATTAAGGCAGAAGATATTCAGGCAACTGCCGATATGAAAGAACTGACACTTCGTACACAGGTACCAATCGAAATAACAATCAAAGGTTATGCCGGAAAATATGAGAAAGCGACGGCAAATCCAAGAAATCTGCAGATCCAGATTGATGAGGAAGCAAAAAATAATTTCCCGATTACTCCGACAACAACAGGTACTGTAAGAGGTGGTTATGAAGTGGGAGCACTGAAAGCGGTTCCGGAAAAGGTAACGCTTAGAGGACCAAAACGAATTATCAACAGTATAGCCAAAGTTACCGCCGAAGCAGATGTATCAGGACTTTCGGAAGATGAGACGGTGGAAGCAAAACTGGTTCTGTATGATGCGAATAATAATGTGATTGACCAGACACTTCTGGCAAACAATCTTGGAAAAGAGGGAGTTAGTGTAGAAGTAGAACTTCTTCAGGTTAAAAGTGTTCCGATAGAAGTTGATACGTCAGATGTATCAGCGGCAGAGGGGTATAAACTTGGAAAAATAACGGTAGAGCCGCAGGAAGTTGAGATTACAGGAGATAAAACGACATTAGCAGGAGTTTCCAAAATCAGTATTCCGGCAAGTGCGTTACAGCTGGATAATCTGACACAGAAGACGGACAAAACAATTGATATTTTGTCTTATATTCCAAGTGGTGTGTCTTTGACAGAACAGAATGCGAATAAGGTGGTTGTATCAATTCCGGTACAGCAGCCGGGAGCGAAAACAATTGAAGTATCTACAAATTCTATTGTTGTAAACAATATAGCAGAAGGACTGAGCATTAGTTATGGTTCAACGGTTGATCTTGAGATACAGATAAAAGGACCTGGGGATGCACTGAATTTGTTCTCGCCGGCAAAGAAAGTGAGTATTGATCTGAAGAAGTATACCAATGCAGGAACTTATACGGTTCCGGTATCTGTTGAACTTCCAGACGGATGTTCACTGGTGAATAATGTGAGTGTAGAAATTATTCTGGAAAAAACAAAACAGAATGATAAGACACAAAATGAAAATAGCAGCAGTGAAGGTCAGACGAAAGAAGATGAGAAAAAGACAGATACAATCAGGTAAACAAAAGAGAATAATCATAAAACAAGTACAGAGGCTTGAAGATGGACGGAATAACAATTAGAAGCGAGGAGAGTACATTATGATCAGACAGAAAGTTACAATAACAAATCCAACAGGGTTACATCTCAGACCGGCAGGAATGTTCTGTAACATAGCAAGTAGATACAAATGCAAAGTAGAGTTTATGTATGATGACGATGTTGCAGCAAATGCCAAAAGCGTATTAAGTGTCCTTGGTGCATGCGTGAAATCAGGCGATGAGATAGAACTTATCTGTGATGGGGAAGATGAAAAAGAAGCCATGAAAGCCATGGTAGATGCAGTTGAGGACGGACTGGGAGAATAAGAAAGAGCAATAAGGAAATATAACGGACGGCTTGTGTGTTACATGGGCCGTTTGTTGTATTATTTAAAGATGAAATTACAGACAATAAGCGGACATGAAAATGTTTGGAAAAGGATATCTGCAGATATAAAGATATAGAAAGGAAAGATAAAGAAGTATGAAGGACAAGTTGAAAAACATATTAGACGTTACATTCTGGAAATTCGTGCTGGTAGGAATTGTAAATACGCTGGTTGGAACAGGGGTGATGTTTGCTGCGTATAATCTTCTGCATCTGAGCTATTGGGTATCATCGGCTTCGAATTATGTGGTAGGAAGTGTTGTGAGTTATTTCCTGAACAAATATTTTACATTCCAGAATAAAGAAAAATCATGGAAACAGCTGGGAAGATTTATACTGAATATTACGGTATGTTATCTGCTGGCATATGGTATGGCGAAACCGGTTGTGTCATGGATCCTTCATGGTCAGAGTAAGAGCGTGCAGGACAATTTGTCAATGCTGGTAGGAATGGGAGCTTTTGTGGTGTTCAATTATGCAGGACAGAGACTAATTGTGTTCAAAAAATAAAACTGTGCATCAATTACAAAGAAGTTTTTTAATTGCGAATCTATATAGCGTATTGTATAATAGAAATATGCAGAGGAAAAATTACCAGCGAAAGTAAATTGGGTATATTGGCGAATCTGTATGCGGATTTAAGGTTGGAAACTATTCAAATTGTATTAGTTGAGACAAGGCGGTAAAACGCCGGGGAGTACAAGTAATACTATTGTGAAATGGCAAGACAGATAGAAGGAGAAGATGTAGGAAAGGAGGATAGGATATACTTCGTATATTTGTTTAGCAAATAGATAAATTCATGATTTGAAAAGTTTCAAAAAAAAGAGGAGGAAAGTGCGTTGACAGGGAGCACGCATGACAAAAGAATGAAAAAGAAATTAGTTGCAATCTGTATTTCATGTGCTGTTGTGTTTACGGGACCGGGAATGTCGATGGTTACCAGAGCTTATGCAGATGAAATAACACAAGATTAACAGCAAGATGGAAGATGTTGTTCAGGATCCGACAGAAGAACAGGCTCCGGAAGAGGAGACTGATCAGGATGCCGAAGAGGCACAGGATGAAGCAGAACCTCAGGCAGAAGAGACAGTAAATGGCCGAACAGTTGTTAATATTAATCAGGGCTGGAATTTTACAACGAATGACAGCACTACAGACGGATGGGGATTCCCGACAGGAGAAGGCTCTGGCGTGGTTGATCTGCCACATTCATGGGAGTATGTACATCCTACAATGTCTTTTATTCCACAGATGAATGCAAAGACAGTTACTTATACAAAAACAGTAGATGTATCAGATATGAATACAAAGAATTTATTCCTGAAGTTCTATGGTTCGGCAAGAAATACCGAAGTCTGGATCGATGGTGAAAGAGTTGGCAAACATATCGGCGGATATTCTGCATTTGTTTTTGATATTACAGATTATGTAAAAGACAAGACATCGTTTACGATTAAAGCGAATGTTACAAACATGGATACAACATCTATCCCAATCAATGTGGATTATACACAGTGGGGAGGAATCTACAGAGATGTTGAACTGATCGGAACAGAAGATGCATATATCGCAACGGAAGATTACGGAAGTACAGGTATCCGTGTTGATTCTACAGTTAATGGAAATTCTGCAACAGTAAATCTGAAAACAGAGCTTTCGAACAAAGCAGCAGAACAGAAAGATCTTCAGCTGGTGACAGAGATCAAAGATGCATCCGGAAATGTTGTAAACAGTAAAGAAGATGCAGTATCACTCGAAGCAGAAACAACAGCACAGGCATTTGAAGACAGCTATACGATTGATTCCGTACATTTATGGAATGGAACAGAAGATCCGTATCTGTACACCATGCATGTGATGCTGAAAGATGAAGCAGGCAATATCGTTGATGAAGCATCTCAGCGTTTTGGAGTCAGAACTTTTGAAATTAAAAACGGTAAATTCTATCTGAATGGAAAAGAATATGAAATCCATGGTGTCGGAATGCATCAGGACCGCGAAGGATATGGTAATGCCGTACCGGACGAGTTGAAAGCACAGGATATGGACACCATGCAGGAAATGGGAGTAAATGCAATCAGAACATCTCATTATCCACATGATCAGTATGTTTATGATATGGCAGATGAAAGAGGAATGATCATTTACTGTGAGATTCCATATTACTTATTACTGTCGAATGCAGATTCTTATAAACAGTCCATTAAAGATGAGCTGACAGAGATGATCCGTCAGGGATACAACCATCCATCTATCATGATGTGGGGAATCCTCAATGAGGTATATCAGTCAGATAAATTTGCATCATTCGGTGATGACTTCAAGGTTGATGAAGCAACATTGATCGCATTTAACAAAGAACTGGCCGATTATGCACGTCAGGAAGATACCACCCGCTATATCGTGCAGGCTGAAATTGATAGTACACATGCGAATGAAGTGGCTGCTGAATGGTCAAAGAATGGGAAAATCGATTATACGGGAGTAAACCTGTATATTGGATTTAAGAGTAATCTGTCTAAGGCAGGAGATGCAGGAAGAGAAAAGCTGACAGATATCTTAACACGTAAGATGGATAACTACAAGAAAACATATGGTGCTTCAGCAATGATGATCACAGAATATGGTGCAGGTGCTAATATAAACCAGCATACAATTATTGATGAGGACTTTTCTTGGAAAGCAGATGATGCCAATGGAGATACACATTATGAAGAGTATCAGTCTTATCTGCTCGAAGTTTACTGGAAATTCATCCAGGAAAGAGACGATATTCCGTTAAGCTTTGTATGGAATATGTTCGATTTCTCATGTTACAGAAATGAAGGCGGAGTACCAAGAACCAATACAAAGGGTCTGGTATGTTACGACCACACAACCAAAAAGGATGCATTCTATTTTTATAAAGCAAACTGGAACCAGAAAGACAAATTTGTATATTTGACAAGTAAAGGCTATACAGAGAGAGAATCAAGTGTCCAGCCGATAAAAGTATATTCAAACTGCGATAATGTGGAATTGTTCGTCAATGGAGAATCTGTTGGAAAAGGAAAGAAACAGCAGTCAGGTGTTTTTGTCTGGGATGATGTTAAACTGGACTATGAGAACACGATCAAAGCAGTGGGAACATCGGATGGAAAGACATATACAGATGAAGTTTCCGGAATTGAAGTAAAGGGCAGCACAAGCATCAGATATCAGACACATGTACAGAGATATGGCTGGCAGGATGTACAGAAGAATGGTGCGATTGCAGGAACAGTAGGAGAAGGTCTCAGACTGGAATCTTTAAAAGTAAATCTTAAAAATGCCGAATACGAAGGAAATGTAGAGTATCGTGCACACGTTGCGAAAAAGGGCTGGTTAAACTGGTCAAAGAATGGCGAGGAAGCCGGAACAACGGGAGAAGGTCTTGCAATGCAGGCGATCCGTCTGAAATTAACAGGAGAACTTGCAGATCATTACGACATCTACTACAGAGTTCATTCACAGACATATGGCTGGTTAGGCTGGGCAAAGAACGGTGAAATAGCCGGAACAACCGGACTGTCAAAGAGAATGGAAGCAATCCAGATCCAATTAGTTGAAAAAGGTGGAGAAGCTCCGGGATCAACAGAAAAGCATTGTGTTGCATCAGAAGGTGTAACTTATCAGTCACATGTACAGACCTATGGCTGGCAGGACTGGAAGCTGAATGGTGAGACCAGCGGAACAAGCGGTCAGTCAAAACGACTGGAAGCATTAAAGATCAAATTAGAAAACATGAACGAATCTGGTAATGTGGAATATCAGTCACATGTACAGACTTATGGATGGGAAAAGAACTGGAAGAAGAATGGTGAATTAAGTGGAACAAGTGGAAAGTCAAAACGACTGGAAGCAATAAAAATTCGCCTGACAGGAGAAATGAAAGAGAAGTATGACATCTATTACAGAGTTCATGCACAGACATATGGCTGGTTAGGCTGGGCAAAGAACGGTGAATCAGCTGGAACAGAAGGATTGTCAAAACGTTTAGAGGCAATTGAAGTTGTACTTGTTGAAAAAGGAGCAGATGCACCTGGAAGTACAGAAAAAGCATTTGTAAAAAAATAAGATTAACGGCAGGTCGTTAACAAAAAAGAACGAGGGTATGGCGAAAGCCAGCCCTCGTTTTTGCCATGCAATGCCTATTTTATAAATGAACAAGGAGAAAGAAGCAATAATGAAAGATAAAATAAAAAATATACTGGATATAACATTTTGGAAATTTGTACTGGTTGGAATTGTGAATACACTGGTCGGAACAGCTGTAATGTTTGCAGCATATAATGTGTTACATCTTAGCTATTGGATATCCTCGGCATCCAATTATGTTGTGGGGAGTATTGTGAGTTATTTTTTGAATAAGTATTTTACATTCCAGAATAAAGAAAAGTCATGGAAGCAACTGGTTAAGTTTGCGTTAAATATTACGGTCTGTTATCTGGTTGCGTACGGGCTTGCCAAGCCGCTTGTGTCATGGTTTCTTCACGGACAGAGTAAAAGTGTACAGGATAATCTGTCTATGCTAGTTGGAATGGGAGCGTTCGTGGTGTTTAATTATGTGGGACAGAGAGTGATTGTGTTTAGAAAATAAGAAAATGTGATGGAAAAGTAAATAAAGATAGTAAGAAAATAAGAATCATGATATAGTAAAATATATAATATAATTTGATGATTTGAGGGGGAAAATATGAAAAAGATAATGACGGTAATGCTGGCGATCATATATATTATGACAGGTACAATCAGCGTTATGGCAGGAGAACCGGAATCTGTCTCTGATTCAGTTGAAGTGCAGACAAGTGAGAATACAGATGAGGACAGGCCGAAAGAAAATAGTTGGAGATATTCGAATGGTGAATTAATACCACAAGAAGATGATGCGACAAGTAATG
>ERZ832522.5881-NODE-5881-length-10778-cov-4.605055_pt1 | contig 10778 bp, 10 predicted proteins | sample MGYA00519951_ERZ832522 | MGnify/ENA primary metagenome ERZ832522 (study PRJEB31850, sample SAMEA3708728) | human gut metagenome | biome: human gut; feature: human-associated habitat; material: faeces | place: China | collected 2014 ... | reverse complement strand
GCACTTGCAGGCCGAGAAGGGGGGCCCAAGGCGCAGGCCACCGGGAAAAACGATTGGATTTTGTTATGTGTCTGCGGGCACATCCTCGGGAGGACCGCCATGTACTACGGTGAGATCAAAAACTGCGACATTGCCAATGGCGAGGGAGTGCGGGTCACCCTGTTCGTCTCCGGCTGCACCAATCACTGCAAGAACTGCTTTCAGCCCCAAACCTGGGACTTCTGCTACGGCCAGCCCTTTACCACCGAGACGGAGGATTATTTGCTCTCCCTGCTCTCCCCTGTCTACATCAACGGCCTGACACTGCTGGGGGGCGAGCCCTTTGAACCGGAGAACCAGCGGGCCCTGGTGCCCTTTCTCCGGCGGGTCCGGCAGATGTATCCGGACAAGACCATCTGGGGCTTCTCCGGCTTCACCTATGAGGAGCTTACCTCGGACGGCACTCATCCCCGCTGCGAGGTGACAGACGAGATGCTCTCCCTGTTGGATGTGCTGGTGGACGGCCGCTTCGTAGAGGAGCTGAAGGTCCTGACCCTCCGGTTCCGGGGCAGCTCCAACCAGCGGCTCATCGACCTGAACGCCAGCCGTCAGGCCGGTTGCCTCTGTTTCCTGCCGGACCGCCCCCGGGGCGGCCGCTGAACAGCAGCCTCCAACCCGTTTTTTCAGAGGCGCCCCGCCCTTCGGTGTGGGGCGCCTCCTTCTCTTTCGGTGCCTGCCGAATTTTAAAGCAAGACCCGTAGAAATTTTGGCAGATTGCTTCTTGACATTTGCTAGTTTGCTAACTAAAATATAATCCTGTTCAGTTGGAGGAGGTGTTTCCATGCAGCATGAGCGGTACGTCGGGTATGAGATCAAGGCACTGTCCAATCTCCTGCGCAGACGGCTTTGGGGGCCTGCCGACCATCCCCAGAGCATGCTGACGGAGATCGAGGGCGTTTTGATCGGTTATCTCTGCCACAGCCAGGGCCGGGAAATCTATCAAAAGGATCTGGAGCGCGCCCTCTGCATCCGCAGCTCCACCGCCTCCCGGCTGCTGAAGCGGCTGGAGGACGAGGGCCTCGTCCAGCGCTCTATGGGGGTCAGGGACGCCCGGATGAAGCGGATCACGCCCACACTCCGGGCGCAGGCGCTGAATCAGGAGGCAGAGCGGCGGATCGCCGCCACAGAGGCGACGCTGACCAGAGGCATCTCTCAGGAGGAGATTGACCAGTTCCTGGCCATCGCGGAAAAGCTGAAGCAAAATCTCATTTGACCAACCGGGCCCCGCCGGGAAGCGGCTCAATCGCTTCCCCCCGGCACAGCAAAGACACAAGGAGGTATTCTATGAAGAAAAAAAGGAGCCTGGCCAGCTGTATTCAGGAGTTCTGGCCAGCCACCATCCTGACGCCCATCTTCGTCATCGGCGAAGTGGCGTTTGACGTGTTGATCCCCCTGATGACCGGCAAGCTGCTGGACGAGGGGGTCAAGGCCGGCAGCATGCACCATATTGCCGCCTACGGCCTCACCGTGGTGGGAATGGCTGTTCTGGCGCTGATCTGCGGCGGACTGTCCGGCCGTTTCGGCGCCAAGGCCTCTACGGGCTTCGCGCGGAATCTGCGGCGGGAGATGTATCGGAATGTCCAGAAGTTCTCCTTTGCCAACATTGACAAGTTCTCCACCAGCGGCATCATCACCCGCCTGACCACAGACGTGACCAACTTACAGAATGCGTATCAAATGATTGTGCGAGTTGCTTTGCGGTCGCCGGCAATGTTGATTTTCTCGCTGGCAATGGCGATTCGGATTAGCCCGAAGCTGTCGATTATTTTTCTGATTGCAATTCCGATTTTGGGGGCATTTGTCTTTTTCCTGATGAGCAGTGTGCACCCGATTTTTGAACGGGTATTCCGCACCTACGACAAGCTGAACAACGTCGTGCAAGAAAATGTGCATGGTGTTCGAGTGGTAAAGGCATTTGTACGAGAAGATCACGAAATCAGCAAGTTTGCGAAGATTTCGCAGAAAATTTATGCAGACTTCTGCAAGGCAGAAGGCAGACTGTCATTTTCCATGCCGGGTATGCAGGTTGCTGTTTATAGCTGTATGCTGTTGCTGTCATGGTTTGGGGCAAGAATCATTGTTGGCTCTGGCGGCAGCGATTTGACCACAGGCGAACTGATGAGCCTGATGACCTATGCATTACAGATTTTGGGGGCATTGATGATGCTGTCCATGATTTTTGTCATGGTTGTCATATCTCGTGCATCGGCAGAGCGAATTGTTGAAGTGTTGGATGAACAGAGCGACTTGACCAATCCGGAACATCCGGTTTTGAAGGTTGCGGATGGCAGTGTGGACTTCTCGCACGTTTCGTTCAGCTATTCCAAGCGGATGGATAAGTGTTGCCTGAAAGACATTGACCTGCACATTCCGTCTGGTATGACTGTTGGAATTTTGGGTGGTACAGGCAGCTCGAAGAGTTCACTGGTGCAGCTGATTCCTCGGCTGTATGATACGACCGCCGGAATGGTCAAAGTGGGCGGTGTAGATGTCAAGGATTATGATTTGGATACGCTCCGGAATGCCGTGGCAATGGTGCTGCAAAAGAACGTGCTGTTCTCCGGTACGATTAAAGAGAATTTACGCTGGGGCAATGAACAGGCAACGGATGCAGAATTGCAGGAAGCCTGTCGGCTGGCGAATGCCGATGAATTTATTGCAACATTCCCGAAGGGCTATGATACCTATCTTGAACAGGGCGGTGCAAATGTTTCTGGCGGACAGAAGCAGCGGCTTTGCATTGCCAGAGCCTTGCTGAAAAAGCCGAAGATTTTGATTCTGGATGACTCGACCAGTGCCGTGGATACGAAAACAGATGCCAGCATTCGGGCAGCCCTGAAAACCTACTTGCCGGAAACCACCAAGTTTATCATTGCACAGCGGATTTCCTCCTTGCAGGATTCGGATTTGATTTTGGTGCTGGATGGCGGTGTCATCAACGGTATGGGAACACATGAGGAATTATTGCAAACAAATGCAATTTATCAGGAAATTTACGAAGAACAGACGAAGAAAGGCGGTGTAACAGAATGAGCAAATTCAAAACAGCTTCACCGACTGGAACGGCAGAAAATCCAATGGTTGTATTAAAACGGCTGCTGCGGTATTTGAAACCGTATCGCCTGCGGTTGGCAGTTGTCTTTTTGTGTATCATTTTCAGTGCGTTGGCAAGTACCATCAGTGCCACCTTTTTAAAGACGCTGATTAATGATTACATCGCACCATTGCTGTTGGAATCGCATGCGGATTACAGCGGATTGCTGTCGATGATTCTAAAAATGGCAGTGATTTTTGCTGGCGGTGCAATTTGTACGCTTTTATATATCCGGCTGATGGTGCCAGTTTCACAGGGCGTTCTGAAAAAGATTCGGGATGATATGTTTACCCATATGCAGAAACTGCCTGTTCGCTATTTTGACCAGAATGCAACGGGCGATATTATGAGCCTGTACACCAACGATACCGACACGCTCCGGCAGATGATGGCACAGAGTTTACCGCAGTTCATCTCTTCTACGATTACAATTGTGGCTGTGTTTGTTGCGATGCTGGTAACGAGTATTTGGCTGACGCTGTTTGTTATTGCCTTTTTGATGTTTATGATGGTGATTGTCAAGCATGTTGGCGGAAAGAGCGGAAAATATTTCGTAGCACAGCAGGCATCGTTGGGCGATGTAAACGGCTATGTGGAAGAAATGATTCACGGGCAGAAGGTCGTGAAAGTATTTTGCCACGAACCGCAGGCAGCTGCTGTTTTTGATGAGAAGAACGAGGGCTTGTTTGAGAATGCAACGAAAGCGAACAGTTTCGCTAATATCCTGATGCCGATTACAAACAACCTCGGCAACCTGCAATATGTGTGTATTGCGATTTTGGGCGGAGTACTTGCTTTGCACGGCGTTGGCGGTCTGACATTGGGTGCAATCGCTGCATTCTTGCAGCTGAGCAAAAGCTTTACGCAGCCAATCGGACAGATTTCCCAGCAGGCAAGTGCAATTGTCATGGCACTGGCTGGTGCAGGACGTATTTTCCATATGTTAGATGAACAGCCAGAGCAGGATGAAGGCTATGTGCATCTGGTCAATGCGGAACGGGATGCAGACGGTAACCTTCGCAAAGCCGACCATCGTACGCATCTTTGGGCATGGGAGCATCCGCATCAGGATGGAACTGTGACTTATACGCAGCTGCAAGGCGATGTGCAGATGGAACATGTGGACTTTGGCTATGTGCCGGAAAAGATTGTTCTGCATGATGTCAGCTTGTATGCAAAGCCGGGGCAGAAGATTGCCTTTGTTGGGGCAACGGGTGCCGGAAAAACCACGATTACCAACCTGATTAATCGGTTCTATGATATTGCAGACGGAAAGGTGCGGTACGACAACATCAACATTAATAAAATCTGTAAGGCAGATTTGCGGCGTTCGATGGGAATGGTTTTGCAGGATGTCAACCTGTTCACTGGAACGGTTATGGATAATATTCGATATGGTCGCTTGGATGCAACCGATGAAGAATGCATTGCCGCTGCAAAGCGAGCAAATGCCCATGACTTTATTATGCTGTTGCCGGATGGCTATGAAACCGTTCTGGAAGGGGATGGTTCTGGCTTGTCGCAGGGACAACGGCAGCTGCTTTCGATTGCAAGAGCTGCGGTTGCAGATCCACCGGTTATGATTTTGGATGAAGCAACTTCTTCGATTGATACCCGAACCGAGCGAATTGTACAGGCTGGTATGGATGCCTTGATGAAAGGCAGAACTGTTTTCGTCATTGCCCATCGGCTTTCTACCATTCAGAATGCAGATGTGATTCTGGTTCTGGATCATGGCTGTGTCATTGAGCGAGGTAACCATGCTCAGTTGATGGCACAAAAGGGACGGTATTATCAGCTGCAAACGGGCACATTACCGCCGCTGGAATAAGTAAAACAGAAATTCGTAGCAGAAAGAAAAACAGCTGTCAATGCAAGTTGACAGCTGTTTTTTGTTGGAGGATGTTGTACGAACATAAAAAGTTTTTCGATGCAGCAGTTTTTCAAAATTGTTGAATCAAAAACTTTTCGACTGTCTGTGACGCCTATCCTGTACCCTAAAAAGACAAATAACTACAACTGTAACTTGCATTTTGTAGAAACTTATGATATACTGGTAACAAGTAGCATACAATGCGATTCCAGATGAATTTTTTACGAAAAAGAAGGTGGTTTTTTGCGTGATAGCCTTTGGCAGTTTTTGTTGTTGGATTTGCTGCTGCCCTGCTTCATTGTAACAGAAGTTGTGGAATGTCTCGCGGCTTGGATTTATCCAAAACGGAATTGCAAGGATTTATTTCTAGTGTTTCTGGTCAATGTGCTGACCAATCCGGCAGCAGTGTTCATCAACTTTTTTGTACCATTTCGGATTACACATCCAGTACTTTGGATTTTGTTTTTCGAGGGCTTGATTTGGTTGGTGGAAGCATTGATTTATCGACGTTGTCTGACGCAGAAACGCAATCCATTTTTATTTTCGTTTGTGCTGAACGCAGCTTCCTATGGAATCGGATTGTTTGTGTAATGGGTTTATGATATGAGAGGAGATTGATGAAACATGAAACGAATGGGAAAAGTAATTGGGAGCAGTTTATTTTCACTGCTGTTGTTGCTGGGACTGGTATTGCCGATGCAGACTACCGTTCCTGTTTTGCAGCCAATGACGGTTGCAGCAAATGACTTGACTGGACATTTGCCTGCAACAGGGGAAGTCAAGGGTGATGGCGTTTATGGCTATACGACTAATTATGTTTGTTATGGTGGACCAATAGAAGAACAGCATGCTGTTCAAAATGGATGGCATATCACCTTGAAAAATGCACATTATTCCCATGGAGTACAGTGGTTTGAGTGTTGGGATACAGATGATGGCGACTATTATGGATGGATTGACTGGAAATATATTACCGTTTATTCCAGCACCATCAAAGATGAGCCCTCTTCCGGCAGTTCTCCAGTTACAATTACGAGTATTTCCCCTCGAAAGGGACAAGTTGCCGGAAACGGTGTCTATGGTTATGCTTCTAGTTATGCCTGCTATTCAGACGGGGCACAGGCAACACAGCACAAAGTAGAAAACACCTGGCACATCACCGCAAAGAATACCTGTTCTTCCCATGGCGTAACTTGGTATGAATGTTGGGATACCGATGACGGCGATTATTATGGCTGGATTGATTCCAACTATCTTTCCTTCTATGATACAACACCTGCTCCGGCACAAACACAAGCTCCAAAACAGACCGTAATTGTAGAAAAGACCGTTCTGGTAACAGAGCCGCCAAAAGAAACTGTTGTCGTAGAAAAAACCATTCTGGTAACAGAACCACCAACAGAAACTATGATTGTAGAAAATACAGTGCTGGTGACAGAAACCAAAGAACCGACTACCACAAAAGTCGTAGCAGCTGTGAATCTGGATGACCAGTCTAAAGATGATTCCTCTAAGGAGAATGATTCTTCTTGGTTGGGATTGCTTCTGATTGGTGCAGGAATTCTTGTGTTGGCTGGACTTGCTGGAGCACTGATTGTTTCTTATGCTAAGCGGTCTAAGGAAAAGGCAGCTGGTAGTGTGCAATTTCATAGCCCGTGGGAAGACCAGGATTCCCCGATGAATCCTTATGCGGGAGAAAGTCAGAATCTTATCCCAGGAAATCACTATCCAGGCAGTTCCGTTTGTCCAAATTGTGGAACGATTTGTACAGATCCAAACGCAAAATTCTGTGAACGATGTGGAACACTGTTGCGATAACGCTGAATCGGAAAACCGTTATATGGAATGAAATGCTGCTGGAAAATTAGGTCTTGCATTTTCAAAAAAGATATGTTATAATAACAGAGATCATCAAAGACGGGAGGTTTGGTCATGGGAACATTAGAAATCGTGATCGGTGCGGTTCTGCTGCTCATTAGCTTGGTTACCATCATCATCTGCATGATGCAGGAACAAAAGCCACAGAACGCAACGGCTGCCTTGACAGGCGCAAGCAACGATTCCTTCTATGATAAGAACAGAGGCCGTACAAAGGAAGCAAGACTGCATAAGTTAACCACCATCTTAACGGTGTTGTTCTTTGTCCTCATTCTTTTCATTGACATTGTCATGCCGTTGATTACAAAATAACAACGACACGTCCTGTCATCCGGCATGCCAACCGGATGACAGGTATTTTTTTACCCATCCATGAGAAAGTAGAAATGGAACACCGCAGCGGTACTGCAAAGATACAGTATGCGGATTTGTAATGATTATTTGATAATTGATAAAATAAAGGAGAACCAACATTATGGGAAAAACACCATCTGCACCGCCAAAACGGGATGCAGCAGAAATTTTAGAAGCATATCAGATCAAATGTAAGCTGTTTTTAGCAGATGCCGGCATTCATGGTCTGGAGGAAACCTTGCTGGCTGCAAAATGCCGCACGAAGAAAAACGGTTCTGCCCTGTTTCAGGAGGCTTTGGAATCCCTGCGAAAAGCAGGCTTGATTTATAAACAACGCCGGAAATATTACTGGTGTGCATCGCTGCACTGCAAGACCGGAACGGTTGTCCGGCTGAGCCGTACCTTTGGCTTTGTCCGTCCAGATGACCCGGAAGCAGAAAGCGACTGGTTCATTCCGGGAAAGTTCCTGCTCGGAGCATTGCCGCAAGACCGGGTTTTGATGCGGAGCATTCCCTCTCGGAGCGGAAAGCCAGAGGGCGAAGTACTGGATATTTTAGAGCAGGCATCTGCTCGCCTGACGGGTATCATTGTGTATGAGGATGGAAAGCCGTTCCTGCTGCCGGATACCATGAGCAAAACCCCCATCCGGCTGTTGCCGAATCGGGAGGTATCTTATCAGGAACACGATAAAGTTTTGGCGGAGATTGTTTCCCGTGGCACTCGCCATGCCGAACACAAGGCGAAAGTCATCTATTCTTTCGGGAATGCAGACTGTGCAGCAGTCTGTGCACAGGCACAATTGACACTGGAGAATATTTCCCCGATTTTTTCGGAAGAAGTGGAAAAAGAAGCAGCTGCTCTTGCTAGTCAGCCGATTCCGAAAGAAGCTTATCAGAATCGGTTAGATTTGCGGGATGCCTGCATTTTTACAATTGACAGTGCAGAATCCAAGGATTTGGACGATGCTGTTTCCGTGGAACGGATTCCGAATGGTTATCGGCTCGGCGTGCATATTGCCGATGTTTCCCACTATGTCAAGCCGCATTCGGCACTCGACAAAGAAGCACTGGAACGGGGGACAAGTCTGTACTACGCCGACCAAGTGATTCCGATGTTGCCGAAAGCACTTTCCAACGGTATTTGTTCTCTGAATCCGCAGGAAGACCGACTTGCTTTTTCCGCCATCATGGAACTGGACAATCAAGGGGTACTTCGTTCTTATACGTTCCGGAAGAGTATCATTCGTTCCAAGGTCAAGGGCGTTTATAAAGAAATCAACGCTTTGCTGGATGGCACTGCCGATGCTGCATTGCAGGAAAAATATGCAGAAGTACTGGATATGCTGCCGCTGCTGAACGAACTCTGCGACAAGCGGCTTTGCCTGAGAAAACAGCGGGGTGCTCCGGAAATTGAAACGCCAGAGAGCAAGATTCTCCTGAATGCAGATGGCATTTGTGTCGATGTTCAGCCTCGCACCCGTGGCAAGAGCGAATGCATCATTGAAGAAATGATGCTGCTGGCAAATGAATCTGCTGCCCGTGTGGCAAAGGAACACGCTCTGCCGTTTGTTTATCGGGTACACGATGCACCTTCTTCCGAAAAGATTGAAGCCTTGCAGGATGGCTTGCTGCGAATGGGGGCAGAAGTTCCGGTATTGACGAATGTACAGCCGAGAAACTTAGCTGAAATTCTCGAAAAGGCAGCCGGAACACCTGCCGCTCCGGTCATTCATGGAATGGTGCTGCGGTCGATGGCAAAGGCAGCCTATGAAACCGAACCGATTGGACATTTCGGGCTGGCACTGAGTGATTATGCTCACTTCACTTCTCCGATTCGGCGGTATCCGGATTTGGCAATTCATCGGATTCTGTCAGAATGGTGCAGTACGCATTCTGCGGAAGCGGTTCAGAAGCGGTTCACGAAGTTTGCAGCGAAAGCAGCAGAACAGTCCAGTCAACGGGAACTGTTGACCATTCGGGTTTCAAGAGATTGCGAGGCATGTTATTTTGCGGAATATATGCGGCAGCATCTGGGCGAAACCATGCGTGGATTGATTACTGGCGTGACAGATTTCGGAATCTATGTCATGCTGCCGAATACCGTCGAAGGGATGATTTCCATTCGGGATTTGGGCGAAGAAACTGTATGGACAAATGACCACAATGTCCGGCTGGTACAGGAAAACGGCGACCGGGTTTACCAGTTGGGAGATACGATTTCCGTGCGTTGCACCAAGACGGATATTTCTTCCGGCAACATTGATTTTGTATTAGCAGAAACAGAGTGAGAGAAACAGATTTTCTAAAAATTTCCATTTTTCATCAGAAAATAAAGAAAAAGCATTCCATTTTTGCCTTGTGAAATGGGGAGAGATTGGAATGCTTTCTTTTTTTGAGAATTGGTTGCATTTTCGATTTTTATTATGGTATAATAAAGATATTTGATTTAAGAAAGAAGATTCAGATAAATGGCAAATATATTAGTAACAGGAGGCTCTCGTGGCATCGGAGCTGCGATTGCAAAGAAATTTGCAGAACAAGGGGATACCGTTTATATCACATATTGCAAGTCAAAAGAAGCTGCACAGGCGTTGGAACAGCAGTATGGCATTCACCCGATTTTTGCAGATTTTCGGGAAGAACGTGGGGCGTTCAAATCTGGAAAGGCGATTGCTGAGCAAATCGGTACGATTGATACGCTGGTGAACAATGCAGCGATATCGGTTGTAGATGTGTTCCAGTGTGTTTCAGAGGAGGATTGCACAGCCTTGTATCGGGTCAATTTATTTGGAACTGTTGATATGACTCGTGCAATTCTGCCGACCATGTTACAGCAGCATGCTGGAAACATTATCAATATTACTTCTGTGTGGGGACAGACTGGAGCATCCTGCGAAGTGGATTATTCCGTGACGAAGGGCGGCATCATTGCCTTTACAAAGGCATTGGCAAAAGAAGTTGCTCCGTCTGGGATTCGGGTCAATGCCGTTTCACCGGGTGTCATTGATACCGAGATGAACGCCCATCTATCCGAAGAAGACCGAAAGGAACTTGCCGAAGAAACACCATTGCAGCGGATTGGAAAGCCGGAGGAAATTGCAGATGCTGTGCTTTTCCTGGCATCGGAACGAGCAGCGTTTATTACAGGGCAGGTTTTGCCAGTCAACGGGGGATTTTTCATCTAACAAGCAGTGCTGTTCGCAATAGCCTGAACTTTTAACTTATTTTTTTCAGAGAGATGCTTGCATGCTGTTTCAGAAACCCTTTACAATAAAAGTAAAAAAAGGGGTTTTTGTATATGAATGGAATCACACTTGCACTGACACGATTCTGGGAAAATGGGCAGTTATCCTTGCCGCCGATGTCTACACTGTTGATTGCAGCGGGAATCATTTTCTTTTGTTTTTGGGTGGTTACAAGTCAAAAACGAAAGGAGCAGGAAGAACGGGCAAAGGCTCGGAAAAATGTCTTTCAGAACTTGGATGCAGCCATTTTTCCCATATCATATCCGTATGTATGAGCTAGATCCTTATTCCATGTG
>ERZ832522.5880-NODE-5880-length-10782-cov-5.337280_pt1 | contig 10782 bp, 8 predicted proteins | sample MGYA00519951_ERZ832522 | MGnify/ENA primary metagenome ERZ832522 (study PRJEB31850, sample SAMEA3708728) | human gut metagenome | biome: human gut; feature: human-associated habitat; material: faeces | place: China | collected 2014 ... | reverse complement strand
CGGTATCTCCCGGCTTTAACATGGCAAAAAAGACTGCCATATTTGCCTGTGCTCCGGAATGTGGCTGTACATTAGCATAGGTGCATCCAAACAGTTCTTTGGCACGGTCAATGGCAAGCTGCTCTACCTCATCCACACACTGACACCCGCCATAATAACGTTTGCCAGGATATCCTTCTGCATATTTATTCGTCAATGGGCTGCCCATGGCTGCCATGACAGCTTTGCTTACCCAGTTTTCGGAAGCGATCAGCTCAATGTGACTGTTCTGACGTTCCTCTTCTTTGACGATACAGGATGCGATTTCCGGGTCTACAGATTTTACTTCATCTAACGAATACATATCTGATCCTCTCTTTCTGAAGTTTTATTCATTTGCAAGTTTGTTTAAATATATATAACTTTTGCAAAAATGTCAAGATGTTTGACAATATCTTTGATATCGGATAAAATAAATTTAAATTTGCTATAAGGAGGACGCTATGAACCGGAAATATTTTTCTGCCTCTCTGCTCCTGATCCTTTTGCTTCTGGTCATGCCTTTTTCGCTCGGCGGATGTTCCAAGGACTCTCCGAAACGTGCTGTCAAAAAGGAATTGAACCTGATCAAAGAGCTGGATGAGAGCACGATCAAGGCTTTTGTTTCCTATGAGGATATGATGAGTTCCCATTCTTCCAGCAGCGATGTCGGAATCGAGACAACTGAAGCGGTAAAACAGTTCTTTCAGAATTTCGATTATAAGATAAAGAGTTCTTCCGTGGAGGATAAGAAAGCGACGGTGCATGTAGAGATCACCAATCTGGATACGCGTGCCCTCGCAAAGGATATCTGTCTGGCTCTCGTCAAGAAAGGTACGGGCAGCGGCTCATCGGAAAATATGACGCTGAACTCTTATTTTGCACTGCTTGGCGATGTTTTATCCGAAAACACCTATGATCTGGTGACCACCGAAGCGGATATCAAGCTTCTGAAAACGGAAGATGGCTGGATGATCCAGAATACGGATCAGCTGGAGGATGATCTGGTCAGCGGTTTTATCACCTATCTGAAAGATCCATATCTGGTCACACCGGAAGAGATCATTAACGTTGTCATGGAAGGGCTGAAAGAAAAGTCCCCGGACCAATGGAAATCTTATCTGAACATGCATGATATTTTTTCCACGTACAGCAAGGACTATGAGAAAGTGGACCATGCTCTTGCCGAACAATTAAGTAAATGTATCTCTTATAAAATCCTGTCGGTTCAGGAAGACCAGGCAGAAAAATCTGCCACGGCAACACTTTCCATCACCAGCCTGGATATGGAGCGTGTATTAAAACATTATCAGGATCTTCTGATACACTATGCGGCTACCTCAAAGTCACTCCGTGCCTCTTCCAGTGAGCTTGCTGATGAAACAGCCGCTCTGCTTGCACAGGCACTGACGGAAAACACCGACACGACGGATACCGAAGTGACGATCCATTTTACAAACAACGGCTCTTCCTGGGAAATCCAGCTGAACGAAGATTTCACCAATGCACTTCTTGGAAATGCCGGAGCTGCCATTCAGGCTTTTCAAAATGGATCCGTTGATGTTTCTGACAGTGTATCGGATACAGAACAGTAAAAACCGACTCAGCGAACGAACGGTCATCCTGGTCGGAGATTGCAATCCGAACAAGATAAAAAATCCCGGATTTCTGAATTTCTTCAGTTATCCGGGATTTTCTATTATCCTGTCTTTTTATTTTTCTTCTTTTTCTTCTTTTTTCTCGATCCCAAGACCAAGCTCTTCCAGCTGCTTCGGATCTACTTCATCCGGTGCCTGCATCATCAGGCAGGAAGCATCTTTTACTTTCGGGAAGGCCATAACTTCACGGATGCTGTCTTCTCCTGCCATCAGCATGATCAGACGGTCCAGTCCGTATGCCAGTCCTGCGTGTGGCGGTACTCCATATTTGAATGCATCCAGAAGGAATCCGAACTGTTTCTGTGCCTGTTCCGGCGTAAATCCAAGGACTTCGAACATCTTGGACTGAATATCATCCTGGTGGATTCGGATACTTCCGCCACCGATCTCATTTCCGTTCAGTACGATATCGTATGCCTGAGCACGTACTGCTCCCGGATCGCTGTCGATCTTATCGAGGTCTTCTTCCATCGGCATGGTAAACGGATGATGCATGGCAACGAAACGATTCTGTTCTTCGGACCACTCAAGCAGTGGGAACTCCGTAACCCACAGGAAACGGAAATCGTCTTTTTTCAGCAGATCCAGACTCTTTGCCAGATGCAGACGCAGTGCACCGAGCACATCCCAAACAACTTTTTTCTTGTCCGCAGCAAACAGCAGTAAGTCTCCCGGTTCTCCGTCCATTGCTTTTACCAGTTCTTTTAACTGTTCTTCTTCAAAGAATTTTGCAAAAGAAGATTTGTAAGTTCCGTCTTCATTGACTGCCAGATATGCCAGTCCTTTGGCACCATAAGTCTTTGCTACTTCTACCAGTGCATCAATCTTCTTTCTCGGCATATGCCCCTGTCCTTTGGCATTGATACCGCGAACAGTTCCGCCGTTTTCCAGTGCTCCAGTAAATACACCGAATCCGCAGCCTTTTACGACTTCCGATACGTCCTGCAGTTCCATGCCGAAACGGATATCCGGTTTATCAGAGCCGAAACGGTCCATAGCTTCCTGCCAGGTCATACGCTGGATCGGCAGCTGTACATCCACGCCGATCTCTTTAAAAATGTATTTCAGGAGACGCTCATTGACATCAATGACATCGTCCATATCAACGAAAGAAAGCTCCATATCGACCTGTGTGAACTCCGGCTGACGGTCTGCTCTTAAATCCTCGTCACGGAAACATTTTGCGATCTGGAAATAACGGTCGTATCCGGAACACATAAGCAGCTGTTTGAGCAGCTGCGGTGACTGCGGCAGTGCATAGAAGCTGCCCGGATGTACACGGCTTGGTACGAGGTAGTCTCTTGCACCTTCCGGAGTACTCTTGATCAGGATCGGTGTTTCGATCTCCAGAAATCCTTCTGCATCCATAAAGCGACGGATCGCTGTTGCTACTTTGCTTCGAAGAAGCAGGTTTCTTTGCAGGTTCGGACGACGCAGATCCAGATAACGGTATTTCAGACGAAGTTCATCTCTTGTCTGGATATGCTCTTCGATCGGAAACGGCGGTGTCTCGGACTCGGAAAGAATACGCAGACTCTCTGCTCTTACTTCCAGCTCGCCGGTTGCAAGATTTTCGTTGACTGCTCCGCCGCGTTTTTCCAGTTTACCGGTTACGGCAATGACAAACTCACTTCTCAGCTTGCCGGCTTTTTCATATCCTTCGGTTCCGATATCATTCTCATCAAAAACAATCTGTAACAGACCGCTTCTGTCTCTTAAATCAATAAAGATCATACCACCAAGATTTCTTCTTTTCTGTACCCAGCCCATGACAGTTACTTCGCTGCCGATCGCTGCGTTTACGACTTCTGCACATCTGTGGCTTCTGTGCAGGCCTTTCATTGATTCAGCCATTTGCTTTTGTCCTCCTTTATTTGATGCCGTCACAGAAAAATTCTTTGAATTCTGTGTAGCCTTCTGCCGTCATCTGTTCCTTCTGGAATTTTTTATTTTTCTTCATCATATTGACGCTTACGATGCTGCCGTTCTTGCGTTCTTCTGCGGCTTCTTTGAAAATTGCAGCCAGCTTGTCACCCGGCATATTTTTCTCAATCAGATATGCTTTCTTACCCGCATTGCTCGGAACCTGATAATCACGCTCCAGAAGCAGCATGACAATACGTTCAAATCCGATGGAGAATCCGCATGCACAGGTCTTCTGACCGGTGAATTTGCCGATCATTTCATCGTAGCGGCCGCCGCCTCCGACGGAACCTCCGAATCCATCAATGCTGATCTCGAAGATCGGTCCGGTATAGTAGGACATACCGCGAACGAGGGTCGGATCGAACACGATCTGGAATTTTGCTGTCTTGACAGTGTCAACACTCTGGATGATTGTCTCCAGTTCTTCTGCGATCTTCTGATCCAGGAAGCCTTCCAGAAGTTCTTTTAAGCGGCGTACGCCATTTACATCTTCGGTCACTTCTTCAAACAGAGACAGGTACTTGTCGATGCTGTCTTTTGCAAATCCTTCTTTTTCCAGCTCTTCTGCCACGCCTTCTTTGCCGATCTTGTCCATCTTATCCAGAATGATAAAGACGGTATCGTAGCTTTCTTCCGGAAAACCACTGCATGCTGCCATGGCTTTTAAGATCCTGCGGTCGTTGATGCGGATCGTAAAGTTTTCAAAGTCCAGTTTGCCGACCAGCGTGGAAGTTGCCAGGATCAGCTCGATCTCTGCCAGGATCGTCGGCTCGCCGAGAATATCGATATCACACTGCATGAACTGGCGGTAACGGCCTCTCTGCGGTCTGTCTGCACGCCATACATTTCCCATCTGCAGTGCTTTGAACGGACTTGGCAGATTGTTTGCATTGTTTGCATAATATCTGGACAGCGGAACAGTCAGGTCGTACCGCAGTCCGCCGTCGACCAGATCCATCTCGGTTTCGGCCGTGTCGATCTTCAGTTTTTCGCCTCTTTTTAAAATCTTAAAGATCAGTTTTTCGTTTTCTCCTCCCTGCTTGCTGGAGAGGTTCTCGATGTGCTCCACGCAAGGTGTCTCAATGGAAGAAAATCCAAACGTTCCGTAAGTATCTTTGATCATACGGATCACGTAATCGCGGATCTCCATCTCGCGTGGTGTAATATCTTTCATGCCGGTTACCGGCTTCTTCTTCATTGCCATAAAGTATCCTCCTCTAAATCCCATTTCATCTGTTCACATGTCCGGAGCCTTTCACAGATGATCTCATCATGAATGATCTCCAGAAAACACAAAAACAGTTTCAGGTCAAAATTTTTTATTTCTTCAATCATAATGGCAACCGCCTTTTCCCATGAAAAAGCTCTGCGGTACGGTCGATCGGAGATCAGTGCCGCAAACACATCACAGATCCGAAGGATCCTCGCCCCAATGGGGATCTCATCTTCCTTCAGGTTCGATGGGAAACCGCTGCCGTCATAATTTTCGTGATGATATAAAATGCTTTTTATGATAAAATCTGAATAATGATTTTGCGATGTGATCGCATATCCCAGTGTCGGATGAAGCCTTACATACTTGATCTCCTCGATCGTAAGCGGCTTCTGTCCTTTCTGATACACATATTTTGCCATCTCAAGTTTCCCGATGTCATGCAAAAGTCCTGCGATCGACAGCTCGTGGCACTGTTCTTCTGACAGTCCCGCCTTTCTTGCAAGCTCTCCGGCCAGAATACTGACCATCATCCCATGCTGCAGTTCTTTGCTCAGGCTGAACTGTATGATATTATACCCGGTTTTTTTCATAGTCACAATAACCCTGTTTCTTACGTTCTATCATTTCATCGATCCGCTCGATATAGTTTTTAATATCCTTTACATTTTCCGCACGCTCAATACGGTCATTCATCACAAACTTGGTCGAAGCACCGGCTCCAAGTGCCAGGATCGACTGCTTCTCTTCCATGATCAGGATATTGTAAATGCCTTCTTTTTCCGGTTTTGCATATCCGACATTCTCAAAATTGCCCTTCATATTCTTCTGGCGGTAGAGATAATATGGGAACATACCGGCTTTTGCCGCATACTGCTCCGTCATCTCCATGATCCTCTGATTGTTTGTGAAAGTCATCTCTTTATATTCATCTTTAAACAGGTTGAGACGTGCCGCACGTTTGATGGCCAGAGAATGTACGGTGATGCTGTCCGGATCAAGAGATAACACCTCCTGCATGGTGTGCTCCACCTCTTCGATGCCTTCTCCCGGAAGTCCTACGATCAGATCCATGTTGATATTGTCAAACCCAAGCTCTCTGGCATCGGCAAATGCCTTTCGGATGTCTTCCACCGTATGCCGTCTTCCAATGATATCCAGCGTCTTCTGGTTCATCGTCTGCGGATTGATGGAAATCCTGGTCACCGGATGCTTTCGGATCACAGCCAGCTTCTCCCTTGTGATACTGTCCGGTCTGCCCGCTTCCACAGTATACTCTTTTATGTGGCTGATATCAAAACATTTTTCCACTTCAGACAATAAACGCTCCAGCTGATGCGGCTCCAGCGTGGTCGGCGTGCCTCCTCCGATATAGATCGTATCCAGGATCTGACCGGCCCACATACTCGCCGTTTCCCGGATTTCATGGCAAAGTGCATCCAGATAATCATCGACCTTATTTTTCCACACTTTTAACGGACTAGAACTGAACGAACAGTATGCACAGATCGTTGGGCAGAATGGAATCCCGATGTAAAGGCTGTATCCATTTTTATAGTCAATATCCTCCAGGATATGACGTTCTCTGTTGGCAATTGAAACAGCCAGTGCCGTTTTTTCCCTGCTGACCAGATACTGCTCCCTCATGATCTTTGCCGTCTCCACGTTAGAATGTCCGGCATCGATCAGTGCCATCGGTATTTTCGTCGGCCGCACACCGGTGAGTGTTCCCCACGGAAGTTCCTGTCCGGTTCTTTTCTGCAGCATATGGTACAGCAAAATTTTTGTCTGATTTTTTCTTTCTTTCCGCCCGTGCATCTCTTCTGTGAGCCACACGCCTTCTTCCTGACGTTTCCGGTCACCGCTTACACGCTCGATGCGGATACTTATCTTATTTTTTCCGTAAAAAAGAGAGATTTTTTCATCGTATTCCGCTGCCGGACTGTCATCGTCAGACAAAGCGATCTCTTCTTCCGGATAAAACGATTTCACCAGATTGTATACATCATACTCAAAATCTCTCTTTTGGAACTGTATTGCTATCATCTGTTCTACTCATTTCATTTTTATTTGCAAACGTTCCGGTCGGCACAAAGCCATGATCTACCGAACAATGTGTGCCTCGCGGAGCGTTTATCTTAGTCGGAGTCAAAACTCCTGCTAAGATAAATACGGGTTAAATCTTTGTTCATAGGCAATCGTCGTTATTTCCTGGTGTCCCGGATAAACGACTGTATCCCCCGGCAGATTCTCCGTCAGATACTGCACGGAACGCACGATCTGTGACATGCTGCCGGTCGGAAAATCCGTTCTCCCGACGCTGGTGCGAAACAGTGTATCCCCGGAAAACAGTACTCCTTCTTCCGACAGATAATAACAGACACCGCCCTTTGTATGCCCCGGTGTCTCGATCACCTTAATCTTAAACCCTGCAAGAGTCAAAGTTTCCTTATCTCTCAGCAGACGGTCTGCACGGATCGACAGAGCAGCAGCCCAGGAAGCAGAAAGATTATAACTGCCATTTTCCAGTACTTCCTCTTCCTTCTCGCCGGCATAACACTGTACACCTTTAAAATATGCTCTTAAATCATCCACCGCACCAATATGATCAAAATGACCATGCGTGAGCAGAATCCCCTGCAATTTCAGGCCATCCGCTTCAATCTTCCGGATGATCCGCCCGGCATCATCCGCCGGATCGATCAGGATCAGTTCCTTTGTTTTCTCATTTATCACAAACCAGGTGTTGGTCTGCACCATGCCAAGCACCATCTTTTCTATTTTTATATTTCCCATAAACGCCTCCTCTGATCAGCCTGAAGTACGCTGGATATCGATCACACTCTCGATCTGACGGATCTTGGCAGTCAGGCTTGCAAGCTCTTCTTTGCCCTGTACATCAAAGGTAAGCAGGATCGTGGCAACGCCCTGTTTGTTCACACGGCAGTTCAGAGAACTCAGGTCAATCTTCCGTTCTGTAAAAATCTTGGAAATATCCACAAGAAGTCCGGTACGGTTGTATCCGAAAATCTTGATCTCTACGGTGTAACGTTCGTTTTTATCCGGTTCAGATTTCTGCCATTCTGCCTCGATCAGTCTTGCCCTGTCTGTCTCTGAAAGGTTCATCACATTTACGCAGTCTGTCCTGTGAACGGAAATGCCGCGCCCCCTTGTCACAAATCCGACGATCTCATCTCCCGGAACCGGTGAACAGCATTTGGAGAAACGCACTGCCACATCATGGATGCCTTTTACGACAATGCCGTTCCCGGATTTGGCGATCCGCATCTTTTCTTTGCCCTCAGTAGCTTCCATGATATGCTCATCCGTGATCTCCTTCTGGTGCTGCTTGTTGTACTCATCCAGAAGCTTGTTGACAACCTGTCCTTCTTTCAGACCGCCATGTCCGATCGCTGCCAGTGCAGAATCCCAGTCACGAAAACCATACTTACGCATCACACTCTCCATGTAAGACGGTTTCATCAGGTCGCTTAATGTAATACTACGGCTCTTGCAGTAAGCTGCCATCAGTTCCTTACCGCGGGTGATATTGTCTTCTTTTAATTCATTGCGGAACCACTGGTTGATCTTGTTCTTTGCCTGGGCACTCTTTACGATCTTCAGCCAGTCACGGCTCGGACCTTTGGAATTCTGCGAAGTGATGATCTCGATACGGTCCCCGTTCTGGATCACATAATCGATGTTGACCAGCTTGCCGTTCGCCCTGGCACCGATCATCTTGTTTCCGACCGCACTGTGGATGCTGTATGCAAAATCGATCGGTGTGGAACCATTTGGCAGATTCTTGACGTCACCAGCCGGTGTGAAACAGTAGACACTTTCTGCAAACAGATCCAGATCGCTCTTTAAGAGACTCATAAACTCTTTGCCGTCCGACATATCCTTCTGCCATTCCAGAATCTGTCGCAGCCAGCTCAGTTTCTCTTCTTCCTGTTTGGAAACATTGACGGTTCCTCCGTTGTTTGATGCTTCTTTGTATTTCCAGTGTGCCGCAATACCATATTCTGCGGTACGATGCATCTCAAACGTACGGATCTGTATCTCAAACGGTCTTCCGCCAGGTCCGATCAGCGTCGTATGCAGAGACTGATACATGTTCGGCTTCGGCATCGCAATATAATCTTTAAAACGTCCCGGAATCGGTTTGTACATCTCATGTATCACACCGAGTGCCGCATAACAGTCCTTGACCGTATCTACGATGATACGCACTGCAAAAAGATCATAGATCTGATCGAGCGTTTTGTCCTGGTTTACCATCTTTTTGTAAATGCTGAAGAAATGTTTGACACGGCCGTCGATCTGTGCTTTGATACCCGCTTTTTCGATATGGGCACGCACTTCTGCGACAATACCGTCCACAAATTTCTGGCGTTCTGTTTTACGCAGAGCGATCTTTTCTACCAGGTCATAATAAACTTCCGGCTCCAGATATTTCAGCGAAAGGTCATCCAGCTCTACCTTGATCTTGGAAATACCAAGTCTCTGAGCGAGCGGAGCATAAATATCCATCGTCTCTCTCGCTTTTTCTTTCTGTTTTTCCGGCTTCATATATTTCAGCGTACGCATATTGTGAAGCCGGTCTGCAAGCTTGATCAGGATCACACGGATATCCTTTGCCATGGCAAGGAACATCTTACGCAGGTTCTCCGCCTGTACTTCCACCTTATCTGCAGAATAGCTCAGCTGTCCCAGTTTTGTAACGCCATCCACCAGAAGTGCGACCTCTGCCCCGAACTCTTTGGTGATCTCCTCCGTCGTCATGACCGTGTCCTCAACCACATCGTGAAGCAGTCCTGCAACGATCGTCTCTTTGTCCAGCTCCAGATCTGCCAGAATGATCGCAACGCAAAGCGGATGAATGATATATGGTTCTCCGGATTTTCTCTTCTGACCCTCATGTGCCTCATAAGCAATCTTGTAAGCTTTTTCAATCATGCTGATATCCGTGGATGGATGATATTTCTTCACGCTCGCAATCAGTTCATCATACAAGATCTCCGGACTTGTAAAATCCTCCATGGTTTTTACATTCGCATCGGCTTTTTTGATCTCCGCTTTTTTCATCTCTGAATTTTTTATTTCTGTCGTTGTATCTACTTTGTTTTTTTCGTCGCTCATAGCCAGTACCCTCTTTCCGGAAATCCGCAGAAAGCAGATTCTGAATCTGCCCCTGCAACCATCTATTGTCTACTGTTTTTATTTCCCATCATAGCAGAGTACAGACTCTACCTCATATCCTTTTAATCTCTCACGGCCTTTTAATCCGGCCAGCTCCATAAGGAAAACAACCTTTACAACTTCTCCGCCGAGTTCCTCAACCAGTTTGATCGCAGCTTCGATCGTTCCGCCTGTAGCAACCAGGTCATCTACCAGCACAACTTTCTGTCCCGGTTTGATAGAATCCTTATGCATTTCAATCACAGCACTTCCGTATTCCAGGTCATATTCCATGCTGACCGTCTCACATGGCAGCTTGCCTTTCTTTCGAACCGGTACAAATGCCTTGTGCAGGTTATATGCAATCGGTACACCAAAAATAAACCCTCTGGACTCTGTGCCGACAACGACATCAAACTCGGTATCTTTCAGCTTGTCCTGCATGGACTGGATTGCCAGATGCAGTCCGTCCGGATCCTGCAAAATCGTTGTGATATCACGGAAAATAATCCCCGGCTCCGGGAAATCAGGTATACTTCTTACATATTCTTCCAGTTTTTTCATATGTCTACTCCTCCTGTACATGGCATTTGTTTTTAAATCCTACTATTTTGCAGATTTTCTTTAATCATTTATTCAGTATATCATCCCGGGATTATCTTTGCAAGACTCTACCTTTTGCTTGATAGCAAAAAAGACCCCCGCTTCTATAAGCGAGAGTCTTTTCCGATCAAGATAAAAAAAGTGCGGAAGGCGGGACTTGAACCCGCACGGTATTGCTACCAC
>ERZ832522.5864-NODE-5864-length-10805-cov-3.332837_pt1 | contig 10805 bp, 7 predicted proteins | sample MGYA00519951_ERZ832522 | MGnify/ENA primary metagenome ERZ832522 (study PRJEB31850, sample SAMEA3708728) | human gut metagenome | biome: human gut; feature: human-associated habitat; material: faeces | place: China | collected 2014 ... | reverse complement strand
TTCCGAACACGGAAGTTAAGCTCCTTTACGCCTAAGATACTTGGTCGGTGACGACTTGGAAAAATCGGTAGATGCCGGCATCTTTTCTTTGAGGCGAATCGTTCAAGATTCGTCTCTTTTTATTTGTCATGTTATCGGAAACCATAAAAAAATGGCTTGCAGATGAAAAACCCGGCAAGCCATTTTTTTATTTTGTTGATTTTAAGATGTTACTGTTTTTTCGGTTCTTGATGGCATTCTGCTAAATTTCCCTTTGGTGTTCCAAGGCTCAGCAGTGTTTTTGCAATGCCATTTCCATAGTGGTTAATGGTTGTAATTGCAACATAAAAAATCTTCTGAATCTGCTCATAAGTCGGAACGGTTGCACCGCAGAACTGTGCCATCTTATAGCGGATTTCTCCGTCTTCAAAGTCCATATCAAAACAGCCGAGGTTGATTTCATAGTTTGCCCGTGTCAGAAATTCAGCAATTGCCGGACGAGCTTTTTCTTCTGCATGCAGCGGAAAAACAGAAATCATGCTGTAACCGTCTTTCCGGATGTCCATGTAAATATCGACTCTGTGAATCTGAGAAGAAAGCATCATTCCGCTGCGAATGACACCATTTTCATTGCAAGGAATATAGTTCAATTCCTCTTTTGTGAAAAATTCCTCTACTGCTTTTGCGATTTCCGGTGAATAATTTTTTGCCATGATTGTATTAGCTCCTTTTTAGAAGTAATATGCAGGAAAATCCCGACATTGTATATAATATACCACATTTATGAAAAAATGTCAATCTGTTTCGTGAATATGATGGGGCATTTTTTCTTGCAATTCCGGAAAAATCGAAACGCTTCGCCGCAAAATCCCATGTACATAGGCAATCAATGTTCCATAGTTGGTGAACGGAACGCCAGCTTTCGCCGCCAACTCTTTTCGATACTGAATCACACGTGGCTGCAACATACATCCGCCGCAGTGAACAATCAGCCGATATGGGGTTAAATCATCCGGAAACGCATTCCCAGAAGTCCATGTGAAATCCAGCGTTTTTCCTGTGTATGTTTGTATCCAGTTCGGCAGCTTGACCGTTCCGATGTCGTTGCACTGTCGGTGATGCGTGCAGCCCTCAGCAATCAAAATACGGTCGTGGTTCTGCAAACATTCCAGCGTAGCGGCGGCAGTCACTGCCTTTTGCAGTACATCGTGATAATGTGCATATAAGATAGAAAATGAAGTCAAAGCGATTTCCGGTGGAACAATCTGGTTGACCCGTTGAAATGCTTGACTATCTGTCACAACCAATTTCGGCAGCTGTTTTAATAGCGAAAGCGTTCGCTGCAACTGTTGTGGCTGAACAACCAAACAAATGGCTTCTTCATCTAAAATGGAGCGAATCGCCTGCACCTGTGGCAGAATCATCCGCCCCTTTGGAGCAGATTCATCAATCGGTGTCACCAGTAAAATGATGTCATCCTGCTGGACAAAATTTCCCAGTAGGGAACGGCTTGCTTTTGGTGCTTGTTTCTGATAGTAGGTAGCCATTTTTTCTTTGAGTTCCGAAATGTGGAATCCAGTTTTTGCACTGACTGCAATTGTTCTATCTGGCAACTGTTCTGGCATGTGCAGGTCGCATTGATTGTAGACCTCCAAAAAGGGAATCTGTCGTTGCTGCAAATCCGCTTCCAATTTCGTTTCCAGTTCTGTCTTTCCAATGGTGCTGTTAATGACAATGACAGCCAAATCCGTGCGGTGCAAAATTTCTTTCGTTTTTTGCATCCGCAGGCTGCCTAAAGTCCCCTCATCATCCAGTCCCGGCGTGTCGATGATGACAACAGCCCCCAGCGGGAGCAGTTCCATTGCCTTGCGAACGGGGTCAGTCGTTGTTCCTTGAATTTCCGACACAATCGACATAGTTTGATTGGTAATGGCATTCACTAAGCTGGATTTTCCAGCATTTCTTCTGCCGAAAAAGGCAATGTGAATGCGGTCAGCACTGGGTGTTTGCTGTAAACCTGCTTCCATGAAGCATCCTCCTTATAATAATGAACGTCGCATCAACATGGCATCTACAACGGTGATTTGTTGGTCATCGTTCCAGTCGGCACGATTGCCCTGTTCTGTGGTGAGCGATTCCAACCGCAGCAAATACCGATTCAGCAGAACCAAATCGGAAACCGTGGTAGTTCCATCTCCGTCCAAATCGCCCTTTGTGGAATCTGTTGCAATTTCTGGAACAAGCCAGTTTCCGGTTACAGAAATCATGCAAAGCATACGGATGGTGTCACCGAAATAAACATCTGTGCCATAGTCGGCAAGCGTGTCCCATAATGCCTGTTCCCAAGAAGATGCAGAATCTTCGCAGGCAGCAGCCACCAAGAACGGAGCAGTGAAACAGAGGTCGTCATAATCCTGTGTCGGCGTGCCATCCAGTTTATATCCAGCAACGATATTTTCCGGTTCACCATCGGTTTCCGTCTGAATCCAGCTGTTCAGCTTGTGAATGACCGTCTTTACGGTATCATTTGCATCCTTTTCGGAAGGGTAGAGCAAATCCATTCCCAATCGCCACGGAGTCCGGCAGCTTTTATAGGCATATGTGCCATCTGTGACATCTTCCAAGAAATTTTCCGGAGCTGGAACAAATTTCCCCGCTGCATTTTTTACGATGAAATCCGGCAGCAGTCCCGTAGATTGTTCAGCGGTGATGCTTTCTATTACTGCACATGTTCCATCATATAATTTTCCCCAGCGTTTATCGCCGGTAATCGCTTCAAAAACTGGGAAATATTGCAAAATAAAGTCAGAAGAACGGGTTGCAGAATAATAAGAATCGCTCTGGTCACATTCATGCACCCAGTCGCCCAGCTGCAACAGCCAGTCCTCTTGATTCACTTCATAGTCCATAATATCTTGAATCATGGCAAGAGCCGTTTTCCGATAAGGGGTTTCCTCGCTAGAGCCCCAACGCTGGTCGGCTAACAGCAGCGAATAGGCAATATCCAAATCGCCATCTGTTGCAGAGTCTGCATCTCCGCCTTGCATTGCTCCATCGGTTGCCCCGTCAATCAGAGCAGAACCATTGTCGCATTGCTGCCAGGACATCAAATTTTCACCAATATCGCTGAGATGTGCCCGATAATAGCGGTACATTCCATCGAATGTATCTTTTGCCTGTGCATCATAGTCCGCCATACAAACCGTAATCAGCATGCCGTAGCCGTGTGCTTCAGAAACAGTGACTGGAACAGAAACACCATCTCCAGCATAGCGATTTTCTTCATAGGAAACATAATACTGTGGTTTGCCAAAGGAAATATAAGTGTCCTCGGTCACATAAGTTTTCTTCCATTGTTGATAGGTGTCCAGTAAGACTTGTTCTCGGTCAACATCAGCAGCCTGCACGGAAGTGAGCAGCGGACAGGCGGAAAGGGCAAATAATCCTGCCGAAAAAGCGGCGATCCATTTTTTTGCAGTGTTCATGGTGCATCTCCTTGTCTTTGAGGTGCAGTAGAATTAGAAGCGGAAATCTCGTTTTCCAGCAGCCATTTCTGCAATGTGTTCGGCTGCAATTGCCCGTACTTTTTCGTTTGGAATGTTCAGCAGTTCCTTTTGAATCAGGGCTTTTCCGATGGCACGAGTTTCCGGTTTTGCATAATCCTCCAAATATTCGTTTAATGTCATGAGGGCATTCGGGTGACAGCAGTTTTGAATCTGACCGCTCTTGCAGAGGGACATGAACCGGTCGCCGGTTCTGCCAGCCCGATAGCAGGCGGTGCAAAAGCTGGGGATGTATCCCAGTTCTATCAGCCAGCGGACAACTTCATCTAGAGTACGGCGGTCGCTGACATCAAATTGAGCAGAATTTTCGGACTCTGGTTCTGGCGTATCGTATCCGCCAACACTGGTGCAAGATGCACCGCTCACTTGTGAAATTCCCAGCTGCAACGCCCGTTCCCGAACCGCTTTTCCCTCTCGAGTTGACATAATCATGCCCGTATATGGAACAGCAATTCGGATAATGGTGCAGATTTTTGCAAAGGTTTCATCGTCAATGCTGTTATCGAACGCATTCGGGTCAATATCATCTGCATGCTTGATGCGGGGAACACTAATCGTGTGTGGACCTACTTCATAAGTTGCCTCCAGATGTTCTGCATGCATCAGCAAGCCAGCAAGTTCATAGGGATATGTTTGCAGCCCGAACAGAACGCCCAGCCCGACATCATCAATCCCACCCTGCATGGCTCTGTCCATGGCTTCGGTGTGGTAATCATAATTGTGTTTTGGCCCTGCCGGATGCAGTTTTTCGTATTGCTCTTTGTGGTAGGTTTCTTGGAACAAGATGTATGTTCCGATTCCAGCGTCATGCAATTTCCGGTAATTTTCCACTGTAGTTGCAGCGATATTCACATTGACCCGGCGAATTGCTCCGTTTTTGTGCTGAATGTGATAAACGGTGTCAATGGATTCCAGAATGTATTCAATAGGGTTGTGCAGGGGGTCTTCTCCAGCCTCCAGAGCCAGCCGCTTGTGTCCCATATCTTGCAACGCAATGACTTCTCGTTTGATTTCCTCTTGTGTCAGTTTTTTTCGGCAGATATGCTTGTTTTTGGCATGATATGGGCAGTAAACACAGCTGTTCACGCAGTAGTTGGAAAGATAGAGCGGAGCAAATAATACGATTCGCTTGCCATAGTAGTCCAGTTTAATGGCTTCTGCTAATTGGTAGAGTTCTTCCCAGACGGTTTCCGATGGACAGGCAAGCAAAACAGAGGCTTCCCGATGAGTCAACCCTTTTTGTAAGCGGGCTTTGGCTAAGATTTCCTGAATCAGTGGAAGATTGTTTTTGTTTTCCTGTGCATAAGCAAGCGTCTGCATCACTTCTTCGTGGCAGAGAAATTCTGCTGCTTTTGTGGAGTTTGGAAGATACATCGTTCTCTCGTCACCTTTTTTCCATAAAGTGCAGCCAAAAGCGGCTGTCTGATGTTATTATACCATGCAGCAGATGCTTTGTCAATGAATCCAATTCGCAATTGCTAATAAATGGAAGTCAAAATCCAAATTTGCACAAAAAGATATACAACTTTTGTGATGATTCACCTTGACATTTTGTATAAATTATGGTATCCTTATAATAATATCATTCATATTCGATGTGAAAAACAGAAGGGATGGAAGAAAACATGAAGAAACAGGGAAAGAAAAACCGGATATTTGCCGGAATTGCCGCAGCGGTGATGGCAGTGAGTGCAACCGCAGTCGGCGTGCGTTCTTATTCTGCCAATGCAGCAGATTTGGAACTGGACAACTATGCAAAACTGCTGCAATATTCGCTGTATTTCTATGATGCAAATATGTGCGGCGACAAGGTAGGGGAAACTTCTGCATTCTCTTGGAGAGATAATTGCCACACCGGAGATGTCGCATTGGGCGGCTTCCACGATGCCGGCGATGCAATTAAATGCGGACAGACTGCCGGATTTACCGCTTCTACCTTGGGCTGGGCATATTATGAATACAAAGACCAGTTCCAGAAGACCGGAACGACTGCACACTTTAAGGTGATCAGCGATGAATTCAACGAATTCTTTAAGAGATGCACAACGCTATCTGGTGACACTGTAACATCGTTCATCTATGAAGTTGGCGAAGATGGATCAGACCATGCGAAATGGTGGGCTCCGGAACAGATGTGGGATCACGGCAGCAGTGAAACCTATTCCACGACGGATGGGGCAAGCGATATTGCTGCACAGTATGCCGCTTCTCTGGCACAGAGCTATTTGAATTTCGGCAACGAAGAAGATTTAAAATATGCGGTTGCTCTGTACAATTTTGCGACCAAATACCGGAAAATCACTTATGAACAGAACACCTATGCCAGCGGTGCAAAGGACGTGCAGGATGATATTTCCTGGGCAGCAGGCTGGCTGTATCTGGCAACTGGCGAAGAACCATACTTGACCGAAAACAGCAAGTATACACAAGTTAAAAACGACTGGACACAGGATTACTGCTATGCAAATTCTCAGTTGGGTGCAGCCATCATCAACGCTGAAATCACTGGAAACTGGAGTTTTGCAACCAACTACATCGGACAGAAAGTCAACGCAAACCAGAATCAGTTCTATGTCATGAACAGCTGGGGCAGTGCAAGATATGATGTTTTGATGCAGTACTGTGCGTTGGTCACTTCCAAATATGAACAGTCTGGCGTAGACTATACCGAATGGGCAAAGAAGCAGATGAACTATATTTTAGGTGACAACAATGCAAATGTTTGTCTGGTTGTTGGCTATAATGATGTTTCTGCAACCTCTCCGCACCACCGTGCAGCATCCAATTTGAAAGTAAGCGATGACTGGCATGAATGGAACTCTTGGGATGGAAAGTATTCCTCCAGCAATGGACACGTATTGTATGGTGCATTGGTTGGCGGCCCGACCAGCACGGACTTTACGACCTATAAAGACAATGCAACAGATGCCACTTCCAACGAAGTTGCAATTGACTATCAGGTCGGCTTAGTTGCAGCAGCAGCAGGTTTATATGACAAGTATCAGACCGGCAGTGTTGTTGCACAGATTGGCGACGAAGTAACTGTATATCCGGATGAAGTAGCAGCTGCAAACGGCGGAGAAGTTACCACTACTACCACAACAGAAACCACAACCACTACCACAGAAACAACGACTACAACGGAAGAAACTACCACCACAACCGAAGAAATCACAACGACACCAGAAGAAACGACTACCACACCGGAAGAAACCACCACCACAACACCAGAAGAAACAACTACCACACCGGAAGAAACCACGACTACAACAACCGAAGAAACGACAGTTACAGAAGAAACAACAACAGTTTCCGAAGAAACTACAACCGAAGAAACCACCACAACAACTTCCGCAAGCGTTCTGCCGGGTACAAATGTTGGGGATGTCAACTTGGATGGAAAGGTAGACCTGCTGGATGCAATCTGTTTGAATAAGTATCTGGCACAGCTGATTACCTTGACACCAGTTGCAGTTGCAAATGCAAACTGCGACCAGAAAGATGGAACAGAAACAATCGATGATAAGGATACATCTGTTTTGATGAAGTTTATTTTGGGCAGCGAAGATGTTAAGAATCTTCCATATGTTGGATAATTTCTTTTTTCATTTTTTCCTCTAAGCGAAACGTGTTCGACAATGATTGTCGGGCACGTTTCTCGTTTTTTCGGAGCGGAACATTTACAATTTTTTCTTTACATTTTCCTATTTATCTTGTATAATAAAAAGAGAAGGGATGCTTTTTGTGAAGGGAGAAAGCTTTATGAAAAAAATTTTGAGAAAAGGAATTTCCTGTATATTATCCATGCTGGTATTGCTGCAAGGTTGGCTGTTCGTGCCGAATGGTGCAGCAGCGTTGGAAGAGGACTGGAGTCCAGAAACTACCACCGCAGCGACTACAGAAAACGTGGGACAAGTGCAGGAATGGGAGCAGTTTCAGTATCAGGTATCTGAAAATGAAGTTACGATTGTCGGGTATGTAGGGACGATTGAGGGCACTTTAGAAATCCCTGCAGAGATTGACGGCTTGCCTGTCACACGAGTGGAAGATGATGCATTTATCAAACAAAATCAATTGGTGGAAGTTGTGATTCCAGCCAGTGTGATTGAAATCGGCAGCACAGCGTTTCATGATTGTGAGAACTTGCAGGTTTTCACCGTTGCCGAAGAAAATCCAGTGTATTGTGTTAAAAATGGGCTGCTGTTGGATAAGGGCGAAAAAGTTTTGATTCGCTGCCCCAGCGGACGTTATGGAGAAGTAACTGATATTCCAGATACGGTTTTTTTAATTTCAGATGCAGCGTTTGCAGATTGTTCTTCTCTGTCCAAAATTGAATTGCCAGTATCGGTTCTTTCAATTGGAGCAATGGCATTTTCTAATTGTACTGCCTTGTATGACATCACACTGCCAAAGGACTTGCAGACAATTGGAGATGGTGCATTTATGAATTGTACCGCCATTCAGCGAATGATATTGCCGGAGAATCTGCGTCGAATCGGCATGATGGCATTTTCCAACTGTCAGTCTTTGTCAGAAGTGATCGTTCCATCAGGGGTGCAGACTTTGCCGGATTCTGCCTTTGCAGACTGCATTGCCTTGCAGCGAGTGACATTATCAGAAGGATTGACGAATATTTCTGTTGCTGCTTTTAAAAATTGTACGGCTTTGCAGGAAGTGCAGCTGCCAGATACTTTAGAAAGTATCAAATCCAATGCGTTTGAAAATTGCAGTTCCTTGCAGAGAATGCACTTGCCAGCAGCTGTTTCTGACCTCTCAGCCAATGCATTTTCGGGCTGTATTTCATTGTCGGAAGTGACAGTTGCAGCAGAAAATCCATATTATACGGCAGTTGATGGGGTCTTGATGACAGCTGACCAAGCAACATTGGTTTACTATCCGCCGTGCAGTTCACAATCCGATTATACCATTCCGGAAACAGTAAAGACCATTGATAGCTATGCATTTCAAGATGCCATGCAGCTGCAATTTTTGACCGTTCCGGAAACAGTTGAAACGATAGAGCCGTATGCTTGTTATGATGCCAATTCTTTGAAAGAAGTGATGTTAAACGGTGCATCTGTTATTTCGGCATATGCATTTCAGTCTTGTGACCAGTTGGAAGCAGTTGTATTCGGCGATGGGGTGCAGGAAGTGCAGACGGGTGCATTTTTGGATTGTCCGTCTTTGAAAAGCATTATTTTGCCGAAAACAATTACAACAATTGAAGACTATGCATTTGGCTATCAAACAGATTCTGCGGAAGCAGGTACGTATTCTATGGTAAAAGGCTTTTTTATCTGCTTTTATAAATATACAGCTGGTGCATACTATGCAGCTTTGAATGGATTCGATTCACTTTCATTGGATGATGTGATTACGACCACAACCACAGCTGTTTCTGCGAATGTTACTACAACAACTGAAACCAAAACCGAAACAACAGCAAGCAATCAGACAACAGCAGCCGTTACAACAGCAGCACTTGAAACGACAAGCAAATTAGAAACAAGTCAAGCAACAGCGACAAAAGCAGAAACAACGGCAGTTGTCACCACAACAACAATCGCTGCAACCACAAATCGACCAGAAACCAGCATTGTTTCAACAACAACACCGCAGTTTGGCACAACAACGACCACCACAACGGCAGCAGTTCGCACAGAAATTGCAACCACCGAACAGACAACCGAGCAGACCATTGGCATTGCAACACAAACCACGGCTGTTGTCACTTCAACGCCGTCACAACTGGGCACAAATTCCCACACCGATTCTGGAAATCATTCCTCGATTGGCAGAACCATCCTGCGGATTTTGTTGGTGCTGGTGCTGCTTGCAGCTGTGATTGCTGCACCGTTCCTGTTACGGATGTGGGCATTGCAGAAACGAACGGAACAGTTCCATGCAGCAGACCGCAAAAAAGCAATTCTTTGGATGTATGCATATTGGGAGCGGTTGTTGGAAACGGTTTCCATTCGAGCCGGAAATGAATCCGTTCTAGCATTTTCAAAGACCGCTGCACAGAAATTACAGGAACAGCAGTTGCCGAGTGACAACACTGCACCATTTTGTGAATTGGTTTCTGCCGTGAACTTTGGCGGAGCAACACCATCCGCAGAAGCGTGTGCAGCAGCAGAGCAAGCGTTGCAGCAGCTTGCAGAGGCGATTTATCAGGCAAAATCGCCGTTGCAGAAACTGTATTTCAAATATATCCAACATCTTATTTAAAAACGAAAGGGGTCTTTTCCATGGCAGCAACAAAAACAAAAAAGAAGAAAACCGACAACAAAAAAATGATGCAGGCACTGCAATTCATCATGCCGCTTCTATTGATTGGCTTGGGGCTTCTGCTGATTCGCCGACGGGATGCCTTGAATCAAGTCTTTATGGCAATCGGAATTGTCATCGCCCTGATTGGCTTGATTTACACGGTTGTTTACTATGCGACCAAACAGTACGAGAAAAAGCCGCCTTACCTTGCCTCTGGCATTGGGCTGCTGATCATCGGCGGCATCATTATCATTATTCCGTTTTTGGCAGATACGTTCATTCCGTTCTGCATTGGGCTGTTCATCTTAATCAGCGGTATTACGGGTTTGATGGATGCGTTCCAGCTGAAAAAGTTTAGTTCCGATTGGCAAATTCCATTGGCATTTTCCGTTCTGATTACCTTGATGGGGGTTGCAGTTCTGATTTGCACCTTCTATCTGTCTGGTGTCGTTTGGATTATCATTGGCATTATGCTGATTGTCAGTGGTCTGATGCGATTCATTAACGCTATCATCTCGGCAAATGCAAGAAAGAAACAAATTCCAGATGATGTAATTGAAGGGGAAGCAACCGAAGTATAACATTATTTTTTCAAGGAGAAATGGTCAACCAAGGAAATTCCAACACGGGAAAGAATTGGTTGACTTTCTTTTTTTGCTATGCTATAATGGACGAAATTGGGCGATTTTGATTTCCGGGGACGAAAGGATTGACAACATGCAACGAATCCGACAAAAGAAACATGGTTCGATTCGAGATTTTTATGCAGCAGCGATTTTAACGGGCTGCCTGACGATATTTTTATGCCTGCTCTGGGTGATTCATCCAGATTTGATTTTTGGTTCTACGATGGACTGGAACAACCAGCATATCATTTTTCCGGATTATTTCCGGTCACGGTTTTACCAGACGGGACAACTCTTTCCAAACTTTGCTTCTGCCATTGGAGCAGGGCAGAACATCTATGAATTTACCTATTACGGATTATTCAAT
>ERZ832522.5857-NODE-5857-length-10811-cov-3.160190_pt1 | contig 10811 bp, 8 predicted proteins | sample MGYA00519951_ERZ832522 | MGnify/ENA primary metagenome ERZ832522 (study PRJEB31850, sample SAMEA3708728) | human gut metagenome | biome: human gut; feature: human-associated habitat; material: faeces | place: China | collected 2014 ... | reverse complement strand
GTTGGTGGACGCGGTGCAGAGCTCCCGCTTCCTCACGCAGCGCAAGAGCGACGCGCTGGTGGAGGGCGTGAAGCAGCTGGCCTCGCGGCGGCAGCGCGCGCTGCTGGACAAGCGCGTGCACGTGGAAGGCCGCATCAAGATGCAGAACGAATCGGTGTTCCATCACGTGGACACCTTGCACGAGGCCATCCGCCGCCACCGGCAGGTGGCCTTCCGCTACGTGAAGCACGACGTGAACAAGCGCCCACAGCCCCAAGGGGGCGGCCGCATCTACTGCGAGACGCCGGTGTGCCTCATTTACTCCGAGGGCTGCTACTACCTCATCGCCTACAACGAGAAGCACGACTCCTTCCCCAGCTACCGCGTCGATCGCATGCAGGGGCTGCGCATCACCGACGAGGCGGCCGTGCGCAACGAGCGCATCGCCACCTTCGACGCGGCGGCCTACACTTCTCGCACGTTCTCCATGTTCGGCGGCGAGACGACGCCGGCGACGCTGCTCGTGGAGGAATCGGTCATGAGCGCCATTATCGACCGCTTCGGCAAGGACGTGGAAAGCGCGCCGGTGGATGCGACCCATGCCCGCGTGCACGTCACCGTGGCCGCCAGCCCCGTGTTCTTCGGCTGGCTCGCCCAGTTCGGCACCGCCGTGCGCCTAGAGGCCCCCAGTGCCCTGGCCCGCCAGTACGCTGAGTACCTGAGAGACATCGCCGACAGCTATTAGATCCTCTTAGTGAACGACCTTCTCGATGAGGGACTGAAGGCGGTGAACGTCAAGCGGCTTGGGAAGGTGCGCGTCCATGCCACTTTCCAGCGAGCGCTTGCGATCCTCGGAAAACGCGTTGGCGCTCACGGCGATGATGGGCAGCGACGCGCGCAGAGGGTCGGGCAGCGCGCGGATGGCGCGGGTGGCGGCATAACCGTCCATCACCGGCATCTGAATGTCCATGAGCACCAAGTCGTAGGCGCACGCATCGGCATCTTCGATCATCCCCACGGCCACCTCGCCGTTTTCCGCCGTGTCCACCGCATAGCCCGCGTCGTCCAGAAGACAGCAGGCGATCTCGCGGTTGAGCTCGTTGTCCTCCACGAGCAGAATGCGGTGCACCGGGCCCCGCCCGCGGCTCGGACGCGGCGCTTCGGCGGCCACGTCGGCCGGAGCCTGGCGGAAGGTGATGTCCACGGTGAAAGTGGAGCCCTCCCCCGGCGCGCTTTCCACAGCAAGCTCGCCTTCCATAAGATCGAGCACGTTGCGCACGATGGTGAGCCCGAGTCCCGTGCCCTGAACGCCCGAAGCCGTGGTGTTGCTCTCCCGTTCGAAGGGCATGAACATGCGCTCCATGAACGCGGGCTCCATCCCTACGCCCTTATCGGCCACGACGAAGCGGAAGCTGGCGAAGCCCTGGGGCGCGCCGGCGTTCTCGGCCACGCTGATGCGCACGGTGCTGCCAGCCGGCGAGTACTTGATGGCGTTGTCCACCAGCTGGGTGAGCACGTGGGACAGGCGCACGGCATCCACGAGCACGCGATCGTGGGCCAGAGGCTCAATGTCGCAGGCCAGGGTGACGTCGGCGCGGTCCGCCAGATCCACCATGTCCATGCGCGCCTGCAGAACCAGCTCGGAAAGCGAGCATTCCGCCTCGGCCAGCTGCACATGGCCCGCCTCCATGCGGCTGATCTCCAGCGTCTCGTTCACCACGTCGAGCAGCTGCTCGGAAGCGGCCAGAACTTTGTCGCTGTAGGCGCGCACCCGCTCGGCCTCGCCGCCATGGGCCGAGATGAGCGACGCGTAGCCCACCACGGCGTTCAGCGGCGTGCGGATGTCGTGGGACATGTTCGAGAGGAACGTGTTTTTCGCCACGTTGGCGGCCTCGGCCTCGGAAAGGGCGTTGCGCAGCATGGTACGGTGCTCGAGTTCGCGGGCATAGGCCTCGCGCAGCTGGGCGTTCACCGCCTCCAGCTCGTCGGCCCGCTCGCGCAGCTTGTCCGTGGCGTCGTTGATGAACACGTAGAAGAACTCGCCCGCGTCCAACGTGACGTGGTGGCCGTAGTCCTCTATCCAACGCACCGAGCCGTCGCGGCGGATGATGCGGTACTCCACGTAGTCCATGGAGTACCGGTCGGCCTGAATCTGACGGCTGATGGAGTGCTCCACGGCCTCGATGTCCTCGGGGTGCACCATGCCGGGGAAGGCGCCGCCCGTCAGCGCGACGAACTGCTCCTCGTCAGCGCAGCCGAAGATGCGCAGGCAGGCCTCGTTGACGTAGACCACCGCCTCGTCGCCATCGGCATGGTAGACGAAAAAGCCGCCTGGCATATGAGCGAGAACGTCGCCGATGTCGAGCTGGGCTAAAGCGGGAAATATGGAGGGCGCCGAGGTTGCCATGTGCTGCTTTCTTCTGTCGGCCGAAAAGGTGCTTTCCGTATGCTACCACGGCCGTTGCCCAGCGCCCCCGAAGCTGTCGATGAGCCCACGAATTTGTAACGAAAGAGAAACGTGGAAGGCTTACGAGAAATCGAACATGGCGGTGGAAAGGTAGCGCTCGCCCGTGTCGGGCAGGATGACGACGATGTTCTTGCCCACGTTTTCGGGTCGGCGCGCCAACTTCGCCGCCGCCGCCACGGCCGCGCCCGAGGAGATGCCCACGAGCAGTCCGTCATGGGCAGCCAGCTCGCGCCCGGCCTCGAAGGCCTCCTCGTCTTCGATGGCGATGACCTCGTCGTAGATAGCGGTGTCCAGCGTCTCGGGCACGAACCCGGCGCCGATGCCCTGAATCTTGTGGGCGCCGGCGCGGCCCTCGGAGAGCACGGGGGATCCGGCCGGTTCCACGGCCACCACCTGGATGGCCGGGTTCTGCGCCTTCAGATAGGCCCCGGTGCCCGAAAGCGTGCCGCCGGTGCCCACGCCGGCCACGAGGATGTCCACCGCGCCATCGGTGTCCTCCCAGATCTCCGGGCCGGTGGTGCGCTCGTGCACGGCCGGATTCGCCGGGTTGGAGAACTGCGAGGGAATGAACGAGCTCGGAATCTCCGCCGCCAGCCGCTCGGCCTCCTCGATGGCGCCCTTCATGCCCTTGGCGCCTTCGGTGAGCACCAGTTCCGCCCCAAAGGCGCGCATGAGGTTGCGCCGCTCCACGGACATGGTCTCGGGCATGACGATGATGATGCGGTTGCCCCGCACGGCGGCGATGGCCGAAAGGCCGATGCCGGTGTTGCCGGAGGTGGGCTCGATGATGACCGTCTCGTCGTCGAGGACCCCGGCCTCCACGGCGGCGTCGATCATCGATTGGGCGGCGCGGTCCTTCACCGAGCCGGTGGGGTTGAACGACTCCACCTTCCCGATGAGCGTGGCGGGCAGCTCGTGGGCGCGCTCGTAGTTGGTCAGCTCCACCAACGGCGTATGCCCGATCAGCTCGGTGACGTTCTTGTGGATGGTCATGGCAGGTCCTTTCTGGTTGAAACGCACCGCGGGGCGGGAGCGCGGGGAATTCTGATTCGCTCAGACAGTCCTCGCTGGTATCGAAGGCGCAGCGGGCATTACGCCTCCCCGCATCACCGCGCCTTCAATACCATCTGCGGAACTCGCTCGGTCAGAACACCCCGCGCTCCCTCAGCGCTCTCCCTTGGTCGAATTGGTGCGCTCGTAACGGGTGTTGCCCCCATCCTACTGAATGCCCCCGCTTCGTCAACGCCCCGCGCCATAGCGGTTTCCGATGGCGACGCGGCCGAGAAAACCGTCACGAACCGCCAAGTTCCCCCTTCCATCGCCGCTCGGCGGCCGTATAATACCTAGCAGTTCCCTAGACTTGAATTCCAACCCGCCATAGGAGCTTCCCATGACCCTGCAGCAACTTCGCTACCTCATCGCCATCGCGAACCACGGCTCCATCTCGGCGGCGGCGCACACGCTGTACGTGTCCCAGTCGAGCCTGTCGGTGGCCGTGCGCGACATCGAACGCGAAACCGGCGTCACCATCTTCGAGCGTTCCAACCGCGGCATCACACTCACGAGCGACGGCATCGAGCTATTGGGTTACGCGCGCCAAGTGGTGGAGCAGGCTGATCTCATGGAGCAGCGCTACTCCGGCCGCGGCGGCGAGGCGGCGCAAAAGCTCTCCATCACCTCCCAGCACTACGCGTTCGTCGTGGAGGCGTTCCTGGAACTGGCCGAGGAATACGAGGGCACCAGTTACAACTTCAGCCTGCGCGAGACCCGCACCTCCGAGGTCATCGAGGACGTGCGCGACTTCCGCAGCGATCTGGGCGTGCTGTACCTCTCCACGTTCAACGAGAGCGTCATCGGGCACGCCCTTTCCGACGCGAACCTCTCCTTCAACCTGCTGTTCACCGCCCAGCCCCACGTGTTCGTGAGCGACAAGCACCCCCTAGCCTCGCGCACCGAGGTGACCGTAGAGGATTTGGAGGACTACCCCCGCTACGCCTTCGAACAGGGCGCGAACAACTCGTTCTTCTATTCCGAGGAACCCTTGGCCGAGCTGCCTCACAAGAAGCGCATCTCCGTGAGCGACCGCGGCACCTTGTCGAACTTGCTCGCCCATCATGACGGCTACACCATCTCCACCGGCGTGCTCTCCAGCGAGATGTACACCGGCATCGCCAGCGTGCCCCTGCAGACCAAGGAGCTCATGCGCGTGGGCTACATCGTTCATAACGAGCGGCAGCTGTCGCCTCTGGCCCAAAGCTACATCGAGAAGCTGAGCCTGTTCGTAGAAGGCTACCAAATCGGCCTCGCGGGGCTGTAGGCCGAAGAGGCGCGGACAGCATCCCCTAGCCTTTGTTCCCTCCCGGGCGGCCTAGAAAGTCCTCGCGATGGTGCCGCCGCCGAGGACGACGTCGCCTTCGTAGAGGACGGCGGCCTGGCCCGGAGCAGCGGCGCGTTGAGGTTCCTCGAAGGTGACCGTCAGCTCATCGGGGCCGGTCTGCTCGGCGACAGCCGGCACGGGCCGCTGGCGGTAGTGGGTCTTCACCTGCACGTTGCGCGGGCCTTCCAAGGCGTCTCCGCTGATCAGGTTCATGTCGCGAGCCACCACGCCCCGGCTCAGCAGTTCGTCTTTGAAGCCGACGACGAGCCGGTTGGCGGATGCGTCTTTCCCCAGCACGTACAGCGGCTCGCGGGCCGCCACGCCGATGCCCTTGCGCTGTCCGATGGTGTAGCGGATGAGCCCCGCATGCTCCCCGAGCACGCGCCCTCCCCGATTCACGATCTCTCCCAGCTCGAAAGCGGCACCCGCGCCACAGTGCCCTTCGATGAACCCCGCGTAGTCGCCGTCGGGCACGAAGCAGATGTCCTGGCTCTCGGGCTTCTCCGCCGTGACGAAGCCGTGGGCGCGGGCCAGCTCGCGCACCTCGTCTTTGGTCAGCTCGCCTAAGGGGAACAGCATGTGGGCCAGCGTATCCTGGGTAAGATGGTACAGCACGTAGCTCTGGTCCTTAACAGGGTCGCTTGCCCGCAGAAGCTGCCAGCGCCCGGTCGCCTCGTCCCAACGGCGCCGAGCGTAGTGCCCCGTGGCCACGTAATCGAGCCCCATCTCACGACGGCGCTTTTGCAGCGCCTCGAACTTCAGGAACCGGTTGCAGTCGATGCAGGGGTTGGGCGTGCGGCCGGCCAGATAGGCGTCGCAGAACGGACGCACCACCGCCGCATCGAAGCGATCGCGCAGTTCGAAGGCATCGTGGAGAATGCCAAGACGCCGGCACACCGCCCGCGCATCTTCTACATCGCGCGACGATCCGCACGTCGACCCCTCGCCTTCCCCGGCGGCGCCTAAAACCTCGCCGCCGCGCAGCACCATCGTCGCGCCGCGCACGTCAAAGCCCGCTTCCTGCAAAAGCAGCGCACACACAGAGCTATCGACGCCCCCCGACATCGCCGCCATCACGCTGGCCGCCTCGGGCGTCGCGGCCCTTCCTCTGTCATTTCCGAAAGTCATGAGGCGCATCATAGCACAGCGCGCCCCCGCCCGCTTTCCCTCCTTTCTCTGCCTTTCAAGCAGCAGGCGAAACAGCGCTATCCGAGCGCGGTGGCAAACGTGCTAAGCTGAAAGAATGCAGGGGTACCGCCCCGGCGAAGCGAGCCGAAAGCCTATGGCAGCCTCGCTGATGCGGTTGAGAGGGCACTTGCCCAACCCTTCGAACCTGTCAGCTAACACTGTCGTAGGGAGCATGCTCACCAAGCACAAGGGGCGCTTCCTGCGGGGAGCGCCTTTTTTGGCGCAACTCGCAGCCAGCACTCCGGCTTCCGGAAAGGAATCGTCGTGATCGAACCTTCCACCAATCCCACCGCCCGCACCGAGGCGGAACTTCGGGCGCTCATGGCCCGTGCCGTGCACGAGGTGCGCGAGACGAACCCGCTGGCGCCTTCCATCACCAACACCGTGACCCAGAACTTCGTCGCCAACGCCCAGCTGGCCGTCGGCGGCTCGGCGGCCATGGTGTATTTGCCCGACGAGGGCGAATGCGTCGCAGCCCTGGGAGGGGCCGTGTACATTAACCTGGGGACCCTGCTGCCCGTCTACGAGCAAACGGTTCCCGCCACGGCGCGGGCCTGCGCGGCGACGGGCAAGCCCTGGGTGCTCGACCCGGTGGGCATCGGCATCGGCAGCCTGCGCACCCAGCTCATCGAGGCCGCGCGCGAGAATCCCCCCGCTATCCTGCGCGGTAACGCCTCGGAGATCATCGCCGTGGCCGAGCTGTGGGGGCTCGGGGACGACACGGCCGAAGACGCTTCCGGCGACGGTCCCCGCGGAGTGGACAGTACCGACTCTGTGGACGCCGCCGAGCGCGCCGCCGTGGCGTGCGCCCGCTTCACGGGAGGGGCCGTGGCCGTCTCCGGCACTACCGACCTTGTCACCGACGGCGCCCAGGTGGCGCGCCTTTCCGGCGGATCGCCCCTCATGACCTGCATCACCGGCTCCGGCTGCTCGCTGGGGGGCGTGTGCGCGGTCTACGCCTGCGTGGCCGATCCCTTCGTGGCGGCGCTCGCCGCAACGGCCGCCTACAACCTGGCCGGCCTGCGCGCTGCCGAAACCTGCAACGGCTCCGGCAGCTTCCAAGTCGCCTTCCTCGACGCCCTCTACAACCTCACCGCCGAGGAAGTGGCCGAGGCACCTCTGGCGCTTGCCAGCGCATCAGCCGCGTAAGCCGAGAAACAAAAGGAGATTCCTATGAACACGCTTGTTGCCGTTGCCATCGCCCCCTTCGGCGTGGGAGACGAGCTGGCCCCCTATGTGGCGGAGGCCATTCGCGTCATCCGCGACTCCGGGCTGCCCTACCGCACTACCTCTATGTTCACCGAGATCGAGGGCGAGTGGGACGAGGTCATGACCGTCGTGCGCGACGCCACCATGCGCCTCGCCGATCAGGGCATCCGCACCGAGGTAATCCTGAAGGCCGACATCCGCCCGGGACACAGCGACACCCTGCACACCAAGATCGAGAAGGTGGAGGCACTGCTGACCGAGTAGGGATTCGTCCACAACTTTCCATCATCTGCATGGAGGCCCTTGCGCTTTCGCGTTGGCCCGCTATGATGCTGCCCGAAATACGACACGAAGCGAAAGAGGTTCCATGCTCCGCAAGATTATTCACATCGACGAGGACAAGTGCACCGGCTGCGGCCTGTGCGTCGACGCATGCCACGAGGGCGCCATCGCCATGGTCGACGGCAAGGCGCGCCTGGTACGCGACGACTATTGCGACGGGCTGGGCGACTGCCTGCCAGCCTGCCCCACCGACGCCATCACGTTTATCGAACGCGAAGCCGCCCCTTACGATGAGGCCGCCGTCGCCGCGCACCTGGCCGCCCGCAACAACAGCGGCATGTCCAGCAGCGCTCCGGCTGCGCCCCATGGCAGCTGCCCCGGCTCGGCCGCCCGCACGCTCATCGATGACGCCCCGAAGCCGGCACCGTCGCCCGCGCACCATGGCGGCTGCCCCGGCTCCCGCAGCCGCTCCCTGGACGGAGCCCCGGCACCAGCCGCTCCTGTACCGGCTGCTCGCACCGCCGCTCCGGCCGCTACCGGCGCCACCGACGCGCTTTCCGCCGTGGCCGCCGCTCTGCCGAACCGCTTGGCTCAGTGGCCGTGCCAGATCAAGCTCGTACCGGTGCAGGCCCCCTACTACCAGGGCCGCGGGCTGCTTATCGCCGCCGACTGCACCGCGTTTGCCTGCGCCAGCTTCCACGAGCGCTTCATGAACGGCAACGTCACCATCATCGGCTGCCCCAAGCTGGACGAGGGCTCCTACACCGACAAGCTCGCCGCCATCATCGCCGCCAACGACATCACCTCGGTCACCGTCGCCCGCATGGAGGTGCCCTGCTGCGGCGGCCTCGAGCGCGCCGCCGCCGAGGCCTGCGCCCAGTCGGGCAAGGACATCCCCTTCGAAGTGGTCACCTTCGCCGTCAACGGCGACGTCATCGGCTAGAAACAACCGACGCGCACTTGATTGAATGCGCCCCCTAGTTCATCGAGGATGACCAGGTCAGCCCAGCTCGGCCACAACCGCCTCCGAGACGATCCCGGCTACCTCCGGGATCGTCTCTTCTTCCAAGGAAGAGAAGCTCATCACGAAGGCGGGACGGCGCCGACCCCTCCCCTCGCTGCACCCAGACCGCACCTCGTCGCATACCCTTCGGGCACCCTCGACTTCGCGAGCCTCGCACCGGCAGCCTACCGTTTCGTTCGAGCTGCGCCCAGGAGCTCCCGCCTCGCAACCCGTGAACCGATAACGGCCCAAAGGCGCCAGGCGCACGCCCCGAATCGCAGCGCGCCGGGCCACGCGCTCCTCGAAAGTCGCACTATCTCTCTCGTCTCCTTCGACACCCCTAACCTCCATGAGAAAGTGCAGCCCGGCACCCGCATTGGCAAAGTGCAAATGATCGCCGGCCGAAGACGCCGCTAGTACGTCAATCAGCGCGCTCAGCCGCCGCCGGTAACGCGTCCGCTGGCGATTGACATGGCGCTCGTAGTCCCCCGACTCCATGAACCGCGCCAACGTCAGCTGCTCCAATGCACCCACCGTGCAGGCGTAAAAGCCAAGTCGGTCGCGGAACCGTTCGGCCAGCGCCTCGGGCAGCACCATGTAGCCAATGCGGAAAGCACCCCCGAGCGTCTTCGAGAACGTGTTCGCGTAAATGACCCGCCCAGCCCCATCGAGGGCCGCGAGTGGAGGTACGGGACGCCCCGCCATGCGGAACTCGCAGTCGAAGTCATCTTCGATGAGGTAGCGCGACCGGGCACTGGAAGCTTTCACGCTCCGACCGCGAATCTCCCTAGCCGCTGCACCGTCCTCGGGCGCGGCAACCCCACTCTGGGCCCATTCCAACAACGAGCGCCGGCGCGACACCGGCACCGTGATACCGGTGGGAAACTGGTGCGACGGCGTGCAGTGCAGCACGTCGATGCGGGCACGCTCGAGCGCCTCCAAGACCGGCCCTTCCCCATCGAGAGCGATCGGCCGCACCGCCACGTCGTTCGACTCGTAGATGCGCGTAAGCCGCGGATAGCCGGGGTCTTCCACGCCGTACGCCAGATTACGACCGAGCAGCTGCACGAGCAGGCCATAAAGCGACTGGGCACCGGAACCGATCACGATCTGGTCGGGATGCACCTCCATGCCGCGAAAGCCCCGCAGATGCGCCGCGATGGCCGCCCGCAACCGAGACGATCCCTGAGGCCCCGACGCCTCCAGCACCGTGCGCTCGCTCTCGTCGGCCAACACGCGCCGCAGCGTCCGCGCCCACGCCGCGTAGGGAAACACCCCTTCCGGCGCCGTCGCCCCCGTGAAATCGGCGAGCCATTTGCGTCCGGCGCCATTCTGGCCGCACCAAGATGCCCCACATCCGGCATCGTTCTGGCCGTTCCAAGATGCCCCGCATTCGGCCCTGTCATCCTCGATGCTCGCGTTGCTCCGGATTTTCGTCGCATTCCCGCAGAGGCTCGCTTCGCCCCGGAACCCCCCACGCGCCCCCGAAACATCCCCTTCGCCACAAGCTATACAAAAGGACTTGTCTTTTGTGGCAAGTTTTTCGAGGGTTTCGACGTCATCGTTTCCCGAAACCCCCATTTTGGCTACGCCGAGCGCGCTTTTGCCCTCGAAACCGGCTTTGGAAGGCGATTTCACGGTTTCACGCGTCGAAACCCTCGAAAAACTTGCCAAATTCGGGCCGATTTCCTGCACATAGAAGCCGCTGCGGGGCACGGCGCGCACATAGCCCTCGGCCACCAGCTGGTCTAAGGCCCCCTCTACGGTGACGACGCTCACTCCCAAATGCTTCGCGAACGCCCGCTTGGAAGGGAGACGCGCGCCGGCCGCAAGAGCACCCGACTCGATGTCGGCTCGAAGCGCCCGGTAAAGCTGCTCGTACAGGCTCGTCTCCCCTCCACGATTTAGCACATACGTGAGCATCGCTTTCCCTTCCTCCTCCTGCAGCACGCTTTGAACGAACTGCTCCTTTACGACCACCTGGTCTTCTGCCAGATCGTCAGCTCGTCGGCTTGTCGCCTCGCCGGCCCTTCGTGAATCCGAGGCCATTTCCAACTGACCTTATTAAAACTTCCCAAATTGAATATAGCACTAAGCTCAGTTATCCCTTACCCTTCCGCTCATATCTTTTGCGAAAGGAAGGATCCTCATGACCGAAACCGCCCCCGCCGCTAACCAGGCCAGCAACCCCGCTGCTCCCATCACCTCCGCCGAGCGCGCAGCCCTCAACCGCCAGCTCGCCCAAATGCTGAAAGGCGGCGTCATCATGGACGTCACCACCCCCGAGCAGGCCCGCATCGCCGAGG
>ERZ832522.5856-NODE-5856-length-10814-cov-2.869969_pt1 | contig 10814 bp, 8 predicted proteins | sample MGYA00519951_ERZ832522 | MGnify/ENA primary metagenome ERZ832522 (study PRJEB31850, sample SAMEA3708728) | human gut metagenome | biome: human gut; feature: human-associated habitat; material: faeces | place: China | collected 2014 ... | reverse complement strand
TAAGATAAAATATAATTATTAAGGAAGTGAGTGTTTTGAGTTTTTTAGTAAAAATTAGAGAAAAGGCAAGAGAAGTACAAAAATCTGTTGTATTACCAGAAGGAACAGATGAAAGAGTAATTACAGCTGCAGCTAAAATAGTTGAGTTAGGAGTTGCAAGACCAATTGTTTTAGGACACAGAGAAGACATGGAAAGAATAGCTAATGACTTAGGAATTAGCTTAAGAGGAGTAGAAGTTATAGAAGCTAAAAATCCTCCAAAACTAGAAACTTATGCAGCAAAATTAGCAGAGTTAAGAGCTAAAAAAGGAATGACAATAGAGCAAGCTAGAGAAATTTTATTAAATGACCCTAACTTCTATGGTGCAATGATGGTTAAGATGAAAGATGCAGATGCAATGGTATCTGGTTCTGATTCTCCAACAGCTGATGTATTAAGAGCAGGATTACAAATAATAGGAACTAGACCAGGAATAAAAACTGTATCATCAGTATTTGTAATGGAATTAACAGAAAGACAAGATACTTATGGAGATGTATTATTATTTGGAGACTGTTCAGTAATTCCTGTACCTACAGCAGAACAATTAGCTGATATAGCTGAAGCTTCAGTAGTAACTGCTCACAATGTAGTTGGAATGGAAGGTAAAGTAGCGTTAATGACTTTCTCTACAAAAGGTTCAGCACATCACCCAGATATCGATGTAGTAATTGAAGCTGGAAAAATATTAGAAGAAAGAAATGTAAAATTCCACTATACAGCAGAAGTTCAAGCAGACGCTGCTATAGTTAAGTCAGTAGCTATGAAAAAATGTCCAGAGTCTAAAGTTGCAGGAAATGCTAATATTTTAATATTCCCTAACTTAGCAGCTGGAAATATTGGATATAAATTAGTACAAAGATTAGCAGGAGCTAATGCATATGGTCCATTAATTCAAGGTTTAGCAGCTCCTATTAATGACTTATCAAGAGGATGTTCAGTGGATGACATTGTAAACCTAGTAGCAATAACAGCAGTTCAAGCAGCAGAATAATAAAAAATTTATTTTAAGGAGATAATAATGAAAGTTTTAGTAATTAACTGTGGAAGTTCATCATTAAAATATCAATTAATGAATCCAGAAACAAGAGAAGTTTTTGCAAAAGGACTTTGTGAAAGAATAGGAATAGATGGTTCTAGAATGGAATATGAAGTACCAGCTAAAGATTACGAAGTAAAAATAGAAAAACCAATGCCTACTCATAAAGAGGCTTTAGAGTTAGTTATAAATGCGATAACTGATAAAGAGCATGGAGTAATAGCTTCAGTAGATGAAGTAGAAGCTATAGGACATAGAATGGTTCATGGAGGAGAAACTTTTGCTAGTTCAGTATTATTAACTGAAGAAGCAATGGCTGCTGTAGAGGCTAATAATGAATTAGCACCTTTACACAATCCAGCTAACTTAATGGGAGTTAGAACTTGTATGGCATTAATGCCAGGAAAGCCTAATGTAGGAGTATTTGATACTGCTTTCCATCAAACTATGCCTGCAAAAGCATTTATGTATGCATTACCATATGAGGATTATAGTGAATTAAAAGTTAGAAAATATGGATTCCACGGAACATCTCATCAGTTCGTATCTTTAGAGACAGCAAAAGTCTTAGGAAAAGATATCAAAGACTTAAAGATCATCGTATGCCATTTAGGAAACGGTGCAAGTGTTACAGCAGTCAAAGGTGGAGAATCAGTAGATACATCTATGGGATTAACACCACTTGAAGGACTGATCATGGGAACACGTTCTGGAGATCTTGATCCAGCAATCATTGAATTTATTGCGAATAAAGAAAACAAAACAGCATCTGAAGTATTAAATATCTTAAACAAAGAGTCAGAAGATACTCCTGATAATCCGTAAACAAAGAATCAGGAGTTTACGGATTATCAGGAGTATCTTCTGACTTTAGAGATGTAAAAGCAGCAAGAGCTGAAGGTAACAAAGTTGCAGCTGCAGCATTAGATGCATATGCATACCGCGTAGCAAAATACATCGGAGCTTACACAGCAGCTATGAATGGTGTTGATGCGATCGCATTTACAGCAGGACTTGGTGAGAATGATGATATCACACGTAAAGCAATCTGTGAATATCTTGGATATTTAGGAACAGAACTTGACGAAGTGAAGAACGATGTTCACGGAGAAACAGCGATCATCTCTACAGATGATTCTAAAGTTACACTGCTTTGTGTACCAACAAATGAAGAATTAATGATCGCAAGAGACACAGTAGCCCTTGTCAAATAATCATTTCATAAAAAATAAAGCTTGTTAAAATGTGCTTCGGGATTGTTTTTTTAAAAGTAAGGAAAATTACTTGACAAACCAGAAGCACATTCGTATAATAGTACAGTATGAAAATTTAGGAGATCGTATGAAGATTCAATTATCAAAAATTATTTCAGTACCTAAATATGAAGAAACCGTCGAAGCGTCAATCGATCTGAATGAGATTAAGCTTAAAGGTGTGTCTTATCCTATTCGAGAGAAGAATGATTTTTTGATTGTTTTTAGAAATATTGGAAAGGATAAGATATCATTTGCATTTGAGACAGAAGTCACGCTTGGAATTCCATGCAGTCGATGTCTTGAAGAAGTGAGTTATCCGGTTTCCGTGCAGGTGATGAAAGAATTAGATTTTTCGGATCTCGATGAAGAAGATTCTTCATATATCGAGGACAAGTATCTTGATCTTGATATACTGATCTTCGATGAAGTTGTTCCAAAACTTCCGTCCAGAGTGTTATGCAAAGAAGACTGCAAAGGACTTTGTCCGGTGTGCGGAACGAATCTGAATGAAAAAGAGTGTGGCTGCGATCGTACGGTGGCAGACCCTCGTATGGCAGCGATTCAGGATATTTTTAAGAATTTTAAGGAGGTGTAAAACCAATGTCAATTTGTCCAAAGAATAAATCATCCAAAGGAAGAAGAAACAGACGTAGAGCAAACTGGAAGATGACTGCTCCAACACTTGTAAAATGCAGCAAATGTGGTGCTCTTATGATGCCTCACAGAGTATGTAAAGCCTGCGGATCTTACAATAAAAAGGAAATTGTTTCAGCACACGCTGAATAATGGTAAATGAAGAGAAATGCCATACGTTTAGGCTTTTTAAGAAGGTTTAGGCGTGTGGCATTTCCTATTTTTAAGAAAAGGAGTAACAGGTCATATGGAGAAATTAGTGAAAGTGGCAGTTGATGCCATGGGTGGAGATCATGCACCAGGAGAAGTTGTAAAAGGTGCCGTTGATGCTGTGAATGAAAAAAACAATCTGAAAGTATTTCTTGTAGGAAAAGCACCAAGGATTCATGAAGAATTAAGCAAATATCAGTATAAAAATGAACAAATTGAAGTTGTGAATGCAGAAGAAGAAATTTCTTGTGACGAATCACCAGTAGAAGCGATTCGTAAGAAGAAAGATTCTTCCATGGTGGTCGCCCTGAAAATGGTAAAGGATAAGACTGCAGATGCATTTGTATCAGCTGGAAGTTCAGGAGCGATCCTTGTTGGAGGACAGTTTGTTGTTGGAAGGATCAAAGGGATCAAGAGAGCACCACTGGGAGCAGTGAAGCCAACAGCCAAAGGTCCGATGTTATTAGTCGATGCTGGAGCGAATATGGATGCGAAAGCGGAATATCTGCTTCAGTTTGCACAGATGGGATCTATCTATATGGAAGATGTTCTTGGAATCAAGAACCCAAGAGTTGGACTTGTCAATGTCGGTGTGGAAGAAGCCAAAGGAAATCAGCTGGTAAAAGAAACAGGTCCATTATTAAAGGAATGTGAAAATATCAATTATATCGGAAGTATCGAAGCAAGAGAAATCCCATACGGTGCAGCGGATGTTGTTGTATGTGATGCATTTGCAGGAAATATCGTTCTGAAACTGGAAGAAGGATTAGCAGCAGTGTTAGTCAGTCAGATCAAAGAAGGAATGATGTCAACATTAAAGAGTAAGATCGGTGCACTATTAGCGAAACCAGCATTAAAGAAGACGTTAAAGAAATTTGATGCTTCTGAATATGGTGGAGCGCCATTACTTGGATTAAATGGATTGGTTGTGAAAGCACATGGATCTTCAAGTGCAAAAGAAATGAAAAATGCGATCATTCAGTGTATCGCATTTGCCGAAGAAGATATTACGCAGAAGATCAAAGACCAGATTGTGAAAGGATAAGAAGAAAATGGATGCAAAAAGTGTGGAAGAATTTCAAGAGCAGATAGGAATTAAATTTCATGAGCCATCCCGACTTTGGAATGCCTTCATTCATAGTTCCTATGCAAATGAACGAAGAATGAGCAAAGATAAGAATAATGAACGTCTCGAATTTTTGGGAGATGCAGTTCTTGAGCTGGTAACAAGTAATTATCTGTATCGCACATACCAGAAAGAATCAGAGGGAAAGTTAAGCAAGATCAGGGCGAGTCTTGTATGTGAGCCGACACTTGCAGGATGTGCAAGAGATATCAACCTTGGGAAATATGTTCTCTTAAGCAAAGGAGAAGATATGACAGGTGGAAGATCAAGAGATTCCATTCTTTCTGATGCATTTGAAGCTGTGATCGGTGCGATTTATTTAGATCAGGGAATCGAAACAGCAACAAAATTCATTGAGACATATTTATTTAAAGATGTAGAAAATAAAGTTCTGTTTTTCGATGCAAAGACGAATCTTCAGGAGATTGTTCAGGGAGAAGGAAAAGGACGATTAAAATATGTGCTTGTTGGAGAAGAAGGTCCAGATCACGCCAAAATCTTTACGGTAGAAGCACGTCTTGGAGAGAATGTGATCGGAACAGGATCAGGACATAGTAAAAAGTCAGCAGAACAGCATGCTGCATTTGAGGCAATCAAACGCCACAAAAAATAACACGAAACAGAGGTGGACATGTATTTAAAAAGTATTGAGGTCAATGGTTTTAAATCTTTTGCCCATAAAATGATCTTTAAATTTGAACATGGGATCACAGGAATCGTAGGTCCAAATGGAAGTGGAAAGAGTAACGTTGCAGATGCTGTTCGATGGGTGCTTGGAGAACAAAGAGCAAAACAGCTTCGTGGTTCTAGAATGGAAGATGTTATTTTTTCGGGGACAGAGCTTCGAAAGCCGATGGGATCTGCTTATGTTGCGATCACATTAGATAACAGTGACCATAGTCTGCCAATCCAGTTTGAAGAAGTAACAGTTGCCAGAAGAGTCTATCGTTCTGGGGAAAGTGAATATTTGATCAACGGAAGTGCCTGCCGAAGAAAGGATATCGTAGAACTTTTTTTTGATACAGGAATCGGAAAAGAGGGATATTCGATCATCGGACAGGGACAGATCGAACAGATCTTAAGTGGAAAACCGGAAGAGAGAAGAGAATTATTTGATGAAGCAGCAGGAATTGTTAAATACAAGAAAAACAAGCTGGAAACACAAAAATCTTTGGAAATCGAACGTGAGAATCTGGTACGAGTCACAGATATCTTAACGGAATTGGAACGTCAGGTTGGACCGCTTAAGAAACAGTCAGAACATGCGAGAGAATATCTGTTGTTAAGAGATCAGTTGAAAGATGAAGATGTGAAGTTATTCCTGCTTGAGAATCAGAATCTTGAGAAGGAATTAAAAGAGCTGGATGAAAAGATAGAAATCGCTCAGCGGGAGATCAATGAGGCAAATCAGACACTTGCCAAAGCAAAAGAGAAATACGGAAAACAAGAAGAGTTTTTGGATCATTTAAAACAGGAAATCGAAACGATCACTGCTCATATTTCTGAAATGAAGCTTACAAAGCAGAAAAAAGAAGGAAAGATTCAGGTTTTAAATGAACAGATCAATACAGAACATATGCGTGAGAGTATGTATCTGGAGTCTAAGGATAAGCTGTATAAAGATCTGAATGAAAAGAAAGCACAGTTAAAGAGATTTGAGGCAGAGACAGAAGAAATTCGTAAGGAATATGAATCTGTCATGGAACAAAAGATACAAAAAGAAAGCGAAGTTGCATTGTATCAGAAGCAGATTCAGGATCTGGAGAGAGAACAAGAAGAGATTGAAATCCGAGTGAATGCTGTCAGAGAAGGCCGTATGCGGGTGGCTGGAGCGATTGAGCGTTTCCAGACAGTGAAAGAACAGCTAAATGTTCGAATCATAGGACTGGATCATCAGATAGAAGAAATAAAACGGCAGATCAATGATCAGGAAAAAGAAAAAGATTCTTCTAGTCAGAAGATCGAAGAGATCAATGAGAAGAAAAAACGATCTGAGATCGAATGTCATAATGCCAAGAGAATCGAAGAAACATTGATAGCGGAACGCCGTCAGATTCAGGAACAGATGGATCAGAAAAGAGAGAAATATCATAGAGTGCGTTCCAACTATGAAACAATGCGGAATATGGCAGAACGTTATGATGGATATGGATTCGGGATCAAGAAGGTGATGGAACAACAGGCTGTGACATCTGGGATCATTGGATCGGTTGCAGATATCATCAAAGTGGAAGAAAAATACGAAACAGCGATCGAGACAGCTCTGGGCGGAAGTATTCAGAACATTGTAACGGATACGCAGAAAACAGCGAAGAAGATGATCGAATATCTGAAGAAGAATCGTTATGGAAGAGTTACGTTTTTGCCGCTGGATGCAGTGAAGGGAAAAGAATTTGCAAGGAAAGAAATTCTTTTAGAACCAGGGGTGATCGGGGCAGCCAACCAACTTGTGATCTATGATGAAGTATATAAGGATTTATTTGCATCACTGCTTGGACAGATTCTTGTTGTAAAAGATATGGATGCAGGAATTAAAATTGCAAATAAATATCATCACAGTGTAAGAATCGTAACACTTGATGGGGATTCCTTAAACCGAGGCGGTGCAATGTCTGGAGGTGCTTTTAAGAATAAGAGCAATCTGCTTGGAAGATCCAGAGAAGTTGAAGAATTAAAGAAGAAGCTGGATCGATGGACGAAAGCAATCACAGAAGATGAAGAAAAATATCATGAAAATGAAAAAAAACTCAAAGAATATCAGCAAAATATGATAGACTTAGAGAAAGAGATGCAAGAAATCTCTTTGGAATTAAATACACAGCAGATGTCACAATCTGCGATCAAGCGAAGAAAAGAAGAGCTTGATAACAGGCACGAACAGTTAAGTATACAGAGACAACAACTGGAAGAAGAATTAAGGAATGCGGAAGATGATGCTGACAGACTGCAAGATGAACAGGTAGATCTTGAAAGTGCAAATGAGCAGGATGAAGAAAGGATCAAGGAGATCAGTGAGCTACTTGAACATCTTAGAAAACATGCCGAACAGCATGCAATGGAGGTTTCCAAGGTTCATATGCAGTTAAGCAAAGAATCACAGAAGTTAGAATTTCAGGAGAATAATCAGGAGCGAGTAAGATCTGAGATCGAACATCTATCAGAAGAGGTTCAAGAAAATCAGAAAGATACTGGAAGTATCAATGAGAATGTAAAAGCATTAAAACAGCAGATTGGACATTTAAAAGAATCATGCGAAGCAATGGAACGAAAGATCATAGAAGATCAGAACAGGCATCAGAAGATGCAGGAAGAAGTGAAGGAGAAAGAAGTCCTTTATAAGGATATCCTTAAAGAACGCGAAGAGATGCTTGAACGTATCAGTGGATATGACAAAGAAATGTATCGTCTGGAGAGTCAGAGAGAGAATCGCAAAGGAAAGAAAAAAGAGCTTTTGGATTATATGTGGGAGAATTACGAGATCACATATCATCAGGCAAAACAGAGGATCGATCTGGATGAGACGCAGAGCCTTACAAAGGTTAAGGAAACAATCTCTGAGTTAAAAAATAAGATCAAGAACCTTGGACCAGTTAATATCAATGCAGTCGAAGATTATAAAGAAGTTTCCGAACGTTACGAATTTATGCAGAAACAGCATGAAGATATCGTGACAGCAGAAGCACATCTGACAGGTTTGATGGAAGAACTGGAAGATGCGATGCGCCGTCAGTTTAATGCAAAGTTTAAAGACATCAAACGAGTATTTCAGGAAGTATTCGTGGAATTATTTGGTGGTGGAGAAGCAAGATTGGAACTTACAGATGATGATGTATTAGAATCTGGAATCAGGATCATTGCACAGCCTCCAGGAAAGAAACTTCAGAATATGATGCAGTTATCAGGTGGAGAGAAAGCTTTAACAGCGATTTCATTATTATTTGCGATCCAGAATTTAAAACCATCTCCGTTTTGTCTCCTGGATGAGATTGAAGCGGCATTGGATGATTCAAATGTCACAAGGTTTGCAAAGTATCTGCATAAACTTACAAAGGATACACAGTTTATCGTGATCACACATCGAAGAGGAACGATGATGGCAGCAGATGTTTTATATGGAATCACGATGCAGGAAAAAGGTATTTCAACTCAGGTTTCTGTAAATTTGATCGAGAATGATTTAGATGAATAAAAGGAGAATGGCTATGTCAGAGAAAAAAGGATTTTTTAAAAGACTTGCACAGGGATTAAGTAAAACAAGAGATAATATTGCCTCAAGTTTTGACTCTATTTTCAGCGGATTTTCTGGAATAGATGAGGATTTTTATGAAGAGCTGGAAGAGATTTTGATCATGAGTGATATGGGAATTGATACAACAATGAATATCATTGAAGATCTGAAGAAAAAAGTAAAAGAAAATAAGATCAAAGAGCCGGAAGAATGCCGACAGCTTTTGATCGATTCTATTAAGGATCAGATGAGACTGGAAGATAGTGCTTATGATTTTATTGATAAAAAGAGTGTCGTTCTTGTCATTGGAGTAAATGGTGTAGGGAAAACAACATCTGTTGGAAAACTTGCAGCATCACTAAAAGGACAAGGAAAAAAAGTATTACTGGCAGCTGCGGATACATTCCGTGCTGGAGCAATCGAACAGCTCAAAGAATGGTCAAATCGTGCTGGGGTTGATATCATCAGTCAAGCAGAGGGTGCAGATCCTGCGGCTGTTGTATATGATGCGGTAGCAGCAGCAAAAGCAAGAGATGTCGATGTGTTGTTATGTGATACAGCAGGACGACTTCATAATAAGAAGAATCTGATGAATGAGCTAAGCAAGATCAATCGTATCATCCAAAAAGAATACAGTGAAGCTTATCTAGAGACACTGATCGTCTTAGATGGAACAACTGGACAAAATGCCATGGCACAGGCAAAACAGTTTAAAGAAGCAACAGACATTTCAGGAATTATTTTGACGAAATTAGATGGAACAGCAAAAGGCGGAATCGCCGTTGCGATCCAGGCAGAACTGGGGATTCCGGTGAAATATATCGGTGTCGGAGAGGGCATTGACGATCTGCAGAAATTTAATTCTGATACATTTGTAAATGCATTGTTTGATGTAAAAGGAGAGCATGAAGTATGTTAACATTAGAAAAATTTGAAGAGGCAAGCGAAATTGTAAAAAACGTAACTCTTCCGACGAAACTGGTATACAGTGAAAACTTAAGCCAGCAGACGGGCGGTAAGGTTTATCTGAAGCCGGAAAATATGCAGTATACAGGAGCTTATAAAGTGCGTGGCGCGTATTATAAGATCAGCACAATGTCTGAAGAGGCAAGAGCAAAAGGACTGGTGGCTGCATCAGCCGGAAACCATGCACAGGGTGTTGCATACGCAGCACAGAAATTCGGATGCAAGGCTACAATCGTTATGCCAACAGTAACACCATTGATCAAAGTAAATCGTACAAAAAGCTACGGCGCAGAGGTGATTCTTTACGGAGATGTCTATGATGATTCCTGTGCGTATGCCGAAAAACTGGCCCAGGAGCGCGGAAGTACATTTGTGCATCCGTTTGATGATCTGGATATCGTAGCAGGTCAGGGAAGTATTGCAATGGAAATTGTGCAGGAGCTTCCGACCGTCGATTATATTCTTGCGCCAGTTGGCGGCGGCGGATTGATTACAGGTGTATCTACACTTGCAAAAATGTTGAACCCAAAGATTAAGGTGATCGGTGTTGAGCCTGCTGCTGCGCCAAGTATGACAATGGCACTTGCCTCTGGCGAGCCGGTTACATTGGACAGTGCAAATACCATAGCAGACGGCACTGCAGTAAAACGTGTCGGAGACCGCATTTTCGAGTATGCAAAGAAGAACATCGACCAGATGCTGACTGTAGAAGATGATGAGCTTGTCGGAGCTTTCCTCGATATGGTCGAAAATCATAAAATGATCGTTGAAAATTCCGGACTGCTGACAGTTGCAGCACTCAAGCAGTTAGACTTGAAAGGAAAGAAGGCGGTTGCAATTTTAAGTGGAGGCAACATGGATGTTATCACAATGTCTTCCATCGTACAACACGGACTAATTCAGAGAGACCGTATCTTTTCAGCATCTGTATTACTTCCGGATAAACCGGGACAGCTTGCGCTTGTTGCTCAGACGATTGCTGATGCCCAGGGAAATGTTATTAAACTGGAGCATAATCAGTTTGTTAGCACCAACCGTAATGCTGCCGTGGAACTTCGTATTACAATGGAAGCTTACGGTACAGAGCATAAGAACCAGATCATGAAAGCTCTGGAAGAAAAAGGATTCCGGCCAAGAGAAATTGGTGCAAAATTATATTAGCTGGGAGTCAATCCCCCAGCTGATATAGCCTCCGGCAGGATTGCAGAGGTGCAAGGCATTCTTGAATAAAAATTTAAAAATATCATAGAAGAGAAAACCAGAAAGAGCAAGATTCAAAAAAAGTTTCTTGTTTTTTCTTTTTGCTATGAGATTTC
>ERZ832522.5853-NODE-5853-length-10824-cov-2.851518_pt1 | contig 10824 bp, 10 predicted proteins | sample MGYA00519951_ERZ832522 | MGnify/ENA primary metagenome ERZ832522 (study PRJEB31850, sample SAMEA3708728) | human gut metagenome | biome: human gut; feature: human-associated habitat; material: faeces | place: China | collected 2014 ... | reverse complement strand
TATTTATCGTAAGCGTAATAATAATAGCTTTATTTTCAGGTTTGATTTATAGAATATTTGACTTACAGATAATTAACGAAAATTATTACATGAGCACATATATTCAAAAATCTGAGAAAACTGTTTATAAATCAGGTACAAGAGGAAAGATTTTGGACAAAAAAGGCAAAGTTTTAGCTTATGATGAATTAGCTTATGCCGTAAGAATTGAAGATAAAATCGACAGTTCTGACCAAAAGAATAGTCAGTTAAATGCTATTGTATCAAAAGCAATTAAAATAATCGAAAAAAACGGTGACAAGATTTCAGTAGATTTTCCAATTATATTAAATGATGATGGAAAATGGGAAGAAAATTTCACATCTGATGCATCAAAGAAATTATTTATGACAAATCTTTTTGGTAAAACCTTAAAGAAAAACAACCATGATTATTCAAATGCTTCAGTAGGTGAAATCATTTCTTATTTGAAAAATGATTTATTTGAAGTTACAGAAAAATGTAGTGACCAAATGTTACTTAAAATTTTGGCAATCAGATACAATGTTTATGCCATATCATCACAAAAATATGTTGGTGTAACAATTGCCACTGATGTGTCAAATGGAACAATGGTTGGTATTTCTGAAAATGAAGCTGACTTAACAGGGGTTACAGTAGAAGAACAGACAATTAGAAAATATAATATGAGCAAATATTTTGCTCCTATTATCGGTTATACAGGAACAATTTCAGATGCCCAGTTAGAAGAATACAAAAAACAGGGCAAAAATTATATTGCAAGTGATATAGTTGGTAAATCAGGTCTTGAATCCTCAATGGAGGAATATCTTCAGGGAAAACGTGGAGAAGAAAAAATATTTGTTGACAACACTGGAAAAGTTTTAAGTGTTATATCAAAGAAAAATTCTGCTGCAGGTAATGACATTTACCTAACAATTGATTCTAAATTGCAAAAAGCTGTTTATACAATGCTTGAGAAAAAAATAGCGTCAATTTTAATATCAGAAATTGTAAACTATGATATTGATGAATCAAAAGAAACAGATGAAAAATTGCATTATATACCTGTAAAAAAAGTATATGCACAGCTTGTAACTAACAATGTAGTAAGTTTGAAACACTTATCAAAGAAATCTACAACAAACGAAGCAAGAGTATATAGTAAATACAAATCAGGTGTCCAGACAGCCACAGCCAAATTAAAGGCCGACTTAAATTCTAACGGTGTAGTTTATAATGACTACAGTTCAGAATTTCAGGAATATTGTGATTATATTTATGATTTACTTAAGAATGATGGTATATTAATTTCATCTTCCATAGATACTAACGATTCGACTTATAATAAATATGTAGATGGAAAGATTAGTATAAATGCATTTATAAAATATGCAATAAAGAAGAACTGGATTAGTTTAGATAACCTTGATGTACAGGACGAGTACCTTTCAACAAGTGAAACTTATGATTTAATTGTAAATCATATTATAAAAGACGTTAAGAAAAATACATCTTTTGGTAAGCTTGTTGTTAAGTATTTGATTAATGACTCAACAATATCCGGCAGTGAAATATGTATGCTTTTATTTGATCAGAAGGTTCTGAAAATGGACCAGAGTGCTTATAACACTTTGTCAACCTTTGATAGATATCAGACTTTCCGCTTTATTGTAAAGCAGATAAAAGAATTAAAGATTACACCGGCACAGATTGCTCTTGATCCATGTTCAGGTTCGGTTGTAATTACAGATCCAAGAAATGGTGATGTTCGTGCAATGGTAACATATCCAAGTTATGACAATAATATGTTATCAGGTTCTGTAGATTCAGAATATTGGGCAAAATTAATTGATGACCAGTCAGATCCTTTGTATAACAGATCAACTCAGGGTGCAACAGCTCCAGGTTCAACTTTCAAGATGACAACTGCTTTGGCTTCATTATCTGAAGGTATTATTACACCTGGTAGTACAGTTGATGATACAGGTGTGTTTAAGAAGATAACACCGTCACCAAAATGTTGGATTTATCCAAAGGGAACACATGGATATCAGAACGTTAGTGAAGCTTTGGCAAATTCATGTAACTATTTCTTCTACGAAATGGGTTACAGATTAGGTAAGTCTAATGGCACATCCTATGACAGTGCAGTTGGTCTTGATAAAATGGAAAAATATGCCACTAAACTTGGCTTAAACATGAAATCAGGTGTTGAAATTACTGAGAGAGAACCTCATTTTTCAACAGAAAGTGCTGTCCATTCAGCTATTGGACAGGGTAGTAACGCTTATACACCGGCGCAGCTTGCAAGATATGTATCTACAGTAGCTAACGGCGGTAAAAATTATAATTTAACATTACTTGATAAAGTTAAATCAAGAAAAGGTAAACTTGTTTTAAACAACAAAGCTAAAATGACAAATAAGGTAGAAGCATCACAAAGTACATGGAATGCAATTCATTCAGGTATGAGACAGGTAGTTACATCAGGTACTGTGCGTAATTATTTTACAGATACTAAAATAACTTTTGCCGGTAAATCCGGTACTGCTCAGGAGAATTTGCATCGTAATTCCCATGCTTTATTTGTGGCTTATGCGCCTTATGACAATCCAAAGATTGCTATATCAACTGTATTACCTTTTGCCAACTCATCACATGATTCAGCAGAATTGGCAAAGAACTGTGTACAGTATTATTATGGTGAACTTACTGATAAAGATTTAAAGAAAGCTGTTAAAAGTGAAGATTTGAAAAATACTACTCAGGATTAATTTTTTCCAAAATAAAGTACAAAAGATAATATAAGTATTTTATTTTAGGAGGGAATAATGGGAGAAGTAATTGTAATCACTTCAGGAAAAGGAGGTGTTGGAAAAACAACTATCACCGCCAATTTAGGAATAGCTTTATCTAAATTAGGAAAAAGTGTTATCGCAATAGATACAGATATTGGTCTTCGTAATTTAGATGTGGTTATGGGACTTGAAAATCAAATAGTTTATAATCTTGTAGACGTACTTGAAGGGACGTGCAGATTAAGACAGGCTGTTATAAAGGACCGGCGATACAACAATTTGTATTTATTACCAAGTGCCCAATCCAAAGATAAAGATTCAGTTACACCACAACAGATGATTGATTTGACTTCATGTTTAAAAGAAGAGTTTGATTATGTTTTAATCGACTGTCCTGCCGGTATTGAACAGGGCTTTAGAAATGCCATTGCAGGTGCAACAAAAGCAATTGTTGTAACCACACCTGAAGTTTCGGCTATAAGAGATGCTGACAGAATAATAGGACTTCTTGAAAAAGATGGCATTAATCCTATTTATTTATTAATAAATAAGTTACGACCTGACCTTATTAGAAAAGGTGAAATGATGTCAGGTCAGGACGTAAAAGAAATTCTTAACAGCGATGTTATCGGTTGCATAAATGACGATGTAAATATTGTTATCGCAACAAATAAAGGTGATTCCGTAGTAAACATGAACACATCATCCGGAAAAGCAATCAACAAAATTGCAGAGAAAATTGAAGGTACATATCCTCTTTATGAAAAAGAAGAACACAAATTTTCATTAATGTTTTTCAAGCAACTTTTCGGTAAGGGGGTAACAAGATGATTTTCAGAAAACTATTCAGACGTAAACGTTCAAGTAAAATTGCTAAGGAGCGTTTAGAAATATTATTAGTAACAGATAGAATTGGATGTAACCCATACACAACTGAGTCCATAAAGAAGGACTTAATTAGGGTTATTTCAAAATATATTGAAATTGATACAGATAATTGTATTGTTGAAATACATCATGAGAAAGGGCCATGTCTAATGGCAAACATACCAATTAAAGAGGTTAAGGTTTAATGATACGAAAAATATTTAGCACAATTAGAAACTACAAATTATCTAATTTGAATTTTAGATTACTGATTTATGTATTAGCAGTAACATTTATAGGAATTTTCTGTATTGGAAGTGCAACAGAAGGAGAAGAATTCCAATTTAAACAAATTCTAGGATTTGCACTTGGAATTATTGTTCTTATTATTTTTACATTGCTAAGCTATAAATTTGTTTTTAAGTTTTATTGGTTAATATATGCAGCAACAATTGTTTTACTTGCACTTGTTATGGTTGCCGGTACAACAAGCAAGGGAGCTAAGAGATGGATAGATTTGGGCTTTGTTCAATTCCAGCCGTCTGAAATTGCAAAAGTATTCCTTATTATATTCGTTGCAACCTATTTGTATAAAAGAAGAGAAACACTTAATACATTTAAAACAATTGCCGGTGTTACATTATTTGCAGCCATGGTATTCGGTTTAATATTTTTAGAGCCGGATTTATCAACAACTATAGTTATTTTTATAACATTTTGTGCTATAATGTTCTTATCGGGAATTCATTATAAGATTGTTACCGGAGTTATAATTATATCTATACCAATTGTTTTGGTTTTAGGATATTATGTATCACAGCCTAATAACAAAATATTACATGGCTATCAATATTTAAGAATTGTTGGTTTCTTTCAGGAAGATAACGCCAAAGCAAAAGATTTACGTTATCAGCAGGAGAACTCACTTCTTGCCATTGGTTCCGGTGGCTTAACAGGTAAGGGACTTGATAATAACGATATTACATCAGTAAAAAACGGTAATTTAATATCAGAATCCCATACTGACTTTATCTTTACAATTGTTGGTGAAGAGTTAGGTTTTATTGGTGGTGCTGCGGTTATTATATTATTATTACTTATTGTATTAGAATGTTTTATAACCGGCTCTAGGGCTCCAACCTATTCGGGACGGCTGTTCTGTTATGGTTTTGGTGTTTTAATAGGAACCCAGACTCTTGTAAACATAGCAGTTGCTACAATGCTTTTACCGAATACAGGTGTTACTTTACCATTTGTAAGTTATGGGTTAACATCATTGTTAAGTTTGTATTTTGGTATAGGTGTTGTATTAAATATAGGATTACAAAGAACGAAAGCCATGCTTTAATAAAGCAAAAATATACTGAAAAATATAAGGAGGATGTTTATGAATATTGGATTAATTGCACATGACTCTAAGAAAAAACTAATGCAGAATTTCTGCATAGCATATAGGGGAATTTTATGTCAGCATTCATTATACGCAACAGGCACAACAGGAAGATTAATTGAGGAAGCAGCAAATTTAAATGTTTACAAATATTTAGCCGGCCATTTAGGTGGTGAACAGCAGATGTGCTCTCAGATAGAACAAAATGACTTGGATTTATTAATTTTTTTAAGAGATCCTGAAAATCCAAAATCTCACGAGCCGGACATACACAAAGCAATTCGTTTATGCGATATTCATAATATTCCGTTAGCAACTAATGTTGCTACAGCAGAGCTTTTAATTAAGTCATTAAATCGTGGTGACTTAGAATGGCGTGAAATGTATAAGAATTAAATACTAAATCAATAAAAGGAAGTGAAAATGTTAACATCATTTAGCAAGTTGGTTAATGACGATATTTAGCATAGATACTTCCTTTTATTAATGTAATATTTAGTTATTTTTCTCCAAGAGATAATACTCTTCCAAATAAACTAATTAAATATAATCCACATAAACCGACTACTGCATAAACAATTCGTGAAATCCATGACATTTGGCCAAATAGAAATGCAACCAAGTCAAATTTGAAAAAACCAATAAGTCCCCAGTTAATTGCACCTATTATAGTAACAACTAATGCAAAATAGTCTAATCCTTTTGAATTCATATACTTACCTCCTTTATCAGCATATTTATATGTTTTCCCATTATTACAAAAAAATACATTCATAGTTTTTTTATTAAAAAACAGCCTATTTTTATTTAAAACAGCCTATTTTAGTTGACTTACAATGTATTTTATACGATAATTATATGAGGTTTAAGGAGAACTTATTATATATGAGTACACAAAAAGACAGACAAAAAACTAAATTTTTAAATATTAATGTTGGAATCGTTATATTCGGTCTTATTTTAATATATTTGTTTATAAATATTGTTATATATTTTACAACAGAAAGGACAAAATACTACGAAGTAAATGCAGGTTCTAACGCAGAGAAATTGGACAATTCTTATCATGGAATTGCCCTTAGAAAAGAAATTATAAAATATGCCTCTCAGACAGGTTACATTGATTATTTTATAAGAGAAGGTTCAAGGGTGTCAAAGAACTCTACTTTATATAGTATTGATTCAACAGGTCAGTTAAGTGACATTCTTTTAGATTCCAGCAAAGATAATTCTAAGCTGACAGATGAAAATCTCTCTAAAATAAATGATTTATTAAATGATTTTACAAATAATTTTGATGACATGGATTTTTCATCTGTATATGATTTTAAAAGCACAATTAAGGGCACGGTTGTTGACTTAATAAATATGAATTCTTTACAAAAGATGGCAAAAGAAAAAGGTGATATTTTTTCAATTCAGAAATCTCAGGCAACAGGTATAGTGCTATATAGAGTTGATGATTACGAAACAATAACACCTAAGAGAGTTAAAGAGTCCGACTTTGATAAAAATCATTATACAACAGCTCATTTTTCTTCAGGTGACAAAATAGAAAAAGGTTCACCTATTTATAAAACAATAAATGATGAAGAATGGAACATTGTTTTAAAGTTTAACAAAAGCGATATAAAAAAATACAAAAACACTTCAAAAATTTCAGTTAAGTTTTTGAAGGACAATTTGACAACAACAGCTAATTTCAAGATTGTAAAAGGAAAAGACAAGAAGAAATATGGTGTTATTACATTATCTAAATATGCAATAAGATATGCAACAGACAGATTTTTGGATATAGAAATTGTTGAAACACCTGTATCCGGATTAAAAGTTCCTAAATCTTCAGTTGTTACAAGCAAATTATATGTTATTCCAAAAGAATATAGCAAAAAAGGTGAGAATGGCAACAGTATAGGATTTAACCTACAGAATTCAAAAACTAATCAATCTGAAATATACTATCCACCGATTGCATACAGCGACGATGACAACTACTATGTAGCCCAGTCTTATTTTGAACCGGGCGATGTGATAACAAAATCCGATTCACATTCAAGCTATGTAGTTGAACGAACAAGGGATTTTATGGGCGTTTACAATATAAATAACGGTTACACAGTATTTACAATTGTTAACATATTAGATACTTTAGATGAGTATTACATTGTGGCAAATGAAACATCCGGTCTTGAAATATATGACCGTATTGTATTAGATGCAAGCAAAGTTTCAGAAAATCAGATAATTTTCCAATAGAAAGGGTGAATATAAATGATACTAGAAAATATAAAACAGGTAGAAGAAAACATTATTAAATCCTGCGAGAAAGTTGGACGTGATCCAAAAGAAGTTACTTTAATTGCAGTAAGCAAAACCAAACCTTACACAGCAATAGAAGAGGCTCTACCATCTGGAGTTTTAGATTATGGTGAAAATAAAGTACAGGAATTAACTGAAAAATACGAGATTTTACCCAAAGACATAAGATGGCACATGATTGGTCATTTGCAGCGAAATAAAGTTAAATATCTTGTAGGTAAAGTTGAATTAATCCACTCTGTTGATTCTTTAAGACTTGCAAATCAAATCGAAACAGAATTTGCAAAGAAAAATGAAATTGCCAATATTCTTATTGAAGTTAACATGGCAAATGAAGAAAGTAAGTTTGGTATTACATCTGAGACAACAGAACAATTAGTACGTGAAATAAGTAAACTTGAGCATGTAAGAATCAAAGGCTTAATGACAATTGCGCCATATACGGATAATCCTGAAACTAATAGAGAATATTTCCGTAATATGAAGAAATTATCGGTTGACATAACAGAGAAAAACATTGATAATGTTAGTATGAATGTGCTTTCAATGGGAATGACTGGTGACTACCAGGTTGCAATAGAAGAAGGAGCAACAATGATTAGAGTTGGAACCGGAATTTTTGGAGAAAGAAACTATAATATTTAAATTAGGAGAATAATATGTCAAAATTTGGAGATAAAATAAAAAGCGTATTTACAATGGATTATAATGATGAATATGATGATATTGACGATGAAATTGAAGAAGAAATAGATCATCCAACACCATCCAGAAGATCTGCCGCAAAAGCTGAACGTCAGGAGGAAGAAGAAGCTCCACGTTCAACAACACACACACGAAGCAGAGCCGCTCAATCCATAAGAAGTTCTAGAAGTTCAAGAAACAGTAAGGTTGTACCTATGAGGGGTTCTTCATCAGGAACAGATATGGAAGTATGCGTTATCAAACCAACACATTATGAAACTACAAAAGAAATTATCGATACATTATTAGATGGCAAGTCAGTTGTACTTAATTTAGAAGGTATCAAAATTGATTTAGCACAGCGTATTGTTGATTCAGTTATTGGCGGTTGCTATGCTATTTCAGGAAATCTTCAGAAAATCAGTGGTTACATTTATTTAGTAACTCCTCATTCAGTAGATATTACGGGTGATTTTCAGGACTCTGTAAACGACAGCACAAGTGACTATTCATCACATAATTATTCTTCCAGAGGAAGTTATTAGAACCGGGACATGTTAATATTATGAACAAAGACGAATTATTTTTAACTAACAGAATCAAAGAATTAGCTCGTATTTCATACGACCGTAATATTTATACATATTCTGATTTTCTAAATATTAATGAACTTAGTATATTTAATCAAATAAAAAATACATTACCTCCTGTTAATATAGATGTTACAGGAGGTAATAATTATGCAGAAAGAAAGATTTTAGTATTTTCTCCACAGGAGATATATTATACTGAACATATTCCTATATCTGTATTACACATAGCTCCTATTAATTCCAAATTTTCAGACACTTTAAGTCACAGGGATTATTTAGGTGCTATTTTAAATTTAGGCATTAACAGAAGTAAAATCGGCGATATTTTTACTAAGGAAAAAGATGCTTATGTTTATTGTAAAGAAGATATTGCTGATTATATAATTGATAATTTATTTAAAATAAAACACACTCAAATAGAAATCAATTTGTCAGATTCAACTGATTTAGAAATTGTTCCTAACTTAAGAGAAGTAATGGGAACTATTTCTAATGTACGTTTAGACAGTCTTATTGCAACTGCTTTTAAAGCAACCAGAAACAGTATTATTCCATTAATTGAAGAGAAAAAAGTTTTCATCAACGGAAAATCAACCACATCTAATGGAGCAACTGTTAAAGAAGGCGATATTGTATCTGTAAGAGGCAAGGGTAGATTTATTTATGATGGTGTGCTTAAAGAAACGAAAAAAGGTAGAAATTTAATTAAAATAAGAGTTTATGAATAATTAATATCAAATACATAATAAATAAGGAGACAGAAATGATAAAGGCATTAGAAAACTTATCAAACAGAATAACAGTAAACTACGAGGAAAAGCCATGCTACGACATAGTTTTCTCAGATTCTTTTACAAATCTTTTAGTAGAATTAGAAAAATTTAATATAAAAAACAGAAAATTATGCATCGTTACAGAATCAAAAGTTGGTCCTTTATATGGAGAAGAACTTTTAAATCTCCTAAAGCCACACTGCAAACAGATTATTTTACACGAATTTAAAGCTGGAGAACAGTATAAGAATTTGGATACAATTAACGACATTTACGAAAATTTAATCGTAAATAAATTTGACAGAAACGATATGCTTCTTGCTCTAGGTGGCGGTGTTACAGGAGACATGACAGGTTATACTGCAGCAACATATTTAAGAGGTATTGATTTTGTTCAAATTCCAACAACATTATTATCTCAGGTAGATTCAAGCATTGGTGGCAAAACAGGTGTTGACTTTAAAGCTTACAAAAATATGGTTGGTGCTTTCTACATGCCTAAATTAGTTTATATGAATTTAAGCACTTTAAATTCCCTTCCAGAAAGAGAATATTTATCAGGCATGGGCGAAGTTATCAAGCATGGTATTATTAACGACGGTGAATATTTTAACTGGCTTAAAGAAAATATTGATGGTGTTTTAAATAAAGATTATGAAACATTACGTCAGTTATTATTTGTTAGCTGCAATATAAAAAGATGTGTTGTTGAAAATGATCCAAAGGAAAAAGGCGAACGTGCACTACTTAATTTTGGCCATACAATTGGCCATGCTATTGAAAAAACAAAGAACTTTTCTCTTTTACACGGAGAGTGCGTTTCAATTGGAATTAACGCTGCATCATACATATCATACAAGAAAGGTTTTATTACCAAAGACCAGTACCATGAAATATTAGATGTACTTAAATTATATAAGTTGCCAATTGAGACATCAGATATTAAGGCTAAAGAAGTTGTTGAAGCAACTTTAAATGATAAAAAAATGGATTCAGGAATTATTAAGTTTATCGTAGCTAATTCCATAGGTGAAGCCTCAATCAACCGTGAAATTTCAAAAAATGATTTATTAGAAAGTGTTAAAAAGGTAATTGTAAATGAATAAAACATTAAAATCAAACCTAAAAATGCTTGTTTTTGCATTGTTTTTAGTTTTCATTGATCAGATAAGCAAATATGCTGCAATAATTGCTTTAAAAGGCAAAAATGACTTTCACATTATAAAAGATGTATTATTATTACATTATTTAGATGGTGGAAACAGAGGGGCAGCCTGGGGAATGTTCTCCGGCAAAATATTAATGTTTATTATATTTACTTTAATTGCAATATTTTTTATATGTATTTTCAGTAGAAATGTTAATTTACTGTATCAAAAAACAAATAATAAAATATT
>ERZ832522.5847-NODE-5847-length-10838-cov-3.874803_pt1 | contig 10838 bp, 10 predicted proteins | sample MGYA00519951_ERZ832522 | MGnify/ENA primary metagenome ERZ832522 (study PRJEB31850, sample SAMEA3708728) | human gut metagenome | biome: human gut; feature: human-associated habitat; material: faeces | place: China | collected 2014 ... | reverse complement strand
AACCGACGCCGAAGCCTACGGAAGAACCGACACCGAAGCCCACGGCAAAGCCGACGCCGAAGCCGACGGAAGAGCCGACGCCGAAGCCTACGGAAGAACCGACGCCGAAGCCTACGGAAGAACCGACGCCGAAGCCTACGGAAGAGCCGACGCCGAAGCCTACGGAAGAACCGACACCGAAGCCTACGGAAGAACCGACGCCGAAGCCTACGGAAGAACCGACACCGAAGCCCACGGCAAAGCCGACAGCTCGACCGACGGCAACGCCTGCACCAACAGCGACGATTGCACCGACCGCGACCCCGACTATCGCGCCGACGGCAACCCCGATTCCGAAGCCCGAAGCCGCCAAGGATACGATTAAGGCGTTTGAAGCGATGGCGGAGCTGGAGGAGTTGGTAAAGACAACGGAAACCACGCAAAATACGACGACAATCGTTGAAGTTGTGGGTGCTAAGGAAGCGATGGAGAAAACGGAATATGTGAAGCTTCAGGAGCTTTCAGTGCAGGAGCAGATTTTGGTCACGCTCTCGTCTGTGGGCTGTGAAGATGTTATGCAATCCATCGTTCAGGTGATGAATATTGCACTTTCTGAAAAGGCGGATGAGCTTGTCACGCAGATGCACAACCGCATAGAGCCGACGACGCTTTCGGGAATAGCCAAGGAAGCGGAAAAGAAGATGGCAGAAGCGTTCCAGACTCGCGAAATGAAGATTGAGGGCGTGAGCTATCGTTTCTACATCATGGAAGTTCATCTGAAAACCGATGGTCAGAAGCGGTCTGTTTACTTCGGGTTCCATCTGGATGAAAAGGGGCAGTGGCAGATGATTCGCCTGACGGAAGAGGAGCTTGCTCAGGCAAAGGAAGTATAAAAGAAAAATACATCGAGAACTCGTGAAAGGAGTGCGGGGAGGTTGAACCTCTCCGCGCTTTTTAACGCGTGGAAAATTGCGCGAAATCGCCCGCGTGAGCAAGCTCCCGTGTTTTGAAGCCGTTGACAGAAATGAGGGCGGGCTGAGTCTGCTTCCGGCGGACAGTTTTTTGTTTACAGGAGGAAATGTCGAAAACCTGTGGAGAAATCTGTGGACAACTGTGGAAAACCGCTGTGAGATTGTGCATAACCCTGTAAAATCAACAATCCCAAAAGGAACTCAAATGCGCGGAATTTCGACAGAAAGACGCACGTTATGCCCTTCTCGGGTGAGGAGATTTGGAGAAAAACATCAGACGATGTGGACAATTTTGTGGACAAGGGTGTGGAAAACAAGGGGATAACTGTGGAGAAGATGTGCAAAAGGTGGATAAAACAGGCTTTCCCAAAAGAAAACTCCCTTCTGACGAAGCCGGAAGCAGCGTTGGGAAAAGGGAAAAAGCACAACGTACAGGGAATGGGATTTTCGTTCAAACCGCTCAAACATGAAAGGAACGCATAAGATTCTCAAAAGAAAGGCAGGAGTTTTTGACGCGGTGCAGAATTCAAAATAAGTTACACTTTTTCATGTTTTGGAAGTTTTTTGGAAGCGGAGAGATATTGTGGCTGAAGGAATGGATATGATCCGGCGCATCACGCCGGAGGAAGAATACAATGCAGGCTTGACCATTTTCCGTCAGGGCGGCGTACACCCGCTCGAAGAGGAAAACGGCTTTTTGCGCTATGCCGTCGATGGCGACCCGCGGCGCATCGTCCGCGTCGGCGCAACAAATAAGCTGAGCGGACGCTGCTCGTGCGATTTTTTCGGCAATGTGCATAAACCGTGCCGTCACCTCGCTGCTGCGATGATGCAGGCGATTTCGACCGGCGCGATTGAGGAGATGCGCCGCCGCCGCGCAAGGGAGAATGCCGGTGCGCTGATGGGCACGCTGCAAAGTGCGCTGCCGATGGAAACGCCGCTTGAGATGGAAATCACGCTGCGTCTGCTGGGCGAGCGCGAGCCGGTGCGCGTGTCCCTGCGTGTCGGTCAGGAGAGAATGTATGTCGTCAAATCCATGGCGCAGTTCCTCCGCGGTTTGCAGGAAAAGACGGCGATTGCCTTCGGCAAGGGCTTTGTGCTTGAGCCGGAATGGATGGGCTTCACCGGCGTGGACGCCAAAATCATCAAGCTCCTTCAGGATGCCGCGTATGTCTGCCAGCTGGAGGGCAAGCTCGTTCAAACGGGTCTTGACGCCAAATTCCTGACCGTTGCGGATCGGTTTGTTCCGCGTCTGATGCAGTTGCTGATGGCGAAGCCGTTCAAGATTTCCTTTGGCGAGGAGATTGTGACCGTTCCCAGCGTATTTGACGGACAGGTTGAGCTGCTCTTCGGCGTATTCGCCAGCGGGCGCGAGCTGGAGGTGCGTGCGCAGATGCCCAAGACCCTGCGCATGCTCGACACGGAATGCACCTATGTCTATTGCGAAGGCGACGTTCTGCGGCTGTCGGAGGTGCAGAAGGGCATTGTGCGCGTGCTGCTGTCCGCGCAGACGGGCGCGGGCATGCCGGTCGCCTTCCGCTTTGACGCGCAGCAGAGTCCGCGGGTCATCTCTGACCTGCTGCCCGCGCTGGAACGCGCAGGTACGGTGACGCTTGACGGTGCGCTGGCTGAGCGCATCATCCGGCGTCCGCTCAGGGTGCGTGCATATTTCGACCGCGACAACAGCCTTGTTCTGTGCAAGATTGCGTTCCTGTATGGCGATGAGGAGATTGACCCGTTTGCGGCGCAGGCGCCTCAGAGCGAGGACGAGGAGCGCATCCTGCTCCTGCGCGATGCGGCAGCAGAGCGGCGTGCGCTTGATCTGTTGGCGGCGTTTGGTTTCCGCATGCAGAAAGGGCGCGTCATCCTCGGCGGTCAGGAGCCTATTTATCGCTTCCTGACCGAAGGCATCTATCGGATGCAGGAAAACGCAGAGGTCTACTGCTCCGATGAATTCCGAAAGATGACGCCGCGCAAGCCGCATTTTACCGGAACACTGCGCATGCAGGAGGGCGCACTGCGGCTGGAGATGACCGAAAACGGCGAGCCCGCGCCGGAAATCGTGGCGATTCTGCGCGCGCTGCGTGACCACAAGAAGTATTTCCGCCTGAAGGATGGTTCGTTCCTCGACCTGTCCGAAATGGATGAATGGCGCGAGATGGCGGAAGCCGCGATTGGCGCGGACAACGGCGAGGAAGCCGAGGACGAGAAGAATGTCCGCGGCGTGGTTGAGGTTGCGTCCTTCCGCGCGGCGTATATGATGAGCCTGCTGGAGGGCGGCAGCGTACCGGTCAAGGCAGATGAGAGCGTCAAGGAGATGGTCGGCAGTCTGGAGGACGACGGCGAGCCTTGCCCCGAACCGCTGAATTCCATGCTTCGTCCGTATCAGATGCGCGGCTTCATGTGGATGCAGGCACTCGACCGGCTGCACATGGGCGGCATCCTTGCTGACGACATGGGCTTGGGCAAAACCCTGCAGGTCATCACCCTGCTGCTCTGGGCGAAGCGGCGCGGGGATCAGGACAGCGCATCCATCGTTGTTGCGCCGACCTCTCTGGTTTACAACTGGATGGCTGAAATTGCGAAATTCGCGCCGGAGCTTCGCTGTGCGGCGGGCGAGGGCAGTCAGGTGCAGCGTGCGCAGACGATTGCGCGCCTGTCCGGTCCGGACAGGGATATCGACATCTATCTGACCAGCTATCCGCTGATTCGCCGCGATATCGGTCTGCTCTCCAAAGTGCCTTTCCGTTTTGCGATTCTGGATGAAGCGCAGTATATCAAGAACGCGATGAGCGTCGGCGCGGGCGCGGTCAAGCAGCTCAAGGCGCAGACGCGCTTCGCGCTGACCGGCACGCCGATGGAGAATCACCCGGGTGAGCTGTGGTCCATCTTCGATTTCGTTCTGCCGGGTTATCTCAATTCCTTTGCGCAGTTCATGCACCGCTTTGGCACGGGCGAGGAAGCCGAAATTCTGCGCCGCCGCATCCGTCCGTTCCTGCTGCGCCGTTTGAAGGGCGACGTTCTGCGTGAACTGCCGGAGAAGGTGGAAATCACGCTGACGGCGGATATGACCGAGGAGCAGCGCCGCGTCTATCAGGCGAGCCTGCTGCGCCTGCGTCCGCAGGTCGAGGGCATGATTGGCGGCAACAACCGCATCGAGATGCTCGCCGCGATTACGGAGCTGCGCCAAATCTGCGGTCATCCGTCGCTGGTTCTGCCGAGCTATGCGGCGTCGAGCGGCAAGCTGGATATGCTGCTGGATGTTCTGCCCGGCTCGCTGGAAGCGGGACACCGCGCGCTCGTATTCTCCCAGTTTACGCGCATGCTGAAAATCTTGCAGCGCAGGCTGGAGGCGGTCGGCATTTCCTGCATGTATCTGGACGGCGAAACGCCGCCTAAGCGCCGCGTAGAGATGGTTCAGCAATTCAACGCGGGCGAGGGACAGGTCTTCCTGATTTCGCTGAAGGCAGGCGGCTCCGGTTTGAACCTTGTCGGCGCGGATACGGTCATCCACTTCGACCCGTGGTGGAATCCGGCGGCGGAGGATCAGGCGACGGACCGCGTCCATCGTATCGGACAGAAGAACACGGTCACGGTTATTCGCATGATTACCCGCGGCAGTATCGAAGAACAGGTCGTCAAGCTCGGCGAACGCAAGCGCGCGATGTTCGATCAGATGATTACGGCTGGCGAAGCGATGCCGACACAGCTGACGCCGGAGGATATCCGTGCGCTGTTTGATTAACAAAATAAGACGGCTGGGGCTTTGCTCCGCTCCCATGAAGGGATTGAAAGGGCAATATGAAGCACATCATTTGGGATTTTAACGGTACGCTGCTCAACGATACCCAGCTTTCTCTGGATGTGGACAACAACGTCTTTGAGAAGCTGGGCATCCCCGCCATTACGATTGATGATTATAGGAACAACATGACCATGCCCGTGCGAGACTTCTATCCCGCTGTCGGTGTGGATTACAGCGTTCACAGCTATGAAACCATAGCGCGGCTCTGGCTGGATGAATTCAATCAGAAGGCTGTCGGGGTCGGGCTGGTTTCCGGTGCGCTGGATGCGATTCGTTTTTTTCACGGTCAGGGAAGAAGCCAGTCTGTGTTGTCTGCGTCCTATGAGCCGTCGCTCAGAAAACAGTGCGAAGCACTGGGACTGACGCCGTATATGGCGGATATCAGCGGCTTGGAGGATGAAAGTGCGTCGAAAAAAACCGAGATTGGCAGACGTCAGCTGCGCGAGCTGGGGCTTGAGGGCAGAGATGTTGTGCTGATTGGCGATATGCTGACGGATGCGCATTTGGCAGAGGATTTGGGCGCGGACTGTATTCTGGTTTCGTGGGGACACAACGACCTGAAGCGGCTCCTGTCTTCCGGATTGCCGGTAGCCCGTGATTTTGGCGAGCTGGAAGAAATTTTGAAGGGATATTGAGCCGGTGAGGTGCGCTTTGCGGGCAAAGCCCCAATCGTTTCTCCCGAAGGAGGTCAACATGAGCGAAAAGGCGGTTCACGCGGGGCATCGAGCCAGGCTGCGCGAGCGATTCTTGAAAGAGGGGCTTTCCGGATTCTCTGAGCATGAGGTGCTGGAATTGCTGCTCATGTTTGCTATCCCGCAAAAGGACGTCAACCCGCTGGCGCATGCGCTTATTGGGCGGTTCGGTTCGCTCAGTGCCGTGCTGGAGGCGTCGCCCGCTGAGCTGATGCGCGTAGCCGGTGTGGGACAGAATGCGGCGGCCCTCCTTTCCCTGATGCCGCAGTTGATGGGCTATTACCAGCATAGCGCTATGGGCGCGAAGCCCTCGATTACCAATCTGTCCGGCGCAAAACGCTATGCCGGAGCGTTGTTTTTCGGTGTGCATGAAGAATGTGTCTATATGATCTGCCTTGACCAGAGCGGACGTGTGCTCAGTCCTGCTCTGCTGCATAAGGGTACTATCGACCAGGTGCAGATTTATCCGCGTGAAGTGGTCGAAACCGCACTGCGCTATCATGCCCATGCCGTGCTGCTTGCGCATAACCATCCCAGCGGGACGGCAGAACCGTCGCAGGATGATTACGACGCGACCCGTGCGGTCATCAGTGCGTTGAATGTCATCGGCGTGCGCGTCATCGACCACCTGATTTTCGCCGGATCGACCGTCTATTCCATGACGAAAAACAGCCAGTTTGACGGACAGCAGAGCGAAGAGGAGCTGAGTTATCTGATTCGAAGCCGGAATGTTCCCGGAAGGCGCGGAACGCTCAAGCAGGAGCAGGAAGAAGAGCTTGCCGCGTTGAATATGGATGAATAAGCTTGTTTGCCGAAATTTACTGAATTCATCTTCACGCGGCGGAGGGTCAAAGCGATATCTGCGGCGCGGAACATAAGGAGCATACGGATATGAGAGCATTTCTGAGGAGGCTGCTGATGGTGATACTGGCTCTTCTGGTTGCAGGGACGGTTGCTGCGGCGGGGCTGATTGGTTTCGTTTATTATAAAGAAACACATCTGCCGCCGATTGGCGACTTTGATACCATCATTGTGCTTGGCGCACAGGTCAAGGCGGACGGCACACCTTCCGTCGCGCTGGAACGCAGGCTGACGGCGGCTTTGGAGGAATATCGCAAAAAACCGAGCATGATGATCGTCTGCGGCGCGCAGGGAAGCGACGAGCCGCGCGCGGAAGGCGACGTCATGCGTGACTGGCTTGTGGAGCGCGGCGTAAACGAAAAAGAGGTTATCGCGGAAACAGGTTCCTTTAATACCCGACAGAATCTGGGCTACGCGCAGTCTTTTATGGACGATCAGGGGCTGACGCAGGCACTTGTCGTGACCAGCGATTACCATGTTGCCCGTGCGCTGGCACTCTGCAAAGAGGTCGGCATTACGGCGACGGGCAAGGGAAGTCCCTCCAAACCGGAATACTTCATCAAAAACCACCTGCGCGAGGGGCTGAGCTGGGTGAAATTTATGTGGGAGAGCATGCGAGAATGAACAGAGAACGACTGAAGACCGGTCTTGACAGAATGGGCATTGCCGCGGACGAAACAGCACTGGAGCGTTTTGAAGCGTTTCATGCCATTTTGGATGAATACAACGCACGGATGGATTTGACCGCTGTGCTGGATGAGGATGAGCGCGTAGACCGTCACGATTTGGACAGCGCCGCGCCGCTGGCGCATGGGCTGCTTGCGGACGGCGCAAAGGTCATCGACGTCGGTACGGGCGCGGGCTTTCCGGGCATGCCGCTGCTCATTCTGCGTCCGGATTTGCAAATGACTTTTCTGGATGCGCTCCAAAAGCGCATATCATTTTTGGAAGACGCACTCAATCGGCTCGGACTGAAGGCAACGACGCTGCATGCCCGCGCGGAAGATGCAGCAAGGATGGCGGCGCATCGCGAGCAATATGACGCGGCGGTTTCCCGCGCGGTCGCCAACGCCGCGACGCTTCAGGAGCTGACGCTTCCGTTCGTCAAAAAGGGCGGCATTTCGATTGCGTGGAAAGGTCCCGGCGTGGCAGAGGAGATGACCGCCGCGAAGCGTGCCGCGTTCCTGTTGGGCGGAACCATCCGCGGAACGGTGGATGCGCCGATTCCCCGCAGGGAGGACTGGGCGCATGTTTTGCTCCTTACAGATAAAACGGGCGTGACCCCTAAGACTTATCCGCGCAAAGCGGGAACGCCGGGAAAAAAGCCGTTGGGCATGTGAGAGAATCATGACAGAACAGAGTGCTATTTTGCAGGACAGCGTGGCAGGCGCAAAGGGCAGCGGAGGCGCATCCAACTTTGATCGGTATATCTTTGCCATGCTGATTGCGCTGGAATTCCTGATGTCCTTTACCTTTTTGGGATATATTCATCTTCCGCCGATATCCATCACGACGGCGTATATCCCGATTCTGGTTGCCGCCTGCATATTGGGAGTTTCGCAGGCGGCGGTCGTCGGAACGGTTTTCGGCTTATGCAGCATGTACAAGGCGTCTGCGACATACGTCATGGCGTCGGATATGGTGTTTTCGCCGTTTTTAAGCGGCGCGCCCGTGAAGAGCCTGCTGCTCAGTGTCGGCACGAGAACGCTGTTCGGGCTGCTGATCGGTCTGCTGTTTTCGTGGGCGAAGAAAACCAAACACAGGAAAATCGGCTTTGCGGTCATCGCTGCATGCGCCAGCAGGCTTCAGGCGGCGATGGTTTTCGGCGCGATGGGTCTGCTGTTTCCCACGCTGGGATTCAATATCGTCGATACGACAACATTCGTTCCGGGACGGGGTATTCCGCTTGCGCTGTTTTGCGTCGCAATCGTTGGAATGGCGGATGCGCTGTATTCCTGCAAAGCGGTTCAGCAGCTTCGGTTCTGTCTGGATCAGTCGCTGGTCGGCTCAGGCATATCGCGCCACATGAAAAAGGGCGTAATCGGTCTGGTCGTGTTTATCCTGTGCATGACCGTCATTGCCGCCCTGTATTTTACGCAGCGGACGGTCTATATGCTCGGCAAGCATGATGTTTTCATCGTCGGGGACGCTGGAAAGGATCTGCTGCATTTGCAGGTGCAGTTTATGATTGTGACGCTTTCGCTGAACATGATTCTGCTCTTTCTGTTTTTGGCGTTGTATCAGTACATGTCCTATCAGAGATATCTGCGCGATTTGGATGCGCTGACCGGCGTGATGGGCAGACGGCTGTTTTTCTATCACTGCGAGAGCGCACAGGAGCGGGAGGAGAAGCAGGGAAACGGTTGGTTTCTGTTTCTCGATGTGGACTATTTCAAAACGATTAACGATACATGCGGTCATCCTACGGGCGACAGGGTGCTGAGGGAGATTGCGGATGCGCTGAAGCGGATTTTTTCTGCCTGCGGCGCAGTCGGCAGGGTCGGCGGCGACGAGTTTGCGGTGATGATTGAAGAAGCGATGACAGAGGAAAGGCTCAGGCAGAAAATCGAAACGTTTCGGGAGAATATCTCCGGTATTCTGCCGGAGTTCAGGCACATCAGCTGCAGCATCGGGGTTTGTCGGTTTGCTTATCCGCAGGATGTGCAGAATCTGCTCACGCAGACGGACAAGATTCTTTATCAGGCAAAGAAACGCGGGCGCGACTGTTATGTAATCGGCACGCTCAACGAGAAATTCGAAGAGGATAATGAAGGGAAAGCCGCTCTCTGAATGAGAGATTGGCTTTCTTTTTTTATATTGAATATATGGGAGATTGCGTAAAATTGCCCGCGTGAGTAAGACTTTAATGCTTTGCGGATTTTGACGGAGTGAAGGCGGACTCAGTCCGATTCCGCTTATTCCCATCATCCTTTTTGCGCTTTTCGTCAAGACTGAGCCCAAAAGGAGATGGGATGATGTTGTTGCGCTCGCCTTATCGCTATCTGCTGGCGGCGGCTGTACTCGCTGCCATGCTCTGCTTGCTGCCTGCCCGCGGCGCGGATGCGCCTGTTCAGACGGAGAAGTCTCTTGAATTGACTGCGCGCCAGAGCGATGCTCCGCAGGAAGAACCCGCCGGAGCCGATTTGTCGGATCGGACACAGAAGAATGCTTATCTGCATCAGACGCTGTATTATGCGCCGTGCGGTCATAGCGTTCAGCGTCGGGAAAAACTGCCGGCAAAGCTCGTCGGGCTGACACGCGGCGCGCTGGAAAGCGAAATCGGAAGTGTTCTGCCCGATGCGGCGGTTACCGGATTTTCTGCCGGAGAGGTGGATATCACCCTGCGCAAGAAGATTCCCTGTCCGCTGCATTGGGTTTTGCAAGGCGGGGACAATGGTATGCTCTGCGTTTTGCAGAATCAGGATGGGGAAACGATGAGCGTCATTCGGCAGACGGATATCCCCGTGACGGCGGCTCCGGAAAGCGAACAGAGCGACCTACGCGGCGGGCGGATGTTTGACGATGTACAGGCGTTGGAGGGATATTTAGAGAGTCTGAGCAGCTGATTGGCTGGAATGCCGATTATCTCACGGTGTAAGATAAAACCCGAAAATTGACATTTGAAACCGATGCGCGTATCATTGGACAATTTTGTATTGTGCGGCGGCGGCAGGACTGATAGAATAACGCCATCAAAAGCAACCGGCACGACGCCGGAAGAATGCGGCATTTACAAGGCTTGATTCAGGGCAGGAGCCGCACAGAACAACAAGGATTAAAAAAACAGTCGGACGAAAGATTCGCCGTACTGACAAGGAGGAATACGCGATGCGAGTTGTCAAGAAACCGGAAGAACGTAAAGCGGAAATGGTGGCAGCCGCGGCCAAGCTGTTTGCCGAGCAGGGCTTCGTCAGAACCTCCGTGGCAGAGATTGTTTCGGCTGTAGACGTGGCAAAGGGGCTTTTCTATTATTATTTCACGACCAAGGACGACATGGTCAAGGCGGTCGTTGAGGGCTATTGCAGCTATTTGGGCGCGCTTGCCGGACAGATTGCCGACGGTGAGGGTACGGCTCAGGAGAAATTCGCACGGCTGATGCATCCGGAGGTTTGGCATGAGTGCTTTACCGCGCCGCTGACGGCGGATTTATGCCTGCCTCAGCATGCGGCTCTGTATACGGATATGTGCGATCGGGTTTATGCGCACATGGGTCCTGCGCTGGAGAAGATGGTCGCTCAAGCCCTTCGCGAAAGCGGGCGCGACGAGGACGATGCCAAGCAGCTGACGGGCGTTGCGCTCTACGGCATTCTGATGATGGCGCGCAAAGGCGATATGACGCTGGAAAGCGCGATGAACATGATTTCCGAGGTCATCGGGCTGAACAAGCCGGCGGCATAACCTCGGCGTGAGAGCCGCTGCGATTCTGCGGCATACAACAGTCAGTCAGGGCTTGACCCTTTTATATAGATTTTATCCTCCGTTATTCCCCTCTCTCTCCTTCGTAATATGACGAACAAGCCGTGCAGAAAT
>ERZ832522.5845-NODE-5845-length-10839-cov-16.914225_pt1 | contig 10839 bp, 8 predicted proteins | sample MGYA00519951_ERZ832522 | MGnify/ENA primary metagenome ERZ832522 (study PRJEB31850, sample SAMEA3708728) | human gut metagenome | biome: human gut; feature: human-associated habitat; material: faeces | place: China | collected 2014 ... | reverse complement strand
GAGCATAACCTTGCCAAGGTTAGGGTCGCGAGTTCGAGTCTCGTTTTCCGCTCCAAATAGAACAAGGTTGTCAGTCGATAAGATTGACAACCTTTTTTTTGTATTATATCGGAAGTTTACCGGACTATTTTATCGATAGATTGAATAGAAAAGCGTAATTTTGCAATTGAAAAAATCAGTGTACTTCCCCCAAAAAGAGTGTCATTGATTCACACAGGCCTATAATTAATTTAATAATAGCGATATGTTAACACAAATCATTAATGCACGCATCCTGACGCCTCAAGGTTGGCTGAAAGATGGATCAGTGCTTATTCGCGACAACAAAATTCTGGAAGTAACCAATTGTGACCTTGCAATTATTGGAGCTAAACTTATCGACGCCAAAGGAATGTATATCGTTCCCGGAGGAGTGGAAATCCACGTTCATGGCGGCGGTGGAAGAGACTTCATGGAAGGCACGGAAGAAGCTTTCCGGGTAGCTGTCAAAGCTCACATGCAGCATGGTACGACCAGTATTTTCCCCACTCTTTCTTCTTCTACCATTCCTATGATTCGTGCAGCCGCAGAGACTACCGAGAAGATGATGGTGGAACCGGACAGCCCTGTATTAGGACTTCATCTGGAAGGACATTATTTCAATATGGCTATGGCAGGCGGACAGATTCCCGAAAATATCAAAAACCCCGATCCGGAAGAATATATCCCGTTACTGGAGGAAACTCGTTGTATCAAGCGTTGGGATGCTGCGCCGGAGCTTCCGGGAGCCATGCAATTCGGTAAATACATCACGGCGAAAGGAGTGTTGGCTTCCGTAGGACATACGCAGGCGGAGTTTGAGGACATACAGACTGCCTATGAAGCCGGATATACCCATGCTACTCATTTCTATAATGCAATGCCGGGATTCCATAAACGGAAAGAATATAAATACGAAGGTACGGTAGAAAGTATTTACCTGATTGACGATATGACGGTCGAAGTGGTGGCTGACGGTATTCATGTACCACCTACTATTCTGCGTCTTGTTTATAAGATAAAAGGAGTGGAGCGTACCTGCCTGATAACGGATGCACTGGCTTGTGCAGCCAGTGACAGCCAGACTGCTTTTGACCCGCGCGTGATTATTGAAGACGGAGTATGCAAGCTGGCCGACCGTTCTGCTTTGGCAGGAAGTGTGGCTACTATGGACCGCTTGATTCGTACCATGGTGCAGAAAGCAGAAATACCTTTGGCGGATGTGATACGCATGGTATCCGAAACGCCTGCCCGCATAATGGGAGTACTTGACCGCAAAGGAACGCTTGAACGTGGTAAGGATGCCGATATTATTGCCCTCGACAGAGACTTGAATGTGAGAGCCGTATGGGCAATGGGGCAATTAGTGGAAGGTACCAATAAACTGTTTTAAATCTAATAAATAAAGAAGACTATGTTAACTCAGATAATTAACGGTAGAATACTTACCCCGCAAGGCTGGCTGAAAGACGGTTCGGTATTGATTTGTGACGGAAAAATATTAGAGGTGACCAACAGTGACCTGGCAGTTATCGGTGCAACGGTTATTGACGCCCGGGGAATGACAATCGTACCGGGATTTGTCAGTATGCACGCGCACGGAGGCGGCGGACATGATTTTACCGAAGCTACGGAAGAAGCATTCCGCATGGCAACTACCGCGCATTTGAAGCATGGCGCCACCAGTATGTTTCCTACTTTGTCATCCACATCGTTTGAAAAACTTTATCAGGCTGTCGATGTGTGTGAGGGATTGATGCAGGAACCGGATTCTCCAATTCTCGGTCTGCATATTGAGGGACCTTATTTGAATCCGAAAATGGCAGGAAGCCAGTATGAAGGTTTTCTGAAAACTCCTGATGAGAATGAATATATTCCGTTATTGGAACATACTACTTGTATCAAGCGTTGGGATATCAGCCCGGAATTACGTGGAGCGCATGATTTCGCCAAATATACCCGTTCAAAGGGAATAATGACGGCAGTTACACATACAGAAGCCGAATATGATGAGATTAAAGCGGCGTATGCGGTGGGCTTCTCACATGCTGCTCATTTTTACAATGCAATGCCGGGTTTCCACAAACGCCGTGAATATAAATATGAAGGGACGGTGGAGAGTGTATATCTGACAGACGGAATGACGGTAGAAGTTATTGCGGACGGCATTCATTTGCCTGCCACTATTCTGAAACTGGTTTATAAACTGAAAGGAGTGGAGAATACGTGTCTGGTGACTGATGCGCTGGCTTACGCTGCTTACGAAGGACATGAACCGATTGACTCGCGTTATATTATTGAAGATGGAGTGTGTAAAATGGCAGACCATTCCGCGCTGGCCGGTAGTTTGGCTACAATGGATGTGTTGGTGCGTACAATGGTAAAGAAAGCAAATATTCCTTTGGAGGATGCAGTGCGCATGGCTTCCGAGACTCCCGCCCGTTTGATTGGAGTCAGTGACCGGAAAGGTGCATTGGCTAAAGGGCTGGATGCAGATATTGTGATTCTCGATAAGGAGTTGAATGTACGTTGTGTGTGGTCAATGGGAAAGATTGTTCCGGGTACTGATGTTCTTCTGCATAAATAATAATTGCCGGATGAGCGATGTTTGATAGATAACATCCGGTGTTTTAATGAAAATAAAAGTCCGAATCTGAGGTTTGCCTGCAAAGCAAATCAGATTCGGACTTTCTTTATAAAGAAAAGTCGCATACAATTAAGTGTTTCTTCTTTATGGATTGTATTATATATAAACAGATAATTGTACTATGAAAGTAAAGCATTTAGTTGTAGTTTTTCTGTGTATGCTGGGATGTTGTGCGTGTAGCAGTCCGAAAACAGAAGTAAAATCACCGGACGGTCACATCAAGATGACGTTGACGGTAGATGAGAATGGTACTCCGTTTTATAATGTGTCGGTAAATGGTTCATTGCTGATAGAAAATTCAAAAATGGGTTTTGTGGAGGGAAACGGTGTTATTTTGGGAGGAGGCTTCCGGATAGAGAAAACCACATTCGACAGCAAAGATGAAACATGGACGCAGCCGTGGGGAGAAAATAAAACCAACCGGAACCATTATAATGAAATGGCTGTCAATCTGATTAATGAGGATCAGGTGCAGTTGACCCTTCGTTTCCGGGTTTTCAATGACGGAGTAGGGTTCCGTTATGAATATAATGTTCCCAATGTGGATTCTCTGATGATAACTGATGAACTGACTACTTTCCACTTCCGTCAGGACGGTACCTCATGGTCGATTCCTGCGAGTGCCGAGACTTATGAATTGCTTTATAAGCAGCAGCCTATTTCCGAAGTGGAGACAGCCAATACTCCTTTTACCTTTAAGACGGCGGATGGTGTTTACGGAAGTATCCATGAAGCGGCATTGTATGATTTCTCCGAAATGACGCTGAAACAAATCGGAGATTACACTTTGAAGGCGGAACTTACTCCCTGGCCGGACGGTATCAAGGTACGCAAAAGCAACCATTTTACAACTTCCTGGCGTACTATCCAGATTGCTCCGGAAGCTGTCGGATTAATCAATTCTTCCCTGATCCTGAACCTGAATGACCCTTGTGTGTTGGAAACTACTGATTGGATTCGTCCTTTGAAATATATCGGTGTATGGTGGGGGATGCATCTGGGTGTAGAGACTTGGAAAATGGATGAACGCCACGGTGCTACCACTGTCAATGCCAAAAAATATATCGACTTCGCTGCTGCCAATAATATAGAAGCGGTATTGTTTGAAGGCTGGAATGAAGGTTGGGAAAGTTGGGGCGGTATGCAGAATTTTGATTTTACGAAACCTTACGCTGACTTTGACATAGATGAAATAGTACGTTATGCCAAGGAAAAAGGAATCGAAATCATTGGACACCATGAAACAGGAGGAAATATCCCGAATTATGAACGGCAAATGGTTCATGCAATGCAATGGTATACCGACCACAGCATCCACATCCTGAAAACAGGTTATGCAGGAGCTTTCCCGAACGGGCTTTCACATCATGGACAATATGGAGTCAACCATTATCAGAAGGTAGTGGAAACAGCTGCGGAGCATAGAATGACATTGGATGCACACGAACCGATTAAGGATACCGGTATCCGCCGTACATGGCCTAACATGATGACGCGCGAAGGAGCCAGAGGTATGGAATGGAATGCATGGAGTGAAGGAAATCCGCCGTCTCATCATGTAATGTTGCCGTTTACCCGCTTGCTGTCTGGTCCAATGGACTACACTCCGGGAACTTTTGATATTTTGTTCCAGCAAACCAAAGACTCTCCCCGTCGTCGGAAATGGAATGACCAGGATAAGGGGAACAGCCGTGTCAACACAACATTGGCGAAGCAGATTGCCAATTGGGTGATTCTATATTCTCCCTTGCAAATGGCTTCTGATATGATTGAGCATTATGAAGGACATCCTGCTTTCCGGTTCTTCCGCGATTTCGACCCGGATTGTGACGAATCCAAGGCATTGGCAGGAGAACCGGGAGAGTTTGTAGCTGTTGTACGTAAAGCGAAAAATAATTATTTCTTCGGAGCAGCTACCAATGAGGCTCCCCGAACACTGGAAATAAAACTGGACTTCCTGAAACCGGGCAAACAATATAAAGCTGTTATCTATGCCGACGGTGAGAAGGCGGACTGGAAAACGAATCCGGCAGATTATCAGATTACGGAACAAACTGTCACAGCTGAAAATACGCTGACTGTACGTATGGCTGCCGGAGGAGGACAGGCTATTTCGTTCATACAACTTTAAGAAAAAATAGGTTAAGATTTAATAGAGGTTTATTGTGTTAGGGATAGGTTTGGTTTTAAGGTAAAAGATTGTTGAAAGATGATAGATTAAGGAAATAAAGTTGGTTAGGTTAGAAAAAACGGTGAACAAACCCCTGTGCTTGTTCACCGTTTTTATTTATCTTGTCTTTTTATCATCTGCGATATTAATTTTGACTTACTTTTGTAATTTTTATGCACAGTATCCACAAAACAAGCTTTTTGTGTTTGTTCACCTTTCCAAATGTGTTCAATTGCAGATTATTTTTTCACAAACAGCGCTTTATGGCTTTCGCGCAAAATATTTGCGCCCGGTTCCCAAAAGTATTATAATGGTTAACGGCAGCAACTTTGCTTAAACAAAAGCAATATTCATAAAACAATCTTGCGAAAATTTATACTTGGCCGTTTCTGCATGCGGCGCACGAAAGAAAGTTGGGAAAACCGTCATGAGCAACAAACGATACGAGGTAAACACCCCCGGCGTCAGCCCTGTGGACCGGGACGTCACCAAACTGCTGTACGTGAGCACCGCCAAATACGGGGGCGACTGGCACAGCCTGATGCATACCCACGCCTGCACCGAGCTTTTCTATGTGGTTGGCGGCATGGGGCAGTTCAAAGTGGCGGAAAAGCTGATTCCCGTCTCTCCGGACGACCTTGTCATCGTCAACCCCAATGTGGAGCACACGGAGGTAAGCCTGAACGCCAGCCCGCTGGAATATATCGTGCTGGGCGTGGAGGGCATGGAATTCGCCGCGGACGAAAACGGTGACAGACGGTACAGCGCATTCAACTTCCACAGCGGACGCGAGGATATTCTGCCCTATCTGCGGGGCATGCTGCGGGAGATCGAGCAGAAATCCGCAGGTTACGAAGTCGTCTGCCAGGATCTTCTGGAGGTTCTGGTCGTTAAGCTGATGCGCCACACGGATTTTTCCCTCACGGTCACGCCCGCCCAACAGTCCAGCAAGGAATGCGCCGAGGCCCGGCGGTACATCGACAGCAATTTTAAAGAAAATATTTCTCTGGACCAGCTGGCTGAACTGACGCATGTGAACAAATACTATCTTGTCCACTCCTTCAGCAAAGAATACGGCGTGTCGCCCATCAATTATCTGATCGGACGGCGCATCGAGGAGAGCCGCTACCTGCTGGCGGACACCAATCACTCCCTGTCCCAGATCTCCCACATGCTGGGTTTTTCCTCCCCCAGTTACTTCTCCCAGAGTTTCCGTAAGCTGGAAGGCATCAGCCCTATGGAATACCGGAAGCGGCAGCGGGCCGCGCGGGAGGGACATCCGGAATAACAACAGTTGTACTTTTGTTCATTTATCTTTACACAATCGTCCGTATATGCTTTAATAGATTATAATGTAACAGTCTGACAGAAAGGCGGAATACTGGCATGGGCTACGAGGCCATACGGCTGCAGCGGCCGCTGGCGGTGGACGATATCGTCTCCGTGCATTATTTTGAATATTCCAGCAATTACTATTTTGAAGGGGAGCGCCACGATTTCTGGGAATTTTTGTATGTGGACAAGGGTGAGCTGGATGTGCGCGCCGGGGACGTGGTGCAGCATTTGAAGAAAGGGCAGATCATTTTCCATAAACCGGGCGAGTTCCACGCGCTCTCGGCCAACGGTGTGGTGGCGCCCAATCTTGTTGTGGTGGGTTTTGTCTGCCACGGCGAGGCCATGCGTTTTTTTGAAAACAGAGTATTGAGCGTGGGCGATTCCGGCCGCGCCCTGCTGGCGCGCATCGTGGAGGAGGGCGAGGCCGCATTCTCCACGCCGCTCAACGACCCGCAGACCATGCAGCTGGCCCGGCGGGAGGGTGCGCCCTTCGGCGCCGAGCAGCTCATCGGAAGCAGCATCGAGCAGCTGCTCATCGGCTTCATCCGCCGCGGCGCGGACGAGGCCGCGGCCGCCGCAAAGCCCACCAGCCTCATCCGGGAACGCACACAGCAGGAATTCATCGACCGTGTGAGCAAATATCTGGAGGACAACATCGCAAAACGCCTGACGCTCTCGGATATCTGCCGGGACAATCTGGTGGGCCGCAGCTATCTGCAAAAGATCTTTCGGGAAAAGACGGGCGGCGGCGCAATGGAATACTTCGGCACGCTGAAGATCGACGCGGCCAAGCGCATGATCCGGGAGGGCACGCACAATTTCACCGAGATCGCCGCGCTGCTGGGCTATAACTCCATCCACTATTTCTCCCGCCATTTCAAAAAGGTTACGGGCATGACGCCCAGCGAATACGCCTCCAGCGTCAAAATCCTGGCCACCAAAAACCGTACGGAATGAGTTTTTCGCCATCGTGGACGTTTGTGCAAATATTCGGGATTCCTGCGGCCTTGCATAGTTCAATTGTGCAAATATTGTATTAAAAAATCTATTTAACACGCTGCCCGGAGCGGCTACAATGAAAAGCAATGAAGAGTGTTCCGGGCAGCACAAAAGCAACGCGTGAAAAACAAAACAGAAAAGGAGCTGGCAACTATGGCGATTTTGGTAAACGGGGGCGCCGGATACATCGGCAGCCACACCTGCATCGAGCTGATGAAAGCGGGTTATGAGATCATCGTGGCCGACAACCTGTACAATTCCTGCGAGGAGGCCCTGCGCCGCGTGGAACAGATCAGCGGCAAAAAGGTCCCCTTCGTCAATGTGGACCTGTGCGACGGCGAGGCCGTGGACGCGCTGTTCGCCTCCCATCCGGAGATCGACGCCGTCATCCATTTCGCGGCATACAAGGCCGTGGGTGAAAGCGTTCAAAAACCGCTGGAATATTACACCAACAACCTGGGCTGCACGCTGACGGTGCTGAACGCCATGCGCAAATACAATGTAAAAAACTTTGTGTTCTCGTCCTCCGCCACGGTTTACGGAGACCCGGCCAGCGTGCCCATCACCGAGGACTTCCCCACCGGCGCCACCACCAACCCCTACGGCACCACCAAGGTGATGATGGAGCAGATTTTAAAGGATTACTGCAAGGCGGACCCCACGATGAATGTGGCCCTGCTGCGCTATTTCAACCCCATCGGCGCTCATGAAAGCGGCCTCATCGGCGAGGACCCCAACGGCATCCCCAACAACCTGGTGCCCTACATCGCCAAGGTGGCCGTGGGCACGCTGGAAAAGGTGCATGTGTTCGGCAACGATTACCCCACGCCCGACGGCACCGGCGTGCGCGATTATATCCATGTGGTGGACCTGGCCCGCGGCCATGTGGCGGCGCTGAAAAAGCTGGCTTCGAACTGCGGCCTGTTCATCTGCAACCTGGGCACGGGCAAGGGCTACAGCGTGCTGGACGTCATCAAAGCATACAGCAAGGCCTGCGGCAAGGACCTGCCCTATGTCATCGACCCGCGCCGTCCCGGCGACATTGCCGAATGCTACGCGGACCCCGCCAAGGCCCGGGACGAGCTGGGCTGGACGGCCGAGTACGGCATTGAAGAGATGTGTGCCTCCAGCTGGAAATGGCAGAGCATGAACCCCAACGGCTACAAGGGCTGAGCCGCGCCCGCCCTTGGATACAAGAATCGGAGCAAAAAGGAGAATAACGCAATGAACAAACCTGTACTCGTTGTTATGGCCGCCGGCATGGGCAGCCGCTACGGCGGCCTCAAGCAGATCGACCCGGTGGGCGGCCACGGCCAGCTCATCATCGACTATTCCATCTTCGACGCCCGCCGCGCGGGCTTCGAGACCGTGGTGTTCATCATCAAGCACGAGATCGAGGCCGACTTCAAGGCCGCCATCGGCGACCGCCTGTCCAAAGTGATGGACGTGCGCTATGCGTTCCAGCAGCTGGACGACCTGCCCGTCGGCTACGCCGTGCCCGAAGGCCGCGTCAAGCCCTGGGGCACCAGCCACGCCATCCTGTCGGCCCGGGACGTCATCGACGGCCCGTTCGCCGTGATCAACGCCGACGACTATTACGGCCCCGAGGCGTTCCAGAAGATCTACGATTACCTGCTCGCCAACCCGGACCGGGACGGCAAATATGAATACGCCATGGTCGGCTATCTGCTGGAGAACACGGTAACCGAAAACGGCCACGTGGCCCGCGGCATCTGCGTGACGAATGCGGAGGGCTATCTGGACAGCGTCACCGAGCGCACCCACATCGAAAAAACCGCAGCGGGCGCGCGCTTCACGGAGGATGACGGCGCAACCTGGACGGACCTGCCCGGCGACACCATCGTATCCATGAACATGTGGGGCTTTACCCGGAGCTTTCTGGCCGAGACCGGGGCCCGCTTTGCGGCGTTTCTGGACAACGCGCTGAAAACGAACCCCCTTAAGGGCGAGTACTTCCTCCCCAGCGTGGTGAGCCAGCTCATCGCCGAGGATAAGGCGCAGGTGAAGGTGCTGCACAGCCGCGACAAGTGGTACGGCGTGACCTACAAAGAAGATAAGCCCGTGGTGGTGGCGGCCATTGCCGAAAAAACGGCGCAGGGCCTGTACCCCGACAATCTGTGGGAGGTGTAAGCATGGCAAATCCCGCTGAAAACACGCTCTCCGAAGTGCTTGCCGCCTATGCGTTCGCGGGCGAGGTCGTAGGCGCGGCGCGCTTCGGCCAGGGCCATATCAACGACACGTTCTGCGTGTACACCCAGACGGCAGAAGGCGACTGCGTGCGCTACATCCTCCAGCGCATGAGCGCCGCCGCATTCAAGCGCCCGGACCAGCTCATGCAAAACATCGTGGGCGTGACGGACTATCTGCGCGATCTCATTGAGAAAAACGGCGGCGACGCGGCGCGGGAAACCATGACGGTGCTGCGCACCAAAAACGGCGCGGCATATTTCACCGACAGCGAGGGCGGCGCATGGCGCGTGTATCCCTTTGTGGAAAATACGCTGTGCCTGCAGAAGGCGGAGACGCCGGAGCTGTTCTATGCTTCCGCCAAGGCGTTCGGCAATTTCCAACGCATGCTGAAGGATTATCCCGCCGATACCCTGTTCGAGACCATTGAAAAATTCCACGACACTGAAAACCGCCTCGCCAATTTTGAAAAGGCGCTGGCTGCGGACAAGCTGGGCCGCGCGAAGGACTGCGCGCCGGAGATCGCGTTCGTAAAGGCCCATGCGGCGGATTGCAGCGTGGCGCTGGAGGCGCTGCGCGCCGGCAGGCTGCCCCTGCGCGTGACGCACAACGACACCAAGCTCAACAACATCCTCATCGACAAGGACACCGGCGAGGGCATCTGCGTCATTGACCTGGACACCGTGATGCCGGGCCTGTCCATCAATGATTTCGGCGATTCCATCCGCTTCGGCGCGAACCATTCCGCCGAGGACGAGCGCGACCTTTCCAAGGTGAATTTCGACCTTCCGCTGTTTGATATTTACACCAAGGGCTTTCTCGAGGGCGCGGCCGGCACGCTGACGGACGCAGAGAAGGAGTACCTGCCCTGGGGCGCGAAGCTGATGACGCTGGAGTGCGGCATCCGCTTCCTGACGGATTACTTAGATGGCGACCATTACTTCCACGTCAGCCATCCGCAGCAGAATCTGGACCGTGCCCGCACCCAGATGAAGCTGGTGAAGGACATGGAGGAGCAGTTCGACGCCATGGCGGCAGTGGTCGCAAAATATGGAAAATAAGAGTTGTTTTTTAGGATTGCATTTTTGACAGAGCACGCTATAATGTGTCCTGAAACCAGCCGTTCCCCCAATCGGTAACGGCGTCAGATGCAGATAACGCGCTTTTGCGCAGTATAAAGGAGGATACCACAATGAACATTCTGGTCACCGGCGGCGCCGGATACATCGGCTCCCATACCTGCGTTGAACTTCTCAACAGCGGATACGATGTGACGGCCATCGACAACCTGTGCAACGCCAACCCCAAGAGCCTGAAGCGGGTGGAGGCCATTACCGGCAGGAAAGTCAAATTCTACGAGGGAGACGTCCGGGACGAGGCGCTTCTCCGGAAAATTTTCGCGGAAAATGAAATTTCCGCCGTCATCCACTTCGCGGGCCTGAAGGCCGTGGGAGAATCCGTC
>ERZ832522.5843-NODE-5843-length-10841-cov-4.179399_pt1 | contig 10841 bp, 14 predicted proteins | sample MGYA00519951_ERZ832522 | MGnify/ENA primary metagenome ERZ832522 (study PRJEB31850, sample SAMEA3708728) | human gut metagenome | biome: human gut; feature: human-associated habitat; material: faeces | place: China | collected 2014 ... | reverse complement strand
AAAGAATAGCTGAATTCTTGATTTTGCTATTCAAGCCAAGTTTGCTTATGTCAACAAGCTGAGCCCTGCTTTAAAAAGCAGGGCTCAGCAGGGCTTTCTTATTTGAGATAAGATTTAGTTGTTGTTGCCGCTGGGAAAAAACGGACTTAGGCAGCCTGCAACAGCAGAAATCGGCATCGTCTGCAAAATGATATGCCCCGGACCATGCACGACGGTATTGAACAACCCTTCGCCGCCGAACAGTTTGTTTTTTACGCCCGGAACGCTGACGATCTCCATCGTGCAGGTGTCGTCCATCGCGGCGAGATAGCCCGTATCCACAATCAGTGATTGACCGCGCTCAAGATCATATTCAACGGTTGAGCCATCGATTTCCAAAAACGCCGTTCCGTTTCCGGATAGCTTCTGCATGATGAAGCCTTCGCCGCCGAATAGACCCGTGCCGAACTTCTTCTGGAAGAATACGGATAGATTCACGCCCTCCGTGCAGGCGAGGAAACCGCGCTTCTGCACGATGAGGTTATGACCGGGCGCGATCTCCACCGCACGGATTTCGCCGGGGAAGCAGGAAGCGAAAGCGATCATCCCTTCGCCGCCATGCGCCGTATAGCGATTTTGGAAAATGGATTCGCCGGAAAACATGCGCCCGAAAGCACCGCCGAGACCGCCCTTTGCGCCCGTTTCCATCTTCATGTTCGGACTCATCCAGCTCATCGCGCCGCTTTCGGTAATCATCGCTTCACCGCTTTGCAGGGTGCAGATCACCACGGGCAGATTACCGCCCTTGATTTCATACTTCATCATCAGAGCCCTCCTTTTGTGATGCTGTGGATTGGAATCAAAGCCTCTGTTTGAGGCGTTTTTTAATCAAGACAGGCTTCCAGCGCGGCTCTTGTGCCTTTGACCATCATTTCAAGCGGCATGGCGGCAAGGGGCGCAGAGAGCAGGCGGGTGCGCTCCTCGTCCGTCTGCGCGGCGTCAAACATGCGTTCACGATGGCGGCAGGCGTATTCCGGCTGCGTGGGAACGTGCATGAAGCCCGCGCGTAAGCCGGTTTCGCGGCTGAGCTGAGCCAGACGATAGGCCATATAGTTGCAAAGATACATGCCGGTTGTGCTTTTAAAGGGCAGGGGAGCGTCCGCGTCGGCAGGGGACAGAGCACCCGTTTGAGCGGGAATACCGGCGGCGAGCATGGCGCGGGTCATCGCTTCATAGGGAAGTGTGCCGCGCAGCCAGATTTCATCGCCTTCAAGAATCGGGGAATAGACCTCCGGATTGTCGCCCGCGTCACGACCCTTGCGCCAGTTGACGCCAAACGGCTCCGGACGCATGGCGCTGGCGCGTGCATCCGTGCCCAAGGCGAGGACAAGATTCGGATGCAGTTCGTCAATCGCCTTTTGAACAGGTTCAAAAGCACCGTTCCAGAGAACGGGCATGGTCATGCCGTGAATTTCGGCGCAGATATCCTTGTGAATGAGGGTTTCGCCGTCCAGCGCACGGGCAATCAGCTCTGCGTTGTTGGTCTCCCCTTCCGGGATGCCGGCGAACCAGCCGTAACCGCACAGAAGAATGGAAAGAGAACGCATACAGCAGCCTCCTTAGTGAAAATGAGAAAAACGGTTCAGTGGGATTAAGATAAGGATAAAGAAAACAGCCGCCCGTGTCAAGAGCAAAAATGATTGACGCAGACGTAAAGTTTAGGCAAAGCAAGATTTCATATTCACTTAACAGGAACACAAAAACATGAAAATAACTGAAAAATTTCGAAAAATCAAAAACGAAAAATGCGAAAAACCGAACAAAACGAATATTGACGCGCAAAGTTTTTTCAAAAGCCTTGACATACAGGCGGAAATATGGTTTAATCTGCAACGCAGTATTAACCCGAAAGTTTTGTTTTACTAAACCATGGGGGCGTTTTTGTGGAAATCAATATCGGCGGCAAGCTGAGAAGCCTCCGCCAGAAAAACAATCTGACGCAGAAGGAGCTGGCGGATCGATGCGAGCTTTCCAAGGGATTCATTTCCCAGCTGGAGAGCAACCAGACGTCGCCGTCTCTTTCTACGCTTGAGGACATTCTGACGACGCTGGGCAGCTCATTTCATGAGTTTTTTTCCGACGAGCAGGGGGATAACCCCGTCTGCCGCAAGGAAGATGTTTTTATCAAGGAAAATGACGGCGTGACGATTCATTGGCTGATTCCCAACGCACAGAAGAAGGATATCGAGCCGATTATGGTCACCCTTCAGCCGGGCGGCAGGACGGAAACGGATTTGCCGCATATGGGCGAGGAATTCGGCCATGTGCTTGCCGGCGCGGTCACACTGATGCTCGGCGGCAAGGCGTATCGCGTGCGCAAGGGAGACAGCTTTTCCTTCAAGCCGTCATCACAGCACTATTTGGAAAACACGGGCAAGACCCCGGCGACGGTGCTTTGGGTCTGCACTCCGCCGAATTTTTGAGGAGGACATTTCATGGATAATCGCACGATTCTTTCCATCAGGGATCTTCGCGTGGTCTTTGAGGATGGCTTCACCGCGCTGGGCGGCGTGAGCATCGACATCGGAGAAAACGAGTTTGTGACGCTGCTGGGTCCGTCCGGCTGCGGCAAAACGACGCTTCTGCGCTGCATCGGCGGCTTTGAGAAGCCGACCAGCGGCGAAATCCTCTACAAGGGGCAGAACATCATCGCCCTGCCGCCGTATAAGCGTGCCATCAACACGGTCTTTCAGCGTTATGCGCTTTTCCCGCATCTGAATGTTGCGCAGAACGTCGCCTTCGGTCCTGACCTGCGCAAGGAGGACAAGAAAAAGACCGCAGAGGAAGTCAGCCGCATGCTGGCACTGGTCGGTCTGGCAGGCTTTGAAAAGCGTCGCATCTCCAGCCTTTCCGGCGGACAGCAGCAGCGCGTCGCCATTGCCCGCGCGCTCATCAACAAGCCGGATGTCCTGCTGCTGGATGAACCGCTGGGCGCGCTGGATTTGAAGCTCCGCCGCGAGATGCAGCTTGAACTCAAGCGCATACAGCGCGAGAGCGGCATCACGTTCATTTTCGTGACCCACGATCAGGAAGAAGCGCTGACCATGAGCGACCGCGTCGCCGTGATGAGTGCCGGACATATTTTGCAGCTGGGTACGCCGGAGGATATCTACAATGAGCCGCAGTCCGCGTTTGTCGCGGATTTCATCGGCGACAGCGATATCATGGCGGGCACGATGGTGCGCGACAAGCTGGTGCGTTTCCTCGGATGCGATTTCCCGTGCGTGGATACGGGCTTTGGCGAGAACGCCGAGGTCGATATCGTCCTGCGTCCGGAGGATGTCAAGCTCAAGCCGATTACTGACCCGATTTCCGGTGTGCCGCAGGGCGTGGTGGAGTCCCTGCTGTTCAAGGGCGTGCATTACGAGATGAAGGTCCGCGTGGGCGAAAGCGTGCTGCTCGTTCATTCCACGCATGCCCGTCCGGTCGGCACGCAGGTCAAGCTGACGGTTGCGCCCGAGGATATTCAGGTCATGCACAAGAGCGATTTCTCGCCGGATATACTCAAGCGGCATGCCGCGCGCGCATGAGGTAGACACCATGAAAAAGAATAAAGCACTGGTTGTGCCGTTTGTGCTGTGGGCGGTGCTGTTCATCGTCGTGCCGCTGGTGATGGTCGTCTGGTACGGCGTTACCGTTGAGCAGACTCCGGTGTATACCGAAATCGCAGGCGATAACGGTCAGATTGCCTTTCAGCTGGAGGACGGCACCGTTACGCCGGAGCGTCCGCAGAAAACGACGGTTGTTTCCCTGGAAAACTTCAAGCGTATGCTTGAGCCGACCTATTTGAAGCTGCTGCTTCGCTCGCTCAAGATTGCGCTGATCACGACGGTAATCTGCCTGCTGCTGGGTTATCCGGTTGCGTTGATTCTCAGCGGAAAGGATTTCAAGCGTCCCGGACTTTGGCTGATGCTCATCATCCTGCCGATGTGGATGAACTTCCTGCTCAGAACGTATTCCTGGATGTCTATTTTGGAAAACACGGGCATCCTCAACAGCTGGATTGCTTCTCTGCGCGAAGCGATTCCCGCGTTTGACAGCTGGCTGACCTCCATGGGCGTGGGCAAGAAGATCATCTTCCTGTATAACGAAAACGCGGTCATCCTCGGCATGGTTTACAACTATCTCTCCTTCATGATTATGCCGATTTACACCGTGATTGAAAAGACCGATCACAGCCTGCTGGATGCGGCGGCTGACTTGGGCGCAAGCCCCGTGCAGAGTTTCCTGCGCGTGACGCTGCCGTATTCGCTGCCGGGCGTGCTGGAAGGCATCACGATGGTTTTTGTTCCGGCGGTGACGACATTTGTCATCAGCCAGCTCATGGGCGGCGGCAAGGTTCCGCTCATCGGCGACATCATCCAGAATCAGTTCGGCAAATCGAGCGACTGGCATTTCGGCTCGACGCTGTCCCTGCTGGTGATGGTGGTCGTGCTTGCTTTCATGGGCGGGCTTCAGCGCATTGACAAAGAGGAAGAGCCGCGGAAGGAGGTGCGCATTCTCTGATGAAAAAACTCAGGAAAGCGTACATCGCGCTGATTATGGCGTTCCTTTATGCGCCGATTGTTTTGCTGATTCTGTATTCCTTCAACGACAGCAAATCCCGCGCCAGCTGGGGCGGCTTTACCCTGAGATGGTATAAGGAGCTGTTCTCTGACGCGGCGATTATGTCCGCGCTGGGCACGACGCTGTCCATCGGCGTGCTGGCGGCTGTGATTTCGACGATTTTGGGCACGGTCGGCGCGATTGCGCTCTACCAGATGAAGCGTGCCCCGCGCAAAGTGCTGCTCAGCGTCGTCAACCTTCCGATGCTCAACTCCGAGGTCGTGACGGGCGTTTCGCTGATGCTCCTGTATGCGATGGCGAATATTCAGCTGGGCTATTTGACGCTGCTGCTCTCGCATGTCGCGTTCTGCGTGCCGTATGTGGTGCTGAGCGTGATGCCGAAGCTGCGCCAGCTTGACCCGAATCTGGCGGAAGCCGCGCAGGATTTGGGCGCGACGCCGATGCAGGGCTTTTTCAAGGTCATTCTGCCGGATCTCATGCCGGGCGTGTTTTCCGGCTTTATCATGGCGCTGACCATGTCGATCGACGACTTCGTCGTCAGCTTCTTTACGACAGGATCGGGTGTCAGCAACCTGTCCATCACGATTTACACGATGGCAAAGCGCGGTATTTCCCCGAAGATCAACGCGCTCTCGACCATCATCTTTGCCTGTGTGTTTGTGCTGCTGATCGGCTTGAATCTGCGTGACTTCCGCAAGGACGGACGCAGTCAGAATAAGTTCAATGAGGTCAAAATTCCGTATTAAGGAAAGAACAAAACCAACGGACATCAAAAGGAGGATAACCACCATGAAGAAAACCGCTATGCTGCTGCTGTCTCTCGCGCTGGTTCTCTGCCCGCTGTTTGCGCTGGCGCAGGAAACAATCAGCGTCTACAACTGGGGCGACTATATTGAGCCGGAAGTGCTGACGCTCTTTGAGCAGGAGACCGGCATCAAGGTCATCTACGAAACGTTTGAAACCAACGAGGATATGTACGCCAAAATCGCCATGGGCGGCTCCAGCTACGACGTCATCATCCCCAGCGACTACATGATCGAGCGCATGATTCAGGAGAATCTGCTCCAGAAGGTCAACTGGGAGAATATCCCCAACGTCGCCAACATCGACCCGCGCTTCATGAATGAAAGCTACGACCCGAACAGCGAGTATTCCGTGCCGTACACCTGGGGCACGATGGGCATTCTGTACAACACCGAAATGGTGGATGAAGCGCCGACCAGCTGGAACACGCTGATGGATCCGACCTACACGATGGATATGCTGATGCTTAACTCCCCGCGTGATACGCTGGCGATTGCGCTGGTGATGACGGGCCATGACCTGAACTCCACCGATCCCGCCGACCTTGAGGACGCGAAGAACCTGCTTATCGAGCAGAAGCCGATGGTGCTGGCGTATGTCGTCGATGAAGTGAAGGATAAGATGATCGCGGGCGAGGCGGCTGTCGCGCTGGTATGGAGCGGCGACGCGACGTTCTGCATGAGCGAGAGCGATGAGCTGGATTACGTCATTCCGGAGGAGGGAAGCAACATCTTCTTTGACTCCATCTGCATTCCGGCGAACGCCCGCAATGTTTCCGGTGCGGAGAAGTTCATCGACTTCCTCTGCCGCGGAGATATCGCCGCGATGAACTATGAATACGTCGGCTATGCGATTCCGAATACCGCGGCAATCGACATCATCGGCGCGGACGAGTACAACGCTTCTCCGGTCAACAATCCGCCGCAGGAGGTTCTGGACAAGTGCGAGGTATTCAACTATCTGGGCGATGAAACGAAGCTCTACGACCAGATTTGGACGGAGATTATTTCCGAGTTTTAATACGCTTTGAGGCTGTCGGGCTGGACAGCCTCATTTTATTACATAAAATCGCCCACGTGAGCGTGACTTCCGTGTTTTTTAGCAAATGACGATGGCGATGAAGGCGGGTTCAGTTCACTGAAGCCGGCAATTCGGCGCGGAAAATAATGGGAATACTTGTACGGCGTTTCATTCGGTGGTAAAATAAATCACACAATAGGTTCGAATCTTTCGGCGGGAGGTTATTGACCATGAAAAGACGCATCGGTATCCTGACCAGCGGCGGCGACTGCCCCGGCTTGAACGCCTGTATCCGCGGGGTTGCGCGCGCAAGCTATTCCATGTTCGACACGGAGATTGTCGGCATTCAGGATGGCTACGCGGGCTTGATTTCCGGCGACTATAAGGAAATGAAGCAGTCGGACTTTTCCGGCATCCTGACCCTTGGCGGAACAATCCTCGGCACGCGCCGCACACCGTTCCGCGACATGCGCGTCATCGGCGAGGACAACGTGGACAAGGTCAAGGCGATGAAAAGCAACTACAAGAAGATGAAGCTCGACTGCCTGGTGACGCTTGGCGGAAACGGCACGCATAAGACCGCAAACATGCTCGCTGAAGAAGGGCTGAACGTCATCGGCTTGCCCAAGACCATCGACAACGATATCTGGGGAACGGACGTGACCTTCGGCTTCCATACCGCGGTGGACATTGCAACCGAGGTCATCGACCGCATCCACACCACCGCCGCGAGCCATGGACGCTGCATGGTCATCGAAATCATGGGCAATAAGGCGGGCTGGCTGACGCTTTACTCCGGTATAGCCGGCGGTGCGGATATCATTCTTCTGCCGGAGATTCCGTATGATATCAATATCGTTGCGGAAGCCGTGCGCCGCCGTGCGGAAAACGGCAAGGCGTTTTCCATCGTTGCGGTGGCGGAAGGCGCGATGAGCGTTGAGGAAGCGGCGATGAAGAAGAAGGACCGCGCCCTGTTCCGTCAGGAAGCAGGCTTCAATGGCATTGCCAACCGGATTGCCAAGCAGCTGGAGGAAATGGTCGGCGTTGAAGCGCGTGCCGTTGTTCCGGGGCATGTGCAGCGCGGCGGCTCTCCCAGCGCATACGACCGCATGCTCTCCACCATCTTTGGCGTACATGCTGCGCAGCTCATTGCGGCGGAGAACTATGGTCAGGCGGTCGCCATGGCGGGCAACGTTGTTACGCACAATCCGCTTTCCGAGGTGGCGGGCAAGACCAAGTTTGTTCCCGCAGATGCGCAGGCTGTCCGCGCAGCCAGAAGCATGGGCATCTCTCTCGGCGATTGATTTTCCTCAAATGAATTGACTTTTCATCCGGTTTCCTCTATAATATTTAGGACTGCTTGGTAGAAAAAAGTCTGCCGGATGAAAGGTCATTTGGTTTTGCAGTTCATCAGGGAAGTCAAAAAAGTGATTGTGAGGGAAGTCGGTCGAAAGATTGACTCGATCTGATCTTATAACGGTTTTACTGGCGTCTATCAGCGTGAGTTTGATTGAGGAATCTAGCTATTGCTGAGAAAACGAGGGGTAAGACCGTACCTTGCATCCATAGCTCAGTAGGATAGAGCGTTCGCCTCCTAAGCGAAAGGCCCCGCGTTCGAATCGCGGTGGGTGCGCCAGAAAGTGTCATGTGCCGGAAAGCATGTGGCACTTTTTTGATTGAAGAAAGAAAACCACCACAGACTGTAGACAAAAAGCTATTCTTCCCCGAAGGGGAGAATAGCCCTTTCCGCAAATGAAAGAATAGCTGAATTTCTTGATTTTGCTATTCAATCTAAGTTTGATTATGTCAATAAGCTGTACCACCAGTTATGTTGATGGAAATTAAGACTTGAGCTGTGAATAGAAAATCTCCTATGTTACAACAAAAAGACCTGAAAGTAGCAATAGAAGGACTGCCGGTAAGAAAAATGACGATGAAAGTTTATCACATGCAAAGCAGCGCATCAGCGATGATGTTGAAGTATGATTATTCTCTTTGAGATGCTTCTATACGTGCGCGAAGGTCGGTAAGTTTTTCTCCGTTATAAGTAAAAAAGTTTGGACCTTGAGGTTGATTTGAATAACCTTTTAACTTTTGAGCTAAAGCAGAAGTAGAAGTTGTTTCTCCTTGGTATTCGATATGTCGGTCATCAATTACAGTTGCAAGAATAGAAGGGTCGTCTATAAAAGCAATTTTGCTTCCCAATGGAATATGGCAATCGCTGAAACGGAAAGGACCGCGTCGAGTATTTTCGCCGGTGCTGTTTGAAATTTGTTCATTGGGAATTGCATAATCTTCGGAATAACGTTTTAATCGGGATTGAGTGCCGCTGATTATTGCGATACACTCTAAAATACGATAAGCATCCTCGGCAGACATTTCGTAAAATTCTCTAGTTCGTGTTCTACCGTTAATTATCTCTCGTATTCGTAAATCAGGATTGAGTTTATCGATGAGTTCATGGAGTTTTTTGTCACTAAATTCTTGTTCAACTTCATAAGTGGCATAAATATGATAAGCGCGTGGAATGCCAGAACTTTGGTTGAGCTGATTCAAACGTCTATGGACATTATTCGTATATCCAATCTTAATAAGATTTGAAAAGGATGGATTTGTAAAAACATAAATGACGCCTTTTATCATGAAATACTTCCTTCTCTTTGAATGTTAGTAACATACCGTGATAGGGTTTATACAGCTTTTGACGTACAGTAATTTTCGTTTCTGGCATGACCACCGCTTTGGAGGGCTGATATATGCTGCTTTCAGTATATCACAACAGGTTTAGCGGTGCAATTATAGAAAAGAACGAACGGCATCACGGTGAGCGAGGCAGCGCTTGAAGCCACATATGGCTTGAGCAGATAGAAAAGCGGCGCGCCGACAAGCGCACCGCCGAGGAAGCAGATGAGCTGCCGCCGGGTGAACAGAAGATATTGAAAAGGATACTGTCAAAATCCCCGAACATCAAAAACAGCCCTTTCAACTTCCGGCGCAAGAGAAAATGAAAACTGCCGTTGTGGGAATGAGTGTTCCTGCAACGGCAGTTTTATTTTTTCAATTTTGGGTGTGCGCCATTATTTTTTAAGATTTATCATCTTTCTTTTTGTCGCCACTAAGAGCGATGAAGCCAGCCGTAACAGCCAGTGCAAGTATAATGTCATGTTCGCCTAATGGGTTAGCTATAATCGAATACACCAGATATGCTGTGCAAAGTAACAATACCGCCAGAATAATTCCCCGCACGACTTTTCTGTTCTTAAACATCATGTCCTCCTTACAATTTTTTGTCAAAATATATCGTTGCAACCAGTTCAATCATATTGCGTATTCCAATATAAATCAGCGCAAATGTAACCACTCTCTGTAGTGTAAATGTCGTTTGACTATCTATAAACAATGGCAAAACCACAAGCAAGACGATTAGAACTGCATTTGAGATATTCGCAGCATTATTTGCGTTAAGCTGTATCAATTTCCAGCGTTCATCACCCTTATATTGCATTTGTTTTTTTGCTTTTAAGAAATACAATCCCAAAGTTACAGCTAATGCCGCAACAAGAAAAATCAAAAGAATAGTTTGTTCATTCATACTATTTGTCCTCCCTATGCTCAAAAACTTCATCAATAGAAACGCCAAAAACTTCTGCAATCTTAAAAGCCAACTCCAAAGACGGAGTATATTTATATTTTTCTATTGATATAACTGCCTGTCGGGAAATCCCAACTTTATCTGCTAAATCTGCTTGTGTCCAATCTCTTTCAGCTCTTAGCACCTTAATCCTATTCCATATCAAGGTCATCTCTCCTTTCCAAAAAGTAATGAAGTGATTACATTTATAATGTAACACATTCATTACATTTTGTCAAGCAGCAGAAACAAAAAATAGCGTACAAAGTTTTCGTGGTATTTGACATTGTGGGAGTGTATAACCAGCGGTCTTTTGGTTTTTTACTCGGAATAGCGTGGTACTGGCGGTCTATGTTTTGTTTTTAGTATCTTGCTTCTTTATCATACATGAGCATTGGCAGAGGGGTTATCGCCGCCGTAACCTTCCATGAGGTTCACAGCACCCCACACGCCCAGACCGGCACCCAGAGCAACCACCAGAGTCTTCAGAACGTCCACTGCACTGTTAAAGAATTCCATAGTAAAATCTCCTTTGGTTTGAAAAAAACGACCCTGCACACATCTGAAATCCATTTGTTAAAGCGCCGTAAGCTGCGGCGAGAGTTAATTTACTGGTGTACTTATGGGTCAAACTGTGTTTATTGCGAGAGCGGATTAGCCGAACAGACCGGACAGCAGGGGCACCAGAGTGATACCGATCAGGGCAACGCCGCCGCCAGCCATCAGCTGTTTTATCCCCAATTAGGTGTAAAACTCTGCTCGATGGCGGGCGGCGGCGTAC
>ERZ832522.5832-NODE-5832-length-10868-cov-17.659669_pt1 | contig 10868 bp, 6 predicted proteins | sample MGYA00519951_ERZ832522 | MGnify/ENA primary metagenome ERZ832522 (study PRJEB31850, sample SAMEA3708728) | human gut metagenome | biome: human gut; feature: human-associated habitat; material: faeces | place: China | collected 2014 ... | reverse complement strand
CCATGCGGTTGTTCACCTTGCAGCCCACCATGCGGTTGCCCACCGCCGAATGGATCGCATAGGCAAAATCGATGCAGGTAGCGCCGGTGGGCAGGTTGATGACATCGCCCTTGGGCGTAAAGGCAAACACTTCCTCCGGCAGCAGGTCGCTCTTGAGGTCGTGCAGCAGATTGCCGGAATCCTCGCTGACGCGCTGGTTTTCCAACAGCTGGCTCACCCATGCCAGACGTTCGTCCAGCTTGTCGTGGCCATCCAGACCTTCTTTATACTTCCAGTGAGCCGCAACGCCGTACTCGGCCTGCTCGTCCATCTTGCGGGTGCGGATCTGCACCTCAAAGGGGATGCCCTCGTGGCCGATGACGGTGGTGTGCAGGCTCTGGTAGCCATTGGGCTTGGGAGTGGAGATATAGTCCTTGAAGCGGTTGGGCAGCGGATGGTACATATCGTGGATGAGGCCCAGAGTGCTGTAGCACTCGGCCAGCGTATCCAGAATGACCCGCACCGCATAGATATCGTAGATCTCATCAAAGGACTTGTTCTGCATGATGGTCTTGCGATAGATGCCGTAAATGCTCTTGACGCGGCGCTTGATGGTAGCGCCCTCAATGCCGCTTTCGGCCAGCCGCCGCTCGATCACACCGGACACCTTTGCAAGGAACTCCTCGCCTGCACGCTCACTGAGCATCCGGCTGATCTCCTCGTAGCCCACAGGGTCAAGGTAATGCAGGCTGCGGTCTTCCAGCTCTTCCTTCACGTTCAGGATGCCCAGACGGTTGGCGATGGGGGCATACACCTCCATGGTCTCGCGGGCTTTATCGCGGCGCTTCTGTTCCGGCCATGCATCACCGGTGCGCATGTTGTGCAGCCGGTCGCACAGCTTAATGATCATCACGCGCACATCGCGGCTCATGGCCAGCAGCATCTTGCGCAGGTTTTCAGCCTGCAGTTCCTCAATGTTAGAGAACTGAATCTTGGTCAGCTTGGTCACGCCGTCCACCAGCAGGGCAACTTCCTCGCCAAAGGCGGCTTTCAGGTCGTCCAGTGTAGTGGGAGTGTCCTCCACCACATCGTGCAGCAGGGCCGCAGCAATGCTCTCGGAGTCCATGCCAAGATCCAGCACCAGTCGTGCCACAGCCAGCGGATGGCAGATATACGGCTCGCCGCTGCGGCGGCACACCCCCTTGTGGGCAGTGTTGGCAAGGTTATATGCCTTTTCGATCATCTCCATATTGTAGGAGCGGCCGCTGGCCTTGATGGCCTCACACAGTTTTTCCCAGGTAACGATCTCCGGCCGCACCTCCGAAGGCAGCGCGCCTTCCGGGGCATCGGCCAGCTGTGCTGTTGCAGAAACGGTAGCCGTTTCCTGCACCGGTACCGGCTGATGCAGGTGGGTCTTTGCGGAGTAGAGATCCTCTTCCCGCACCGGCTTCGGTGCAGGGACCGCAGCTTTCTTTCCCTCTGGCATTTTACATTCCCTCCAAACATTTCAGGACCGGGGCATCCGCAAGGTTCTTTTTGCCCTGCGCAGGCACAAGCTCCAGATATTTTGCCCCACCCTTTTCCACCGTGGCGATCAGTCCCACCTGTTCCAAGGCCGTGACCGCCACCAGCGTTTTGCCTGTATTTTCCTCGCCCAGTTTTGCGCACAGCGGCTGCAGATCTTCTGCGTGCCAGCGGCGCGCCTGCAGCTCACGGTACACTGTGACGATATCACTGCGCTCAGGCGTAATAAGCTTTTTCTGTTCCTCAGTCAGGGGTGTGCCGCGGCGCAGCGCCACCACAAAAGCAGCCTGCTCCGCAAGCTTTGTGCCCAGCCCTGCCGGATGCAGGTCCAGAATGCGGCCCGAAAGCTGTGCGCCCCGGGGCGAATCGTAGACCGAAAGGTTCAGCGCAGCATCCACCACATCGCCCATGGCATAGGGCAGCCGTTCCGGCGGCATACCGAACCACACGGCATACACGCTGGCATTGCCCTGCCGCAAGCGCAGACGGCTGTGCCTGCCCTCCGATACCGGGTATACCCCATCCAGCACGGCGTTCTGCAAAAGGAACACCGGGGTCGGGTTCTCGGCCCCATAGGGAGCCAGCTGGTCGAGCTTCCGCACACTTTCCACGGTCACACGGTCCAGATGGATGGGCAGGTCGCACTCCAGCGGGGTGGTATGCAGCACCGGGCATTCCCGTGCTGCCCAGTCGTTCAGGCGGCGGCGCAGAGCGGGCAGATTTTCTTCCCGCACCGAAAGGCCCGCAGCCATGGCATGGCCGCCGTAGCGGATGAGCAGATCTGCGCAGGCACCAATGCAGGCATGCAAATTGAAGCCCTGCACGCTGCGTCCGCTGCCCTTGCATTCGCCGTGCTCGTCGATCGTTACCACGATCACAGGCCGGCCGGTGCGTTCCACCAGCCGGGATGCCACGATGCCAATGACACCGGGGTGCCAATCGCGGCCCCACAGCAGCATCACGCGGTCTTCCAGCCGCTCCGGTTCCTGTTCCAGCAGTTCCTGCGCGGCCTTGAAGATCTGCAGCTCTGTCTCCTGACGCTTTGTATTGATCTCGTTCAGTTTATGGGCCAGCTCTGCGGCGCGGTCCGGGTCCTCACACATCACCAGCTGCAAAGCCGTAACAGCGTTGTCCATGCGGCCAGCCGCATTGATGCGGGGCGCAATGGCGTAGCTGACATTTTCTGCGGTGACCGGTCTGCCCGCAAGGCCCACCTCTTCCAGCAACGCTTCCAGACCCGGACGGTCCGTGTTCTGCAGCTGGCGCAGGCCCGCCTTGACAAGGGTGCGGTTTTCGCCGGTAAGCGGCATCACGTCCGCCACAGTACCCACAGCGGCAAGGTCGCCGCAGTAGTCCAGCATTTCTTCCGGCGGGCAGCCATCCAGTGCGGCACACAGCTTGAATGCCACGCCCGCACCGCACAGGCCCTTGAAGGGACTGGTGTCGTCCTCACGACGGGGGTCTACCACGGCAATGGCCTTGGGCAGAGTTTCCGGCGGCAGATGATGGTCGGTAATGATCAGGTCAATGCCCAGTTCAGCGGCATAATCGGCTTCTTCCACAGCAGAAATGCCGTTATCCACCGTCACGATCAGCTTGCAGCCCTTATCGTGGATGGAACGGATGGCATTGCGCGAAAGGCCGTAGCCGTCGCCCTCGCGGCTGGGCAGCATACATTTTACGGTAGCCCCCATGCCCTTGAGATGCTGGTACAGCAGGGCCGTGGCCGTCACGCCGTCCACGTCATAATCGCCGAACACCACAATGGTCTCGCCCTCGTCAATGGCCCGCCAGATGCGCTCGCAGGCCTTGTCCATATCGGTGAGCAGCGAAGGGTCGCTCAATTCTTCCTCACCGGCAAGCAGGGTCAGTGCTTCGGTAGGGTCGGTGATGCCGCGTGCCGTCAGCACGCCCGCCAACAGGGCATTTTCCTTCTGCTGGGCGGCAAGGGCGGCCGCATATTTTTGCTCGCTCCACGGCTCGTCGTTCTGTGCGTTATATTCCAGTTCTTCGGTGGCCTGCTCCGCAATCGCCTGCGTCAGCTCCCGCAGCGCGGCACGGTCCAGCGGCTTCAGATTCCATGCACGGTAGGTCATTCAAAATTTCCTCCCGTCAGGCCGTCGTTGGCCAGCATTCCCTGCAGGGCGGCGATCTCAGAAGAGACATCCATCGCTACATCCGAGAGCAGCGTATCATACAGGGTGTCGTAGGCCTGATTCAGCGTGTGAAGGATGCCTGCGATATCGCGGCGGATGGTCTCGGCGTTTTCGCCCTGCTGGCCCTGCACATCGTTGTAGGTGTGCAGCAGCTTGAGGGTGGTGGGGATATAGTATTCCGCAAAGCGGCGGGCCTTGGGCAGGCTTTCCGGGTGTGCTTCCAGCCAGTCACAGATGGCAGTGGTGGTGGTCTGCATATGGTCCAGCTCTTCGCGGCCCTGCGCATCCTGCATCAGCTGTTTTTCCTGCTGCAACACGGCGGCAAAGCGGCGCGCCGTTTCCAGATTGAGCGGCACATCGTCTGTTTTTTCTGCCTCCGGTTCCGGCTGCGGCGGTGCCTTGGAGGCTGCGGCAGCCTCCTGCGCGGCACGGTAATCCTCAGCAGTCAGGTAAAGCTTTTCCGCTTTTTCGTCCACCCATGCACTCAGCCAGCCATTGCGGATGAATCTGCGCACCCGCTTGAGTGCCCGGGCCTTTTTCTCGTCCACGGCTTCCAGCGGCAGGCCCTTTTTGCAGTCAAAGCCTTCTGCTGCCTCGGCCAGACGGAGCAGCGTCTTGCTGGCCTTCAGGCGGGACGCACCGGCAGTGATCATCCACACGAACACGGCGGTGACAGCCGCAAAGCACCAGCCGGTGATCCGCACCGCCCCCAGCGCAAAGCTGCCCATGGCTGCAGCATTTTCAGCCATAAAGCTGTCCTGCAGAAGAGCCTGCAGAACCGCCGCATTGGGCGTAAACAGGCCCGCCGCACCCAGACAGGAAACCGCCGTGATGCCAAAGATCACCGTAAACGTGATGCCGACTGCCAGCAATGCGCAGCCTGCGCTGTAGCGCTTTTTGGCACTGGCGCGGATCTCGTCTGCCGGGGTCGTCTCTGCCTTGCCGAACATCTGCCGGAACCAGCCGGAAACACCTGCGGCCTGCGCGTTGATATTGTCCTCATTCAAGCCCTGTTTCGTATTCTGCGCATTCTGGCGGCTGCGATAGTATTCCTCCCGGCTGCTGCGGAACGCCTTTGCCGCTTCGCCAAGGCCAAAGTTTGCAGCATTCACCGCCGCACGGCCCACACCATAGGCGCGGTCGCCAATGTCCTCCCCTTTGCCCTCAAAGCCATGGGCAAAGGCATCCGACACGGTATCGCCAAAGGCGCGCAGCTGGTTTTCCAGCTCCTGCTGCACCTGACGGCCCTCATTCTCTCTCATTGTATCGTTTTCACGATCGTTCATCAAATTCTTCTCACCCTTCTGCCGGTGCATACCGGCTGATGATGGCGCGGGCCACCCGCAGGCCATCCACGGCGGCGCTCATGATGCCGCCCGCATATCCGGCACCCTCGCCGCAGGGATACAGACCTGCCAGCTGGGTGCATTCAAAATTTTCTTCCCGCTTCAGCCGCACCGGGCTGCTGGTGCGGGTCTCAAGACCCGTAAGGATCGCTTCCGGCGCGGTATAACCCGCAATTTTGCGCTCGTAGGCGCGCAGGCCCGCCCGCAGCGTTTCGGCCAGCTCCTGCGGCAGCAGTGCGCCGAGGTCTGCCGCAGCAACGCCGCGGTCATAGGTAGGCTGCACGCGTCCAATGTTCAGCTGGCCGCGCCCTTCCAGAAAGCTCTGGATGTTCTCTGCCGGAGCGGCATACTCCCCTGCACTGCGCCCAGCGGCGTAGGCTCTGGCTTCCAGCTCCCGCTGGAACGCGATGGCCCGGCGCGGATCGTCTGCAAAGTCCTTGCCGCCCACGCTCACCACCACGGCCGCGTTGGCATTTTTGCCATTGCGGGCGTGGAAGCTCATGCCGTTGGTCACTACACGGCCTTCCTCGCTGGCCGATGCCACCACCTGCCCGCCGGGGCACATGCAGAAGGTGTAAACGCACCGCTCCCCCACATGCTGGGAGAGCTGATACTCGCCCCGCGGCAGAGCCGGATGCCCGGCAGCCTCGTGATATAAGCTCTTTTCGATCTCACTCTGCAGATGCTCGGCGCGGAATCCCACACTGAACGGCTTGCATTCCAGCTGCAGGCCGCCGTCCATCAGCATCCCGAAGGTATCGCGGGCCGAGTGGCCCACCGCGAACACCAAAGCTTCGCAGGCAAAGGTGCCATTTGTTGTAAAAATGCCGGTGAGCTGACCATTTTTCTGTTCAAAGCCGGTCAGGGCCGTGTTGAAATGCACCTCACCGCCCAGAGCTTCGATCTCCTTGCGGATAGAGGTGATCACACCGCGCAGCAGGTCGGTGCCCACATGGGGCTTCTGCTTCCAGGCGATCTCCTCCGGCGCACCGTGCTGCAGGAACACCTCGGTAACAAAACCGCACAGCTCATCGCCGATGCGGGTGGTCAGCTTGCCATCCGAAAAGGTACCGGCACCGCCCTCGCCAAATTGAATGTTCGCATTCACATCCAGTTCGCCGGTAGCAGAAAAATGTTCCACCGCCTTTACGCGCTCGTCCAGCGCCGGGCCGCGCTCCAGCACAATGGGCTGATAGCCCTGCCGGGCCAGCAGCAGCGCTGCAAACAGGCCCGCCGGGCCAAGGCCGCACACCACAGGCCGATGTGCCAGTGGCTGGATGCCATTCTGCACCGAAAAATCCACCTTCTGCTGCAGAGAAGCATCACCACAGCGGGCTGCAAAAGCCGCTTCCTCGGCAGGTTCTTTCAGGGTGACAGCCACGGTATACACCAGCTTGGGCTGGCCGTGGCGGGCATCCACCGAGAGCTTTGCCACGCCCAGATGCTGCACCTTTCCGCGCGGGATGCGGGCAGCGTGCAGGGCTTTTTCAAATGCCTGCGGCTCTCCGGCAGAGAGCGGCAGACGGATGTTGCGAACCAGAATCATGTTATCGTGTGTTCCTTTTTGTTTCAGTTGCTTTCGATGCGGCACTGCAGCACATAGCTGCCCAGTGCAAAAATCTTGCCGTTGGAGGGCACATACAGGCGGCAGGCAATGTTCTGCTCGCCGGTCGCCACCGAGAAATCCTCGGCATCGATCTCAATGACCACCTGCTCCGGGGTCAGCGTTTCGATCGCGCCCTTGGGGCCGCAGAGCGTTACATTCATCAGGCGTTCGGTCTGCACCGTCAGCTGGTAGGTAGAGGGCAGGTTGACCACCTGCACGCAGGTATTGGGCAGGTTCATGGTCTTGGTTCCCAGATTGGAGCAGTCAAAGCTGACCGTTATGGTGGAAATGTTATCCAGCAGATAGATGTCTGCGGGCAGGTCGATGGGCAGCTCATAGCTCTTGTTCAGTGTAAAGGTGGAAAGGTCGATATTGCCGATGGGCAGCGTGGACAGCATATCGATCTTAGCTGCCGGACCTGCCACCTTGAGCTGCTTGCGGCTGAGTGCATATACCAGCATCGAATCATCAAAATCACGCGGTGCATTGATGAAATTCACGTCCACCGGCAGCGTTGCCATCTTGTACACCTGCAAGGTCACATCCACGCTGTTCTCTTCCAGCTCCGTGTACTCAAACTTGACTTCCTTGCCGCCGGAGGTATAGAAGCGCAGCGGCGTGTTCAGCGTGATGGACTCGGTCAGTTCGCCGCTGTAGGTCACCTCTGCTGTGCAGGTAGCAACTTTATCCAGCTCACTGCTGGGGCCGGAAAGGGTGATATTCTCCTTGGAAACATCCGTACTATAAAGGATATAACCGTCCGCGATGGTCAGGTAGTTGGTGGTAATGGTAACGGGCAGGGTCTTTTCCTCCACCACGTCAAACACCACATCCACCGTGTTGTCATTGCCTTCCATGGTCACGGTCACACCGTTCAGCAGGCCGTTGGCACCGCGTACCAGCAGGCGCAGGGTCTTTTCGCCGCTGTCGCGTACGCTGGAAAAATCCGGGTAGACCACAAAGTCGGAAGCCGTCAGCCCGCCGATGGTGTAGCCGTCGCCGGAGATCTTCAGGTTCACGGTCTTATCCTCAGCGCTGACGATGCTCAGGCCCCGGGAGGTGTAAGCAGCGGAATCGTAGGTATAATCCACCGGCACATTGTAGATGGTGTTGCTGGTGCCGGGCTGCACGATGATGGTGACCACCATCCATGCAACGATGGCACCCAGCACCGAAAGTGCCAGCCGGATGCGGCGGTCGTCCAGAATGTTTTTCTTATGGGCGACCGCCGGCTTTGCGCCATTTTTCTTGTTGGGTTCGTTGTTCATTGCGCATCGTCCTCCTTCTGGCTGACCCATTTCCACAGACGGTCCAGCTGACCGCGCCAGCCGCTGACCGTCGTCTTTTCGGTGGTGGTCTCCTTAGGGATCATCTCATCCACCAGACGGGTATACAGGGTCTGGCGGTCAAAATGGCGGATCAGCACGCCGTTCTTTGCCATGGAGATGATGCCGGTCTCCTCGCTGACCACGATGGCAATTGCATCGGAATTTTCGGCAATGCCAAGGCAGGCGCGGTGACGGGTGCCCATATCCTTGCCAAGATCCAGATTGTTGGAAAGCGGCAGCACACAGCCCGCGGCTTTGATGCGGCCATTCTCAATGATGGCAGCACCATCGTGCAGGGGCGTGCCCTCGTAGAAAATGGTGCCCAGCACTTCCAGATTGACCGCACTGTTCACCGGCGTGCCAGTGCGCACGATCTCCGAAAGGTTCGTGTGGCGTTCCAGCACGATCAGTGCACCGGTCTTGGTCTCAGAAAAGCGCTCTGCCGCATCGCAGATGGCAATGATGGCACTGCGCCATGCGCCCTTGAGGCTGGGGTCGTTGTAGCGGCCCTTGACATTGAACAGCTTGGCAGCCCACTGGTCGGTCTGGCCCATGCGCTCCAGTGCACGGCGGATCTCCGGCTGGAACAACACCACCAGCGTCAGCAGGCCCACCTGCAGCAGTGAGTTCAGCAGCCAGGTCACCGTGCGCATATTCAGGGTGTTGGCCACCAGATAAACTGCCATCACCAGCAGCGCGCCCTTGAACAGCTGGCCGGCGCGGGTGCGGTTGACAATGCCCAGCAGCTGGTAAATCAGGAAGGAAATGATGATGATATCCAGCAAATCGACCAGTTTGAAGGTCTGGAAATTTGCAATGATCGCGTTCAGAGTCATTGGTACACGCTCCCGTTTACAGTGTTTCGATCAGGGCAACGGCGTGGGCGGCAATGCCCAGCCCCTCGCCGGTAAAGCCCAGATGTTCCTCGGTGGTGGCCTTTACGCTCACGGCATCCACCGGCAGGCCGAAGGCATCGGCCAGATTCTGGCGCATGGCCGGAATGTACGGCGCAAGCTTGGGCCGCTGACACAACAGCGTCGCGTCGATATTTTCAATGCGGAAGCCGTGCTCCTTTAAAATTTCGGCCACACGGCGGGCCAGCTTCAGGCTGTCGGCACCAGAGTAGGCCGGGTCATTATCCGGGAAATGCTGGCCGATATCCCCCAGCGCAGCGGCACCCAGCACAGCATCCATCACCGCATGGGCCAGCACATCTGCATCCGAGTGGCCCAGCAGGCCTTTTTCAAAAGGCACTTCCACGCCGCCCAGAATCAACTTGCGGCCTTCCACCAGACGGTGCACGTCATAACCATGTCCAATGCGCATTTTGTGTTCCTCTTTCTGTTCCGGGCGGGGCAAGTCCTCGCGGGTCGTGATCTTATAATTGGCGTAATCGCCCTGCGTCAGCTGCACGGCGCGGCCGGTCAGCTCGAACAGGCTGCAGTCGTCGGTGACAAGGCGGGCTTTTTCGGCATCCAGCTCTTCCAGCGCAGCAAGGTACTCTGCGCGGTCAAAGCACTGAGGGGTCTGCACCGCATACAGGGTGCTGCGGTCGGGCGTTGTGTACACAAGGCAGGCATCCGGCACGGTCTTTCCGTTGCCGCGCGCTGCAGCCTTGATGGTATCCTTTACCGGTACGGCAGGTGCAGCTGCGCCGCACCGGGCCGCTGCTTCCAGCGCTGCTGTGATGACGGCCTGACTGACGAAGGGTCTTGCCGCGTCGTGCACTGCCACAAGCTCCCCTGCTGCCGCCAGCACGCCGTTTTTTGCGCTCTCGGCGCGGGTGGTGCCGCCCGTTGCGATCTGCACAGGCTTTGTGCAGTCTGCTGCCTGCTGCTCCACAAAGGCGCGGTTCTTACCGGCCACCAGCACGATCTCCGTGACAAGCGGGTCCTGTTCAAACGCGCGGATGCTGCGGTGCAGCACGGTCTCGCCGCCCAGATCAAAGCTGAGCTTGTCAAAGCCCATGCGTGTGGAAGACCCCGCCGCCACCAGTACCGCGGATACTCTCTTTTCCAATTTCTTCACCTGCCCGATTCCTATAGTAAGCCATATTTTATTATAGCGTATAACTTCCCAAACTGCAACCAATATTCTACAGCAAAAATGCCCCTCTGCACACAGCAGAGGGGCACAAACTTGTTCTTGATGGAGTTTACTTCAGGATCGGCTCGATGGCAGCAGCCAGAGCATCCTTCTGTGCCTGTGCTTCAGCCAGATCCTTGCCCAGAGTGGTGAAGTAGGTCTTGATCTTCGGCTCCGTGCCGGAGGGACGCACCACAACGGTCGCACCGTTTTCCAGACTGTAGATCAGCACGTTTGCAGCGGGCAGGCCAAACGTGCTTCCTCTTCTTCTCTAGATTCTGCATAAGAAAAAGCTTCTTTTGGATCTGCGCTTGCAGAAGCTTCTACGACTTCCTCTGCCTTCTGCTGAGCATTTCTTCCTATTATTATATACTGCGAATACACATACCCTGTAACCGAACCAGATTCAATCTTCGTCCATTCTCCAACTGGTCCTACGATTTTTGCTGCATAACCGGGATATAATTTACCCACCCATTCGCTCTGCTTTGTCGGTTCACTTCTTATATATAAAAATGATTCAACATCTGCAAAAGCCATATCTAAATACTCGCCCTTATATTCTGGTGCCAGATAATCTTCCACCTGAATCTCTTTCTGTGAAGAATAACAATCATTCAGCACCTGCTCAATTCCCACTCCTGGCATAGTTTGATTATCCTCGATATCAGAAGCATATGCCGTAGCTGGGAAAACTCCAATAGCTCCTGTCAAGGTAACTAGGAACAATCCTTTTCTAAGAATCGAATCCATAAACTCCCTCCTTATGTTTTCTTTTCTTATCTTTTGTAAATATTACAGAATTGTTACATATGTTACGTGTTTCTTATATCACGCAACCATC
>ERZ832522.5817-NODE-5817-length-10902-cov-4.226053_pt1 | contig 10902 bp, 12 predicted proteins | sample MGYA00519951_ERZ832522 | MGnify/ENA primary metagenome ERZ832522 (study PRJEB31850, sample SAMEA3708728) | human gut metagenome | biome: human gut; feature: human-associated habitat; material: faeces | place: China | collected 2014 ... | reverse complement strand
CGGATCATCAGCCGCCTCATAATGAAAAGTTATAAGGTCAGCTCCAAGATCTGCGAAGTTACAATAACGACAGGAATTTCTTTTGAAATATCTTTTATCAATTCATCAACTTCATTTTTTAAAAATATATTGTCAAAAGAAGATTCTGGCTCATCTATTAATAATATGTCATATTTTAAAGCATCACTTATTTCATGCAATAAATTGAATTCAGAACGTTCCCCACCTGATACTTCAAAGCCATGTCTATTTAATGTTTTGTATTCAATGTCTACAAAGTATTTGTAATATTCAGTTTCTTCAATTCCTACGTTCTTTAATGAAATTAAAAAAGAATAAGGATTATTATAATTTCTAAATGCATCACTAAAAGAAAGTTGTCTTTTACTTTTAGCTCATAATATGAATATCTTATATAATCTTCGTTTTCTTTTTCTTTGCTTTTAATTAGACTAATAGTAAATCTTTTTAATTCTGTTTCTGTCATTTGTTTCACTTCCTAAAATTTGTTTTCTATTGATTTTACCACACTTTTTGAAAAATTACATTAGTTTTTAGAAATTTTTATTCTAATAAAGACATTTTCATATAGACTCTCGAAAATAAAAGGGGATGTGTGCTAATTGTAGTTAAACAATTAGCACTATAATTATTGCTCCAATATTTTATCTGCCTCACTTTGTGTAAGATATTTATATTCTATCATTTTATTTATTACCTGTTTCTGTCTTTGTTTTGCAAGTTCTGGATTCTTGGTTAGAGAATATACTGATGGTGCATTAGGTATTCCTGCAAGCATAATTGCTTCATAATCTGTCATTTTTTTTGGTTCTTTTCCAAAATATTTTCTACTTGCTTCTTTTACTGTATAACACCCCTCTCCAAAATAGCTTGTATTCAAATATAATTCCAGTATTTCATCTTTATTATAGTTCTTTTCTATTTCAAAAGACATAAATACTTCAGCAATTTTTCTTGTTATTTTCTTTTCTTGTGTAAAATAGATATTTTTTGATAATTGTTGTGTAATAGTACTTCCACCTTCTACAAAGCTCATTGCTTTTATATCATTTATAGTGGCTCTACCAATTGCTATTATATCTATTCCATTATGTTTATAAAATCTATGATCTTCAACCGAAATTACTGCTTTTATATATATTTCTGGTACTTCTTCAATTTTAGTATAGTTTTCTTTTTCTTTAATAGTTTCTACTTTTTCTGTAAGAGGTATTTTAGAAATTGCATCCTTATACATATCATATCCATTACCTACTACTAATAATCCTATACTTATTAAAAATACTATTGCTACAAATATTATATTTTTTATTACTTTCATTTCAACCACCTCTTTTTTTGTGGCATTACTTATTTTGTATAATTTGTTTGAACTTTTTTAGGAAGTTCATCATATTGCACTTCTTCCCAAGAATGTACTCCTAGAGTTTTTACTTCTAACTTTAGAAAAGCATCTTCTTTTAGTTCTCTACTTGTTTTAAATTTTAATTCTTTTTTCTTTCCTTTTTCATTATAGCACTCTAAAGTATATTTATATTTCATATCATCTGTACTAGATAGTTTTTCTATTTTAGTATTGTCTATTTGAGTAAAGTAAGCTGATTCATAATTTTCAAAAAAGTACAATATTGCTACACAAATTGCTATTGCTACAACTACTGCTATAATCATAGGTATTTTTTCTTTTAAACTTTCCATATCATTTTCTCCTATTCTGATATAATATCAATATTTCCTTTGAAATTATCTAATTTTATAGTTAAATAATAGCTCACACCTTCAATATAAATATTATCTTCATATTCTCCTGTATCATCTATTAAAGTTTTTTCATTATCTCCTAGTTTAGCAATTACATTGATGTTACCACTTTGTTTTTCTACTTTTATTTTTAATCTTATATGATCTCCATTTTTTCGGTTTAATGCTGTTCCTCCAAATATAGCTTCTTCGGATGTTATATTATCATATTCTGCTTTATATGTTCCAATATATTTGTCTGTTCCAAAACTTCTTTTTCCTTGCAAATCTTTCTCTTTCGATATCCCTGCAAAATCAAAACTTTGTAAAAATGTGTTATAAGTATTTATAAATTCATCTTTTGTAAAATCCCAATCACTTGCTGCAATAGATGAAACAATAATTATTATGAAAGCTATTATTCCTATTATAATTAACTTAAAGAATCCGAATATAAACATGAACTATTCCTCCTCTTTGATGATATTTTTACTTCCAAAATATGTTGCTAGAAAATATGCACCATATATCACTCCAATAATTACTACTGTTGCAACTATTGATGGTAATAAATCTTCTGAACTTGCTAATCCTTCCATCATTGTCATCGCAAATTGTATTCCAAATATTGAATGAATAATTGCAAGTATTAGTGGTAGTCCAAAGAATATACCAATTTGTCTAAATAATGCTTTATTAATCATTTTTTCATCACAACCTATTTCCCTTAAAATTGTATATCTTTGCTTATTATCTGAGCTTTCTGTTAATTGTTTTAATGCTAAAATAGCTGCACTTGCAATCAAGAATATTATTCCTAAATAAATTGCTATAAATGTTACAATTGTTGCAATTCCTATGCTTGCTTCCATAAGAGATATTTTGGTTACTCCATCTACATCAATTCCTTTGTTTGTTAAATTTTGAACAAGTATAGAATCATTACTTGTAAATATCTTTTCTATTTCTTGTCTTTTTTCATCTGTTTGTGCATTATAATTTGCAACTAATAATTGTTGCACTTTCATATCATCAGTTAAATTACAACTATCTGGAACTAAAATAATTCCTGTATTTACATGACTTGTATTCATCATAATAAAACCACTTTTACATTCATTATATTTTGACTTATATTCTTTTCCTGCAATCTCCAATATATTTTCATCTGCTAGTACTCTATCTCTTATAGTTCCAATTCCATCAAAATCACAAAGTACAATATATTCATTATCTTTCAATTCATATTGTTCTATTCCATAAAGTGAAGCAATTTTGTTATAATCAGATATTTTTATTATCATTTCTGCTGTTTCATAGCGTAAACTTGGAAATTGTGCTCTTGTTTCTTCAATTTTATCTCCTAAAAAATCTTCCCAAGTCAAATCCTTTGTAGCATAAATAGGTATTTCTACTACATCTTTAATTAATGTCATATCAAATCCATTATTTTTTAATGTTTCTGTAATTGGTATTTTTGAATCTTTTCTTGCTTCAGGAGTTGATATTATTTCTTTGCCATAAGTTCCATATTGTAAATATTTTTCTGATAAATTAGCTGTTTTATATAAATTTATATCTACAGGCGTCATTTCTACTAATTCTCTTTGCATTGTATTTCTCAATGATAAACTAGATGATAGTATTGAAATTGTCATAAACAACATTAAGCAAATAACACTCATACTTATAACTGTTGTATTGATTTTGCTGTTGATTTGTCTTAATACAAACATATTTGTTCCTTTTAAATAGATATTTTTTATCGATTGTACTACTCTTAATATAAAACCAGATAAAGACCAAAATACCAAGATTGTTCCAGTAATTCCCATTAATATTGGTGGTAATAATTTATCTGCTGTAGTTAATGAGTGAACATCTCCTGTTACTTTCCAATAAGCATATCCTAACAAGCAACTTGCTCCAATAAATACAATTATAGAAATAATAGGATTTTTTATTTTTACTTTTTCATTTTTCTTTGTAGCATTTAATAAATTTATCAATTTATATCTTGAAACTGTCATTGTATTAAAGAACATAACTGCTATATACATAACTGCAAAATATACACAAGTCTTTATACAAGCTGTTTTTGAAAAGACAAATTGAAAATTACTCATATCTGCCTCAAACATTTTTGCTACTAATACAGACATAAATTGTGATGCAAATATTCCTATAACAAGTCCAACTATAAGTGAAATAATGCCTACAAATATTGTTTCTAGTATTATAATTTTAGATATTTGCCTCTTTCCCATTCCAAGTGTCATATATATACCAAATTCTTTTTTCCTTCGGTTAATTAAGAAATTATTTGCATATACGATAAGCAATCCTAATACTACTGCTACAAATACCGATACATATCCTAACATACTTATCATAATTTTGATGATGTCCCTTGTTGAATTAGATACTTGTAACATTGCTTCTTGACTATCTAATGAGTTAAACATATAGAATATTGCAACTCCTAACACTAATGTTAAAAAATATATCGCATAATCCTTAAAGCTCTTTTTCATATTTTTAATTGATAACTTAAATAACATCGTTCAAATCACCTCCAAGAAGTGTTTGCACCTCAATTATCTTCTCAAAGAATTGTTTTCTTGTATCATTTCCTTTAACTAATTCATTAAAGATTTTTCCGTCTTTTATAAATATAATTCTATCTGCATAACTTGCTGTAAAAGCATCGTGTGTTACCATTAAAATAGTTGCATTTAATTTTTGATGTAAGTAATCAAATGTCATCAATAATTGTTTTGCTGATTTACTATCTAATGCACCTGTTGGCTCGTCTGCTAATACTATTTTAGGATTTGTTATTATTGCTCTTGCAGCTGCACATCTTTGTTTTTGCCCTCCAGATACTTGATATGGGTATTTATTCATTATTCCTGAAATATCTAACTTTTTAGCTATTTCGTGAACTCTATTGTTAATTTCAGTAGCATTTACTTTTTGAATTGTTAATGCTAAAGCTATATTTTCATAAATTGTTAATGTATCTAATAAATTAAAGTCTTGAAATATAAAGCCTAGTTCCTCTCTCCTAAATTTGTTTAATTTATTTCCTTTAAGCTTTGTAATATCTTCTCCGTTTATAATGATATGTCCTGCTGTTACTCTATCAATAGTAGATACACAATTCAAAAGTGTAGTTTTACCAGAGCCACTTGCTCCCATAATTCCTACAAACTCTCCATTTTTTACATTAAAGCTAATATTGTCTATTGCTTTTGTTAAATTAGATTTGTTTCCATAGTATTTTTCTATGTTTTTAACCTCTAATACATTTTCCATCTAAAAAACTCCTTTCAATTCTTTGTATATCTACATTATAAATTCATTTTAAAATAGTTGCCATCGATTTATCTTACAATAACATTACATTTTTTGTAAGATTTCTCATTTATAAAAATAAGTCCATAACTAATATGGACTTACAAATTCATAAAACTACTTTTAGGGAATATAATTCTTACTTCTGTTCCTATATCTTTTTCTGAATTTAATTCTATTCCTAATCCTAATTTGTTGCATAATTTCTTACATAGATATAACCCAATACCAGTAGATTTCTTGTTTATTGTTCTCCCATTTTCTCCTGTAAACCCTTTTTCAAAAACTCTTGTTATTTCTCCTTTTTTTATTCCAATTCCATTATCTTTTATATATAAAACAACATTTTCTCTTTTTGAAATAGCATATATTTCTATCTTTCTATCTTTAATTTTTGAATACTTAATTGCATTTTGTATAATCTGATTTATTATAAAAACTGCCCATTTGCTATCTGTATATACTTCTCGTTCCAAATCGTGTAATTCTATACTTGTCTTACTTGAAAGTAATGCACTTTTATTTTTCAAAATTGCTCCATTTACTATTTCTTGCAAATTTGATTTTGTAACAACATAGTCTTTGTTAGCGGTATTACTTCTAGCATAAAACAATGCTTGTTCTGTATAATTTTCTATTTCATCTAATTCTTCATCAATGCTTTTAGTTATCTCATTTTTATTATTTTCAATAATTAATTTAGATGTAGCAATTGGTATTTTTATTTCGTGAATCCATAATTCTATATATTCCTTATAATCTTCTTGTAATCTCTTATAAGTATTTACATTTTCTAGCATAGATTTGCCAGCTTCTTGCATAGATTTTTTTAATATTTTACCCTCAAGAAAATCTGGAGTATTTATTATTTCTGATATTAAGTATTTATCGCCTAATTCATCTAAATTACTTTTTAATTCATTATAAAAATTCTTCTTTTTTCTATATTCAATAGTAATATCAATACCAATTATTATAATCGGACATATTGCAATATAAATCCTTGTAAATATTCCAATTTGTGTATAAGGCAATAATAATATTTCTGAACTTACTATTACAAATAATACTAAAAAAATCAATAATATTTTCTCTTTTATAAATTCTCCAAACTTCATTTTAATATATACCCTTGTCCCCTTCTTGTTTCAATTTGATTTATTATTCCTAGTTCTTCTAGTTTTGTCCTTAGTCTTTTAATATTAACATTTAAAGTATTATCATCGACAAATTCTTCACTTTCCCATAAGTAGTCCATTATTTCATCTCTTGATATTACTTGTTGTCTATGTAATACTAAATATTCTAATATTTTATATTCATTTTTTGTTAATTCTATTTTCTTATCTTCTTTTTCTATAATTCTTCCTGCTGTATTTAATATAAAGCTCCCACAGTCTATTTTATCTGGATTATTTCCTGCATTTTGATTTCTTTTTAATAGTCCAACTATTTTTGCAAGTAATATTTGAATATTATATGGTTTTGTTACATATTGATCTGCACCATAATTTAGTGATAGTAATTCATCCATTTCATTATCTCTGCTTGTTACCATTATAATCGGTACATTAGATGTTTTTCTTATTTCTTTACAAATAAATTCTCCATCTGTATATGGTAAGTTTATATCAATTAATAATAAGTCTGCTTTTATTTCTAATATGTCTGCCACTGCATTGTCAAATTTTTTTAAGCTTGTTGCTATAAATCCATTTCTGTTTAAAAATGTTTCTAATTCTTCTCTTAATTTTTCGTCATCTTCTATTATTAGTATTTTTTGCATTTTACTAACCTCCATTAGCATTATATCATATTTTGTTTAATATGTATCTTACATTTCTTGTAAGATTTCTATAAAAAATAAGATTAGTTATGTTTCAAACTAATCTAACTAACAGCCTATAATTTATTTTTCACCTTATAATATTATTTTTTCAATTCAATTTGAAATTCTATAAATTCATCATTACTTTTTGCACAAATTTTTCCATTATGTAATTCTATTATTTCTTTTGTAATAGCAAGTCCTAATCCAGCTCCACCATTATTTGTTTGTCTTGATTCATCTGCTCTATAAAATTTATCAAATATTCTTTCCAGTTTATATTCAGGAATTGTAGCTCCTTTATTTTTAAATGTAATTTCAATATTTTCTTCATTTTCTATCATATTTATTGTAATAGTAGTATTTTCATAGCTATAGCTAATTGCATTTTTCAGCAAATTTCCAAAAGCTCTTGCCAATTTATCTCCATCGGCATTATACATTAAAATATTAGGTTTAGTTATATTCAATTTTAAATTTCTTTCTTCTAACATTGGGTAAAATTCTTCTACTAATTGGTCTAATAGCATTACCAAATCAATATTTGTTTTATTTAGAGGTATATCATTCAAATTATATCTGGTAATTTCAAAAAATTGATTAGTAAGTTCTTCAACTCTTAAAGCTTTATCAAGTGCTATTTTTATATACTTATTTTGTAATTTTTTTGATATTTCTTGTTCTTCATTTAATAACGATAAATATCCTATTACTGACGTAAGCGGTGTTTTTAAGTCATGTGCCATATACATAATTAAATCATTTTTCTTTTGTTCAGCTTCTTTTGCTCTTTTTGTACTTAAAATATACTCATATTTAATTTTATTTAATTTTTCTGAAAATCTTGTCATCTCATTTGGTAATTCTATGTTTTGAGTTTCTTCATTTAAAATGTTATCAAATGATTTATATAATTTTTCTATATTATCAACTTTTTTAGAAAAAAATCGATATAAAGCAATTACTAAAATAATTATCATATAAAATAAAAAAATAGGTTCTTTATTATAAACACACCACTCATATAAATTATAATTAAACCTATACAAAGTATTTCCTAAAAAGTTTCCTAAAAGATTATCTAAAACTACAATGTAAAAAATTACTGCTACAATGTAGTAGATGATAATTCTAAGGATCAGACTACCTATCAATTTCATTTTTTCATTAAACAATTCTTTATTTTTCAATTTTATATCCAACTCCCCATACTGTTTTTATAAATTTTGGTTTTTTTGTATCTTCATTTAATTTTTCTCGTATTCTTCTGATATGTACCATTACTGTATTATTATTTTCTAAATATTTTTCTTTCCATACTTTTTCAAATAATTCTTCTGAACTTACTACATTTCCTCTTTTTTGTGCCAAATATAATAATATATCAAATTCCATAGGTGTTAATTCAATTTGTTTATCGTATAATTTACAAATGTGTTTGTCTTGATCTATTTCTAATCCATTTATATAGATAATATTTTCTTCATTTTTTTCGTTATATTTTGTATATCTTCTATAGGCGGACTTTACTCTTGCGATTAATTCCAATGGATTAAATGGTTTTGTAATATAGTCATCTGCTCCTAAAGTTAGTCCTTGTATTTTATCTTTATCTTCAATTTTGGCAGTTAGCATTATTACTGGAAAGTTTAGTCCTTTATCTCTTATCTTTTTACATATTTCAAATCCATCTACATCTTTTATCATTACATCTAAAATTGCAAAATCTAATTTTTGATTTTCGATACATTTTAGTGCTTCTTTAGAATCATAAAATTTAAAAACATTATAGTTTTCATTCTTCAGATAAACTTCCACCAAATCTGCAATTTCTTTTTCATCATCTAATACTAAAATATTCATTTTTCCCCCTCATTTCTGTTTCAATATTTTATCATAATTTTTTAATATTTCCAACACTCTTATTGCTTTTAAGGAAATGTTAAGATTTATTTAATTATTTCTTAAAACTTATTTTTATTCTGAGTTTTATACTAGAAATATATTAAAAGAAAAAGGAGAAAGTAAAATGAAGAAAAGAAAAATATTAATGTTATTAATAATAATTTTGGGAATGTTTATATTTTTTAGAAATATCTCGTTTAATAATATCTCTTATAGATTAAATAAATTTGTTTCTAAAATAACTAATACTTCAGAATATAAAACAATAAAGCAAGATATAAATAAAAATTATTCTGGAATTGGTCAAGAAAAAGTAAAAAATAAAGATGGCTATTTTACTACATTTACAACTATTGAAAATCATAAAAAGACATATATTGAGTATAAACAAAATAGTGATGCTTCTTGGAGTAATAATCAATATTGGGGTGGTACTATGGCAGAAAATGGCTGTGGCATCACTGCACTTGCAACTATTTTAAGTGGATATAATAAAAATTATACTCCAGAAGATCTTAGACAACAATATTATCCTAAATTAAATTATGACATACTTTCAAAAGAGTTATCTAATACATTTAATATTAAAAATACAGATTTTTACTATGATAGTGTTCATTTATCTAAAGAAAAATTGCAAGAGCATTTAGAAACAAACCGACCTATTTTAATTTGTTTATGGAATCAGCCACACGATAATCGTTGGACTACTGCATCACATTATATGGTTTTACTGGCAACTGATGATAATGACATGGTATATATTTCTAATCCAAATGGTGGAAAAAATGATAGCAAAAGTTCAGGTTGGTATAAATTTAAAGAAATAACTCCTTATATCGCAAAAGCTTTATATATAGAAAGCTATAATTAAAAGACAGCATTAAGCTGCCTTTATTCTTATCTCTTATTATCACGACAAATTACTATTTTTCTAACTAATTACTAAATTGTAATTTTTCGCTCTAATTATTCTTATACATAAAGCATTCTTTATCGTGAGAGTAAATAATTCCTATCGCTTGTAAATAAGAATATATAATTGTACTTCCCACAAATTTCATTCCTCTTTTTTGTAAATCTTTTGACAAATCATCTGATAATTGATTTGTCGTTTTATCTATTTCATAAATAATTACATCATTGGTAAAAGTCTTTGAATAGTTATGGAATGTACCATATTCATTTTGTATTTTCTTAAAAATTTTACTATTATTTATAGTAGCATTTATTTTCAGTTTATTTCTTATAATTTTTTCATACAAGTTTTCTAAAAGAGAGATTGTAAGCGCAACTTGTCTGGCAATATTATTTGGCATATGCAGATGGATTGGAGTGGCATTTTCTCATAAAGAATCATGGGGTTATTTTTTGCGGAATAAGTATATTGTGCTTTTAGATATATGGTATATAGCAGGATATATTCTATTTGCACTTGGCATTTTTCTTTTAATAGGGAAAATGATAATAGGTTATCAAAAGAAAAATAAAAATTTTTTTAAAGCAAAACATGAGAAAATGTATGATTTTAAACATATATTTTTTTTATGTGCATTAATAATTTTGGTATGTTGGCTACCTTATTATGTCAGTTTATGGCCAGGAGCTATACATGGTGATTTTTCAATGCAGGTTTTACAATTATTTCACTATCCTACTATATTACAAGGACAGCTTACTTCTGATGGGATAAATATTTTATATAGTAATGATCATCCATTTATACATACACAAATGCTAGGATTTTTTATTAAAATAGGGATTAGACTAAAACACGTGTCGTGGGGATATGGAATATATACATTTTTGCAAATGAGCGCTTATATTATTGGAATAGCATTATTACTTGCTACATTAAATAAATTTGGTGTTGATCAATTAATACTGAAAGTAGCACTTTTTATATATGCGTTAATACCTGTATTCCCACTATATTCAATTTTAGTAGGAGGGGATGCTTTCTTTTCGTTAATGTTCCTGTATTTTATGATAGAAGTTATTTGGATTTTTGGAACAAAAGGGAAGATTTTTTATAATAAAAAGTTTAATGG
>ERZ832522.5808-NODE-5808-length-10923-cov-7.665716_pt1 | contig 10923 bp, 9 predicted proteins | sample MGYA00519951_ERZ832522 | MGnify/ENA primary metagenome ERZ832522 (study PRJEB31850, sample SAMEA3708728) | human gut metagenome | biome: human gut; feature: human-associated habitat; material: faeces | place: China | collected 2014 ... | reverse complement strand
TGTTAAGCACGCCGCCAGCGTTCATCCTGAGCCAGGATCAAACTCTCATGTTAAAGTTTTGATTCCAGTCCAAAACTTAGCTTGGCTAATTTTTAAACCGTTTTACTGTTTTTAGGTTGTTCTGAATGTTCTCTCGAACTTCAAGGCTCCTAAGCCTTTTGTTCTTAGAATTTTCAGGGTTTTACATACTGTTCAGTTTTCAAGGTTCGTTGTTGTTTCTCAACAGCAACTCGTTTATCTTATCACAACTCATTGTGTTTGTCAACAACTTTTTTTATTTATTTTTTGAAGCTCTTTCGAACTTCCGTGCCGCTCTCAGCGACGCGTTATATCTTATCACAACTCCGTGTCAGTGTCAAGCACTTTTTTGAAGTTTTTTAAGATTTTGTTTTCATCCGTTTCTTTCAGATGGTATCCTCAGAAAACCTTGATTTTAAAGGCCGGATGAATCAGCACTTGTTCAGCGCTGGGTTAAACTATACCACTTACAGAGGCCGTTGTCAAGGGAATTGTTCTTATTTTTTTAAACAATTTTCATTTCCTCTCCTCAAACACTACATCTATCCTTTTATTTCTTTGCATACCATATTTTGTGGTTTTTGAAATCCCTTGATTTTACAACATATTTTTCTATATTTTTTATATTGTATGTAAAATATGTTTTGTTTAATCAATTTGAGTTCTCATACATGCAAACGCCGGGACATGCAGCTTCAAGCCACATGTCCCGGCACTCTATGAGACTATATTACGTTTTCTCTGTGCGTTCTCTGCGCGTCAGCGCCAAAGCGGCAGAAACCCTGCAGCGGCATCTCCCGCTCTGTTCATATTGCAGATTACAAAAATCCCTTCATCAAGGACGCAGCCAGCGTTACCAGCAGATTGTGATCATATAAATAGGACAGCCAGCTGCTCTCTTCTATCAGTCTGCCAAGCTCCGCTCCCCACTCTGCTGCAGAAAAGGCTGTGACAAGCAGGCAGAACAGCCACAAAAATACAAGGCCTTCCGCCGCTCCCAAAGCTGCGCCGGCCAGTTTATTGACTCCATAAATGACAGGCAGCCTGGCCACTATGTCCAGACATCTGGAGATAATCTGGAGTGTGCCGAACAGAACTCCAAATAAGAGGAGATATACGGTCAGATTGACCATATTATTAACCAGGTATCCCGTCACATACCGGGAGAAGGTTTCCGCTCCCAGCAGGCGGTAAACTTCATGGTTATTATTGGCTACAAGGCCTTCCTTCAGCCGTTCCGGAAGCTTCAAGCCTTCTATTTTCTGGCGCTGGGCCGCAGGAGTATCTGCGTCCGCGCTCTCATCCATTCCAATCGCCTCGCCAATGGCGTTTTCAATCGTCTGGTAAATTTCTGTGTGCTGCTTCAGATAGGAGGTCACCTGCGGCATTACGGCATTCACCGCTATCAGCGTAATGATCAGAGAAGCGGCCGATACAGCCATTCTGATAAATCCCTTATAATGTCCCATCAAAATCATAGCGGCCAGATAGACGGCCGCCGCGATTGCCAACCAGTTCTGCATAGATTTTCCCTTTCTCTTCTCTGTGTAGGCTGCTTTTTCGTTTCAGCAGTTTTTTATAGAATCAGCTTCTCAATCACTCTGGCCACCCCGTCTTCCTCATTGGATCGGGCAATGAAATCAGCCTTCTTCTTAAGCGCCGGATTTCCATTGTCCATCGCCACTCCTATTCCGGCAAGCTCCATCATGCTGAGATCATTTTCCCCATCCCCGAAGGCCATGGTCTGGCTGGGGAAAAGTCCCAGATAACGGGCCAGAAGCAAAATCGCATTTCCCTTGGAAGCCCCCTCTCCGTTGATCTCCAGATTGTTGGGCATGGATGAGGTAACGGCAATTCCTTCCAGCTCTGAAAGCGCCTCTCTCACCTGGCGTTTTGTCTCTCTGTCGTACCCTTTAAAATAAATATTCATTTTATCGAGAGCCGGATGGGTTTCATTCAGATAATCTCTCAGAGAAGGGAGGGGATCTCTGGTTCTGCGGATTAATTCGCAAATCTCCGGACGGATTTCATAGTATTCAAGCGTATCTAAGAAACGCCTGTCAGCCTTTCCTCTCCCGTCTGCGTAAGCGTCGTACATCAGCGTACAGCCGCTTATTTTATCAATAATCTGCACTGCTTTCTGCCAGTCTAACGCTCTGCGTTCAATCACCTCTCCTGTCGCCGCATTCTGAATCTGCGCCCCATTCGTCAGGATTGCATACTGTATCCCCTTTACCTGTCTGACTGCAGCCGGGATTCCCTCAAAGGTCCGGCCTGTACACGGCACAATATAAACCCCCTTTTCAATGCAGACCTCCAGCGCTTTTCTGTTTCTCTCAGAAAGCTGTTTGTCCTCTGTCAAAAGCGTTCCGTCCAGATCCAGGGCAATTAACTTGATATCCACGTTCCTTCCTCCAAATTTTTCTCATTCTGCTTTTCATAATTATGTAAACTGCGCCAGAAGATGCCGACGATAAATTCAGGCCAGCGGCATCCCTTCGGACGGCTGGCCTGAATCGACATAAGCGTTTAAACGCTCTGGCGCTGTGTTCTATTTTTAATCAAAGAAATGCTTTTCCTTCAGAATCAGAAGACCATCTTTATCGTATTTAGATGAGAAGAATCCTCCGAAGGACGGTTTCTCAGCCCGGTCAGCGGCTTCCTCGATGAGATCCTCCGCGCTTTCTCTTGTCAGAGGAACGCCGTCCTCCTCCATCATCTCAGCGCGCTCGTAGAGGGCAAGCATGCTCTTTCCTGAAATACTGCAGTCAATCTCCGATGCATATTTGCAGGCATACTGCGCAAACTCCTCCACATCCATTTCTCCGTCGTCGCCTTCCTCAGAATAGCCGTCAGAGTCCTGTTCCTCATTGTCCCAGGAGTCCTCATACGTCTCCTCATCCTGGTACTCGTCCTCCTGATAGGAGTCATGTTCCCCGCGCTCTCTGCTGCGGGCACCGTCATCCTGGAAGTCATCTTCATAAAAGTCCCGGGCGTCACAATCCTCTTCTGCAGGCTCTTTGTAATCGTCCTGGAACTCCTGCTCTTTCGCGCGCTCTTCCTCTTCTATACGGCGCTGACGCTCCGCCTCAGCTTCCCGTTCTGCCTGAAGACGAGCCGCCTCCAATCTGCGCTCCTCCTCACGGCGGCGGGCAGCTTCTGCCTCTTCCCTGCGTCTGTTTTCCTCTGCTGCCGCAGCCTCCTCCAGGCGCTTTCTCTCCTGCTCCGCCTCATATTCTGCCTGACGGCGGGCAGCCTCTGCCGCTGCAGCCGCCTGTCTTCTCTTAATCTCCTGTTCCTCCGGATCCTCTGCCTTCTCCTGCGCTCTGCAGCCAATGTACTGGAACTTGTCCGCCAGATCAGGATTTTCATTGTGCAGGCGCTCCATTCTGGACGGAGTGTCGATGAGAACCACAATCATGCCGCTCTTATCTGCTTCCATCAGCTCGCTTAAATCACGGACGGAGAATTCATCCAGATCTGCCGCGCGCTCTACAATCAAATCTCTTCCGCTGAGGCGGTCTGCCACAGAAAAGATACCTCTTCTGTTTAAATTCTGGGCGCTGATCTTGGCCACAGGATTCTTGGTTCCCAGTTCTCTGTGAATTTTCTTTAAGGATTCAAGGGCCAGGGAAAGACCGCTCTCCGGATCCTCGGCCTCGATCATCAGGTGATTGCTGTCATTTTCCACTGGCTCTAAATCCCAGTCTTCAATCACCGTCTCCTCCTCTTCCTCATAAGCTCTGGCAATCGCTTCCTCCCGGCGGGCAGCCTCTGACTCAGAAGTTCTGTCCTCCTCTGCCCCTGCCTGCGCGTTTCCTGCAGTTCTGCTGTCGGAAGCTGCCGCTGTCTGCTTCAAAGCCTCCGCCTTGCCCTCTTCCGGCTCTCTTCCCGCTCTTCTGATGTCAGTGAGCACTCTCGTCTCTCCCAGGGAATCCTCCTCATCGTCTGCATGGTACTCTTCCTGGGGAATTCTGGAGATCTCCCGGGCCAGCTCTTTCTCTGCCTGCTCCTCCCTGAGTGAAGCGCCGACAGCCATTCTGCGCGCCTCCTCAGCCTCTGAATCGTCGTCAGGCTCGTCAAAATCCTCGTCCGCTTCTATTTCCTCGTCCTCTCTGTGACGCCGGCCGGAACTGTATTCCTCCTCCACAGCTCTCAGCTTTTCCTCATACTTTTCTCTGTTTTCCACCAGATCCATCTGATATTTGGTTAAAGGCGCGTATTTCTGTTTCAGAGCCATGGCCTTATCTACGTACTTTCCGAGGCCGAAGAGCAGCATCAGCTTATCGCAGATGCGGACGCAGTCTTCCTCCCGTCCGGCCTTCTGGTACAGCTCAGCCAGCTTATACAGCCATTTTTCATCCAGCTCGTCCTGGCAGTAGCGCTCCAGAGAGACAATCAGCTGCTCTAACGGAGCCTGTTTTGCCTCAAGAATCAGATAACGAAGCAGATTCTGTCTGGGATCCTCCCCGCACAGCTCGCAGAATTCTCTGTAGTATGCCTCGGCCTCAGACACATTGCCCTCTCTCAGAGCCAGATCCGTCAGCTTAAACAGAAGCCCCTTTCCAATAGGAGCGCGCTCAAAGGCCAAAAGAAGGATATCCTTCGCCTCCTGATACTCCTCATTTCTCTCATACACCTGGGAAATAGACGCTAACAGACTGGTGCTACGGACACGTCTCCAGTCGATTCCATCGGCGATTTTCATAGCTGTCTCGTAATCGCCTTTATTTACCAGCTTTTTAATCTGTTCAACCTTTATGTTAAACTCGTACTTATCCATCTCTTTTGCATCTCCTAACGCCTGACAGACAGGCCTTTCTATATGAAGATTTTCTATCTACCGTTTCCTGTTACAGCTCCGTTCTGCCTTCCAGCGCCCGAAGCAGCGTCACCTCGTCAATGTACTCCAGATCTCCTCCTACCGGCACTCCGCTGGCAATTCTCGTCACCTTAATGCCCGTAGGCTTAATCAGCTTGCTTATGTACATGGCTGTGGTTTCGCCTTCCAGGCTGGAATTGGTGGCAATGATAACCTCCTTCACCTCTTCTCTCTGGAGTCTGGCCATCAGCTCCTTCAGCCGGATATCTCCCGGCCCAATGCCAAGCATGGGAGAAATCGCTCCGTGCAGGACGTGGTAAACGCCGTCGTATTTTCCCGTTTTCTCGTAAGCGGCCAAATCTCTCGTGTTTTCCACCACCATAATGACACTGTGATCTCTCTTCTGGCTTTCGCAGATAGGACAGAGTTCCTTGTCCGTCAGAGTAAAGCATTCCCGGCAGTAGCGCACGTTTTTCTTGGCGCTTGTAATGGCCGACGAAAGACGCTCTACCTGCTCCTCCGGCATATTGATGATATGAAACGCCAGTCTCTGGGCGGATTTATTTCCAATGCCGGGAAGCTTCGACAGCTCCTCTATTAATTTTGTTATCTGACTGCTGTAGTAATCCATGTTAGAACGGGAAGCCTCCGCCTAAGCCGCCTCCCAGGCCGCCAAGGCCGCCTGTAAGCTTCGCCATGGCCTGAGCGCTGGCATCCTCCATCTGGCGGAACGCCTCGTTTGTGGCAGCCACAATCAGATCCTCCAGCATCTCAATATCATCCGGGTCCACAACCTCCTCAGAAAGCTTTACGGAGACAACCTCCTTCTTTCCGGAAACAGTCACTGTCACGGCTCCGCCGCCTGAGGAAGCTGTGTACTCCTTCTCTTCCAGCTCCTTTGTCGTCTCCTCCATCTGGCGCTGCATTCTCTGCGCCTGCTTCATCAGATTTGTCATATTCCCAGGCATTCCTCCCGGGAAACCGCCACGTTTTGCCATGGTGTTTATCCTCCTAAAAATAAATAAATGAAATTATGTGACTGTGTCACTGTGTCTGTCAGTCCTCGATCTCTATCACGTCGTGAATTACCTTCAAATCCTCGTCGCTTACATAAACCGTTGATACGGGAACCGAGGTTTCCCGAAGATGGGCTTTAAATTCAATCGTCCTGTGGTAATCAGCCTCCACCAGCTCCTTAAGCTCTGCCAGGCGGTTCTCCTGATTCATAATACTATAGTTATTGACGTCTGTAAACTCAATGGACAGGCATCCTTCCCCCGCCGGCTTTAGCGAGGTTCCCTGAAGGGCCACCCGCATGGCGCCGCCCAGCTTCCTGGAAAGCTTTCCCCAGTCGCCCTTAACTGCCATCAGCTCCTCATACTGGGCCTTCGGAAGCACCACTGTCTCCGGTTCCGCCGTATGTTCACCGGCCGCCTCAGAAATCGAAACTCCGCCTGCTGTTCCCTGCGCCGCAGACGCCTGTCCGGCCGCTGCCAGGGCAGCCAGCTCGGCCGGAGACGGAATCTGGGCTATCCTGGCTTCCAGCTCAGAAATCCTCTGGAGCACAGAATCCAGATTCTGCTCCATGGAAGGCTTTGTCAGCTTGATAAACGCTATCTCCAAAAGCACTCTCTTCTGGCTGGCATAGCGCATCTGCCCGGACAGCTCTGAGAAAATGCGGATATAGCGCATCAGCGTATTTCCATCTGTGAGGGCCGCTTCTTCCTTTAACTGGCGCAGATTTTCCATGGACGTATCCAGGATATTCTCCGCGTCGTCGGCAGACTGGACAATCAGAAGATTTCTCAGATACCAGATAAAATCTGTGACAAACTGCGAAAGCTCCCTGCCCTGAATCACAATCTCCTCAATCGCGCTGATGCAGTCCTTCGCCCTTCCCTCCACAGCCGCGCGAAACAGCTGGGAAAATACACTGTTGTCCACAGCTCCCAGCACTTCCAGCACATTGTCGTAGGTGAGAGACTCCCCAAAATGAAAGGCCGCACACTGGTCCAGCAGGCTTAAGGCATCTCGCATGGAACCGTCCGCCGCCTTGGCCACATAGCGCAGAGCCCGTTCCTCCGCCTCGATATGCTCCGCCTCTGTCAGTTCCTTTAAGCGGCCTGCAATGGTATCCAGGGAAATCCTCTTAAAGTCATATCTCTGGCATCTGGACAGAATGGTAATGGGAATCTTGTGAACCTCTGTGGTGGCCAGAATAAAGATTACATAGGACGGCGGCTCCTCCAGGGTCTTTAGCAGCGCGTTAAAGGCGCCGATGGAAAGCATGTGAACCTCGTCGATAATATAAACTCTGTATTTCCCCTCTGTAGGCGGATACTGCACCTGCTCCCTGATTTCCCGGATGTTTTCCACACCGTTATTGGAAGCCGCATCAATCTCCACCACGTTCAGGGAAGCGCCCTCTTTAATCCGCTTACAGGTTTCGCATTCATTGCACGGGCTTCCGTCCTTCGGATGTTCGCAGTTGACCGCTCTGGCAAAAATCTTCGCGATACTGGTCTTTCCGGTTCCCCTGGTGCCGCAGAACAGGTAGGCGTGGCCAATCCGGCCTGACTCCACCTGATTTTTTAATGTTTTTACGATGTGATCCTGCCCCTTTACGTCCTCAAAGGAGGCAGGACGCCACTTTCGGTAAAGGGCTGTATACGACATAGCCTCTTAACTCCTCGCTCTATTCGTCGCCAAAGCTGATTCCGATAGCCTTAGCGTCCCGGATCATATCGCAGGACGGATCCACCATCTTCAGCTTGCCTGCCGCCTCAGACAGAGGCACATTGACGATCTCGTTATTCTTAATAGATACCATATAACCGTACTCGCCCCGCATAATCAGGCCTGCCGCCGAAGCTCCCAGGCGGGTGGACAGTACGCGGTCGCAGGGAGTCGGCTCTCCGCCTCTCTGCATATGGCCCGGAACGGTCACACGGACCTCCTGGCCTGTCCGCTCTGTAATCTTAGCCCCCAGCTCATAGGCCACAGACGGATAGACGGGGCTGGACTTCTTCTTTTCCTTCAGCTCCTTCTTAGTCAGGGCCGCATCCTCTTTTGAGATAGCTCCTTCAGCCACAGCCAGTATGGTAAAATTCTTTCCTGCTTTCGTTCTCTTTTTGATGGCATCTACCACCACATCAATATCGTAAGGAATCTCCGGAAGCAGAATAATATCCGCGCCGCCGGCAATTCCCGCGTACAGAGTCAGCCACCCCACTTTATGTCCCATAATCTCCACAATGAAGACGCGTCCATGGGAGGCCGCTGTGGTGTGAATGCAGTCAATGGCATTGGTCGCCACAGTAACTGCGCTGTCAAAGCCAAAAGTCATGTCCGTTCCCCAGAGGTCATTATCAATGGTCTTAGGAAGATGGATCACATTCAGCCCCTCCTCCCTGAGCAGGTTGGCCGTCTTCTGGCTTCCGTTTCCTCCGAGAACCACAAGACATTCCAGCTTTAATTTATAATAGGTGTGCTTCATGGACGCCACTTTATCAAGTCCGTTCTCATCCGGTGTTCTCATCAGCTTAAACGGCTGTCTGGAAGTTCCGAGAATGGTTCCTCCCAGTGTCAAAATACCGGAAAAGTCAGATGGCTTCATAATATGGTAGTCTGCGTACATCAGACCCTTGTATCCGTCTTCAAAGCCTACAATTTCCACTTCGTCATTGTATTTTTTATAAAGCGCTTTCGCTACGCCCCGCATGGTGGCATTTAAACTCTGGCAATCGCCGCCGCTGGTAAGCATACCAATTCGTTTCATCATGTCACACCCTTTCTGCTTGTCTGTATATAGGTATTTCAGGTTACACTATACCCATTTTGTAATTATAATACAATCTTTTCCTGCGGGCAAGGAAAAAATCTTTACGGAAAGCTTAGGAATTATGCGGTTTTAAAAGGAAAAGGATATATTTTCCATGTTCCAATTTAAGTCACTGGAAAATATATCCTTTCCTTTTTAAAGCAGTTTTGTGCAAGGGCATATATACCCCCACAATGCAAAAATCTCCCCGGCATTATTCCGGAGAGATCAGTAATTCTTTATTATTTTAATCCGCACATTCTGCTTTGAATGCTCTTCACAGACGTTACCCTTGCAGTTAACTCGGCCCAGGCTCCCTCGCGGCACACGAGAGTTTCCACTTAGTGCTGCTGCATTCCTGCCCTGACACGGTTCATGGATTCCCATTGCGCAAGACCCAAACTTCAACGCCACTTACAAGGGGCAGCTCTGCAAACAAGCACCCTGGGCAGAATATCACCCCTGCTATAGCGGATTGCAGGTACAGGGCACCGCTAACTCCCCGGCTGTGCGGAATCTTTATGACATAATTATATTTTATCAGCTAATTCAGTATACACGGCAGGGGAGGTTTTGTCAAGACCGCCAGAAGGAACCGAACATAATCTGCAAACTGTCCATTTACTCCCATCCAAATTCATAATATAATAAAAAATACAGATACTTTTCAGAAAAACATTCAGTTTCCCCACTCGAAAGGAGCACGCATATGAATGACAAAACCATGTTCAATCTGACCTATGGCCTGTTTGTTCTGACTGCCAGCCTGGACGGCAAAGATAACGGCTGTATCATCAACACTGCCGGACAGGTAACAGCTGTCCCAAACCGAATCAGCATTGCGGTAAATAAGAGCAATTTCACCCATGATATGATTCTTGCTTCCGGAAAATTTAATGTTTCTATTTTAAGCGAAGAGGCTGATTTTTCTATTTTTAAGCGATTCGGCTTCCAGTCCGGCCGTGACGTCAATAAATTCGACGGCTATGAACACGCTGTCCGAGGTGAAAACGGAATTTATTATGTGACAGAAGGTACCAACGGTTTTATTTCCGCACAGGTCAAAACTACTCTGGATCTGGGAACCCACACTCTGTTCATCGCAGGAGTAACTGACATGGATGTTTTAAGCGACATTCCGTCCACAACCTACACCTATTACCAGAACCACATTAAGCCAAAACCGCTGCCAAAGACAGAAAGCGAGAAGGGCGTTACCATCTGGCGCTGCCGCATCTGCGGCTACGAATACAAAGGCGACGTTCTTCCAGATGACTTTATCTGTCCCATCTGCAAGCATCCGGCCTCTGATTTTGAAAAAATTACTGGCTAAACCAACCGGATCAGCTGTAAACGCAGCAGGATCTCAGGCGGCTTTCAAAAATAAATGAGGCCCCTCATCTTAACAGATTAACAGACAAAAAAGCGCCGTTTTCCCACACGGTAAACAACCAGCTGGAAACGGCGTTTTCTGTTTTTACATACGCTTTTCTGCTTTTCGCTTTTTTGATTCTCGCTTTATTACTCCTGCTCTTGCTCGTTCTGCTGCTCTTTTTTTCGTTCTTTTTTCTTCTCCCGCAGCTCCCGGAAGAAGTCCTTCAGCATCTGGGAACACTCCTCCCCCAGCATTCCCACCTCTGTCTCCACCTGATGGTTAAAGCCGTCTTCATGAAGCAGATCTAGCACTGATCCGGCGCAGCCGGCCTTGGGATTCATACACCCTATCACAACCTTCGGTATCCTGGCCTGGACAATCGCTCCCGCGCACATAGGGCAGGGTTCCAGGGTCACATACATGGTGCATCCCTCCAGACGCCAGTCGCCCATAGCGCGGCACGCTTTTCGTATCGCAATAATTTCCGCATGAGCCAGCACATTTCCGTCTGTGGTTCTCCGGTTATAGCCTCTTCCTATGATTTTTCCTTCATATACAATCACGCACCCAATCGGAACCTCTCCCAGCTTCCAGGCTTTCTTGGCCTGCCGGACAGCTTCCCGCATACAGCGCTCCTCTTCTGTCAGTTTTTTCATTCCATTCTCCTGTTTTCATTTTCCCTATTTTCCATTAAGTATAGACCACAGGGCCTCTCCCTGGCAATAGCTGAGAAATAAAACAAAAAGAAAGGGATGAAAAGGATGAATCCCGGATCCACTTGGCCGGCCGTCTGATGATATGGTATAATAGGAGTACTTAACGAATACGAGCCGCAGGCGAAGTATGAGGTTAGTACGAGTCATACCCAGACACTTAGCGAGGTCTTTT
>ERZ832522.5802-NODE-5802-length-10930-cov-14.351540_pt1 | contig 10930 bp, 8 predicted proteins | sample MGYA00519951_ERZ832522 | MGnify/ENA primary metagenome ERZ832522 (study PRJEB31850, sample SAMEA3708728) | human gut metagenome | biome: human gut; feature: human-associated habitat; material: faeces | place: China | collected 2014 ... | reverse complement strand
TGCAAGTGAATGCGGAACCGGTGATCTACCGCTGGAAATGGAAGCTTGAAGACATCGAGTCCGCATTTACTTAATTGATAACGTATTTATAGATTGAACTACTAGATAGGATTTGCCTGCGGAGTTCGGGTATGATGAATCTATGTTTATAAATTCATGCTTGAGCTTAATCAATGACGAGTTCGAAACAGTTGCCTTATTTTATAAATAACCCCGCGATAACTATAAAACTAGAATTCACCCTTCTGCTTGAAGCAAGAACGAAAAGATAAGAGAGAAGCAAATGAGAATAACTAAGACCACTAATTTTCGAAAGACAACAGCTACCACACTGCTGTTGTCACTTCTCGTTCCTGCAATTTCTGCCGCCGGACAATTTAATGCTCTTTATGCAGGTGCCTCTGAGGCGGAAAAGTCCGCCTACGAAACTTGGCTTCAGTTCTATCCTGATTTAAATAGCCAAATTAGGCAGGCTTTCGATGTTAGCAATGCTGAGGGTAACTTTGTTTTTAGCAGTAATAAATTACCCGTAGCCTGGGACGTAAATGCAAGACTGGACATCAAAGTAGATTCCATCAATGTCGGTTATTTCCTATCCCTGAGAAATCCCAGCAATGGTCAATTGTTATTCCCGGGTCTAACCGTCGAAAGTCAAAATGTACAAATTTCAGCCGGGCACGATCTTATTGTTTCTCCGATACCTGCCGAAGAAGGTTTTGGCTACGCCTTAAGCGTGGGTTATAAACAGAAGGCAGTCCTTTCTGCTGACAACCGAATCATTCTTAAGGAACCCGGCATCGGAACGGTTTCATCCTATTATGATAAGATTTCGATCGGACTGCAAGATTACGCGGAAGCTACCTTGAACGCAAGACAAATACTACTGTACGGTGGCATTGAGGCTCAGTACGGAAGCTCCCTTCAATTGACTGCAAGTGAAGGCATTTACATTTTAAACGGTCATGAAAAGGCCCTTGGTGCATCAGCCCCCATCAGACTTACTGATGCAAAAATGGAAGCGGACGCTCCGAATATTTTTGTAAATCACGAAATTCAGATAGGACAGAATATTCTCGGTCACAATCTTAAAGGATTCCTCTACATCGGTCAAAATTCTCAATCAGGAATAAAAACAAATAGCGTATTCTTCAACCAAAAAGTTAGTGCAGAACGCGACAGCGAATTACGTATCAACGCCGCAAATACAATAATTTTTCAGCAGCCATTAAATTTGATTGGGAACGCTCAAGCCAATATAAGTTCGAATCAGATCGGACTCTTCAAACTATTTCTCGGGAACGAGGGCGCTCATGCTCGTTTTCAAGTCACGCCACAGGGCTATATGTACGCTCACGATCCAATCTCCGTCAGCACGGGCTCTCATCTCACAATTGACTTACAGCAGAGATCCGTTCTCTCTTCTGTCATTGACACCCATAGGGACGGCTATACTCGCATCTATATGAGTCCCGATTCTTTTTGGTACTCAGACGAAGACAGCAATATCACATCCCTTTCTGTGACCCCTAGCAGTTACGTCCAGCTCGGCCCAAAGAACAAAGCTGTCGAGATTGAAGCAGAACGGCTGTTAGGAGAAGGCGGTATCTTCTATCTTGCACCTAATTCCACCGGTTCCTTGAAAATCACCGAAAACAGCGAAGGAAACCACGGTGTGCTGCTTGCATCGTCAGGAGCCTCACTTCAAGACACTCATTACCTTTATCACATTGCTGTCGACGATCAGTCTCCAAACGGAAGCGACAAAGCTAGATTCGAATTAGCGAACGGCGGCATTATTGATGCCGGTCCGTACGAATATAAATTAGGTATTTTTCCGTTCAAAAAACAAAACGGAGAACAAGGCGATTCTCGCGTTTGGGTAATCCTTGTAGAGCGCTCACTTAAACCAACTCCTCCTAACTAAGTCATTACACCCCCTGCGCCGGATACGCCCAAACCTGACCTGCCCGACCTTCCATTTGACCCGGACAATCCTCCGCCTTTTGACCCTTCGGAAGAGCAGCCTATCGGTTTGTCGCCTGCTGCTAAGTTGACACTTGCTAGCATTGCTTCTGGCAACCAAGTCATTCAGTTCCTCGGAACGTTAGATGACCTGCGCAGCCGTATGGGCGAAATCCGTAATGGCGCAGATGACGGCCTTTATTTCTTGTATCGCCATGATAAAAGCCGCTATCACTCCAATTATTCTTCGACCAGCCGATTGAAGTATTCTTCCTTTACGTTCGGCGGGGATTACCGACTCAACGTCAACTGGATTGTCGGTGGCAATCTGGTCCTGACAAGAGGGAAAATCCACGTTAAAGACGTCGCCGGCAACCATTCTCGTGTTGATTCTGTCGGCGCTAAGCTTTACGCCGCTTGGCTTGGTGAAAAAGACCAGTACATCGATACGGTTTTGACCGTAAACCGCTACAGCAACAAACTGAATGCACGCAGCGTGGATGAAAGCACCTCGAAGGCTGACTACCACAACTACGGCGTCGGGTTATCTGTCGAGGCAGGAAAACGCTTCTATCTTCCGATCGGCTCAAATCCTGAGGCTTGGTTTGTTGACCCTCAGGTTCAACTGAGTTATTTCCGAGTCAGCTCTGCCTCTTTCCGCTTCAGTAACGACATGAAGGTTCACGCCGATTCCGCAAACAGTTTGAATGGCAGGATCGGATTTGACTTCGGCCGCAGCTTTACCGGCGTCGATGGTAACAACATCGGACAGGTTTATCTTCGCGCCGGCGTAAATCACGATTTCTTAGGTAAAATGAAAGTCCGGATGAACGAGTTCTCCTTTAAGGACCACTCCATCGGAACTCGCGTTTACTACGGTATCGGCGGAGAAGGCGCCATCTCAAACAAGTTCAAAGTATTCGGGCAAATCAATCGCGAATCCGGGAGCCGTTTGAAGACCGACTTCCAGGTCAAATTCGGATTGAAGTACCTCTTCTAATACTCCTTCCGGCACGATTATTTCAAAGGAGCCGCCAGGGCAAGGCGCTCCTTTTTGTTAACTCAAGTACTTTCCACAAGGCAACGGAACTCAGAAACTCCATGCATGATCTCATTATCTTCTTAACTTAACCCCTGTCCTCTTCCTTCATGGTTAAGCGGGGTCTTTTGCTCATATTTCCACCGACTTTGCCTAATACTCCAGCTTGTTTCATACCGTAACAAATCCTTCTTATATCAGTGTCCTTTTTGAGACTTAAAGCCCCCTCTACATAAGGGAAAACACTATCTTTTTGAGATGGTTCTATTTTTCCCGTTTTCAATACCAGAATGACAAAGCGGAGGCTTTGAGCCCCCGCCAGTTCTAGAATCTACGATTTTTTAATTTCTTAACTCGTTGTAGTAGAGCCGAACAAGTCTCGGACAGAGCGATACAGCCTCATCTTCTTCTTTAACGATCCTGCCTCATCATAAGTTAGAGGAGGCGTTAGGCCTACGACACTCATAATGTCCTTGACTACGGTATTAAATCCGCTCGTGCCGTAAAGCTCTATACCTTTGGCCGGACTGATCAGTGCAATCAGAGCATTGTTCAAGCCGTCGATGATTTGGTCGGTGGTAGCTTTCTTGTTTTCCCTCTTTAGCCTGTATTCCAAGAAGCGATGCAGACACAGAGCAAGGAAGCAAATTAAGAAGTGACCTCGGACGTGATTTTCCAGCCGAACGTAGACAGGACGAGCTCTGAAGCTGCTCTTCAGATGTCTGAAGCTGTCTTCAATCTTCCATAAATTTTTGTAGATTTTCACCACTTCTAATGCCGGAGCATCCAGTGAAGTTTCAACAACGTGAATGCCGTCGAACTTGGATTGCTCTGCAATTAGAGCATCGTCTATTCGGGCAGACTCGGGGTCCATATCTACAACAACGTAGCTTCTGCCGCCTCTTTTAAAGCCGGCCTTGATGTCACTCGGGCTATCAACCAGGGCCTTGGCTTTTCTGATTAATCGCTCCCTGTCTTTCTTATCTTTCCTGGCACGGGATGCGGTCCAAGTAATGATGTATCGACGTTTCAGCTTGCTTTTCACGGTTTTGCCTGAGGCTGTTTTCACATGCTTCAGCTTGGCTTCCAAATCCTTTGTCTTCTCCTCATCAGCCTCTTCAAAGGCGTACTCCGGAGTATCGTATTTGATCGGGCCGTCGGTATGGATTTCCTTGTACCAGCCGTAATCTATGATTTCACCATCGTCCGTGACTTTATTCATAGAAATTCTTCCTTCCTCAGAAAGCACCTGAGCTTTGATGTCATCGCTCGCTCCTCGGATCTTGGAAGATAAAACGTAGTTGTCCCCCAGCTTCACTAAGGAATCGATGTTTCCTTTGCTGTTGAGGCCGCGGTCGGCAACGACAGTAAAACTTTTAATGTTAAATTTTTTCTTTAACTCATCGACAAAGGGCACCATTGTCGCGCCTTCGCCCTGATTACCCTTGTATAACCCGTAGTCCAAAGGAAGTCCGTCTTTGTCAGTGGCTAAAGCCATGACCACTTGGACTTCATTAAATTTTTTGTCTTTGGAGTAGCCGAAGTCTCTGAGATCATCGGCGTTCGTACTTTCAAAGGCATAAGTCGTGATGTCATAGAGACAAACTGAGGTGTCCCGCTCAGGGACTTCTTTACCGATTTGCCGATTCCAATAGCGAATGATGTCGGTCTTGTGTTTACTCAGTACATCCAGCGATTTGTAAATATGATCAAGATTATTCAGCTCGACTCCGAGATAGTGACGAGGTCCTTCGATAGAGGAACGGCGTTTGGAAGCCGGATTTAGGATTCTGAGCAGGATCAAGTCTTTCGCAATCTTTGCCAGATCGTACTGGAACTCGGAACACTTTTTGATGTAGTCAAACTTCGCATCGAATTTCAATTGGTCATACAGACGCTGAAGAATGAGGCAGCCGGCACTTCGGGTTTCAAAAACGGCCTGTTTATCTAAACTTTGCCTTTCTAATAGCGTGGATAAATCGGAACTAAGGCTTTCCAGAGATGCAGGGGACGAGACCAGCTGTCTGCCTTTGCAGTTTCGATTCATTTCATCGACTTCCCGCTGAATCTTCTCCAGAGCAAGAGGATCTTGAGCCAAGAGATCCTTCTTTTTGCCAAACCGCTTAACGATCTCACGGATAGGATGATTGACTCCGGGTTTCCGAACGGAGCACTCAATGTAGACGCTGGAGTTTTCCAGTTTTGAGCTAAATCCAAGCCTGTAGTGCATAGCTCCTCCTAGGCTAATCATAGATTAATTATACTACAAATAATACGTGAATTTAGAAAAATATTTTTAGCCAAAAAAGAGAGCCCACGGGGGCTCGCGAAGTTTTTTAAGCTAGCTCAGGTATTGAAAACGGGAGCTTGTTTCATACCGTAACAAATCCTTCTTATCTCAGTGTCCTTTTTGAGACTTAAAGCCCCTCTACATAAGGGAAAACACTATCTTTTTGAGATGGTTCTATTTTTTGAGGAAAATTAAATGAAACTCATTGATATTCACTCACCACAGGACATCAAACCGCTCGGTATCGACGACCTCAAAGATCTGGCTAAACAGATGAGAGCCGCCATCATTAACTACACTTCCACTATCGGCGGACACGTCGGACCGAACCTTGGCGACGTTGAAGCTTTGATCGGTGTGCATTATGTCTTTGACGCTCCGAAAGACAAGATCGTCATCGACGTCTCCCACCAAGACTTTGTGCATAAGATGCTGACGGGACGTGCTCAGTATTACTTAGACAAGAGCATGTTCACACACATCGGCGAATTCACTGATCCGAAGGAAAGTCCGGAATACGATATTTTCTACGCCGGCCACACTTCTCCTTCAATCAGTCTGGCTTTCGGCCTCGCTAAAGCAAGAAGCCTCAAAAAAGAAAACTGCAACATTGTTGCCTTTATCGGTGACGGTTCTTTGAGCGGCGGCGTAGCCTTTGAAGGCTTAAATAACGCAGCCAAACTCAATGACAACTTCATCGTTATCGTCAACGACAACCAAATGGCCATCGCCGAAAACCACGGCAGCCTCTATGACAACTTAAGAGAATTAAGAGAAACCAACGGTCAGAGCGAAAACAACTACTTTAAGGCTCTCGGATACGATTACATCTATGTCGCCGAAGGCAATGACTTAGAGTCTGTAATTAGCGCTCTGAAGAAAGCAAAAGACACGAAGAAACCGATTGTTGTTCACTTGAACACTCAAAAAGGTGAAGGCTACGCCCCTGCTGAAGCTCATCGTGAAGAGTTCCACTTCAGCGCACCGTATGACGTCGCTGACGGTGAACCTCTGCAACAGTCAAATGAACCGAATTACATCACCGACACGCGCGATTATTTACTCCGCAAGGTTAAAGAAAATCCGGAACTACTCATCATTTCTTCCGCAACACCAGAAGTCTTCGGTTTCATGGAAAAAGAAAGAAAAGCATGCGGCAACCAGTACGTTGACGTCGCAATTGCAGAACAGACCGGTGTTTCCACAATGGCCGGCGCAGCAAGAGGCGGTGCCAAGGTGATCTACCCGGTCATGGCAACCTTCCTTCAGAGAGCTTATGACCAGCTTGAACAAGACTGGGCCATGGACAACAGCCCTGCTCTTATGCCGGTCATGGGAACAGGTATTCGTGCCTTAACAGACTTGACTCACCTTGGTTTCTGGGACATTCCGATGATCACTTCGATCCCGGAAATTGTTTACCTTGCTCCGACCAATGTAGAAGAATACTTCGCCATGATGGACTGGGCTTTGAATCAGAATGAACACAAGGTTGCTGTCCGTGTTCCGACTTATAGCTATGAACACGCTAAAGACGACGTTGACAAGGACTACAGTGGCTTGAACAAGTTCAAGGTTGTGAAAGAAGGTCAGGACGTTGCTGTCATCGCCGCCGGTGACTTCTTCGTAAAAGGCGAACGCGTTGTCGAAGCTTTGGCAGATAAAGGCATCAATGCAACGTTAATCAATCCTCGCTTTATCTCCGGCGTAGATACAGAACTCTTGGATTCTCTCAAACAAAACCACAAAGTTGTAGTTGTTTTGGAAGACGGATCCAAGGAAGGCGGTTTCGGCGGCAGAGTCGCACAGGTTGTCAGCCCGATAGGCTTGAAATGTTTAACTTACGGTCTCGAAAAGAAATTTGTTGACCGTTACAACCCTGATGAACTCGAGAAAGCTTATCGCCTAACAGTTCCTCAGATCGTTGAAGACACGCTCAACGCTTTAAATTCATAATCCGTAAAGAGGCTCTTGCGCAATGGCAGGGCCTCTAAGATTCATTAACGGAGCGGCAAACCCGCTCCGTTAATTATTTGTGCAGTTTCCTCAGAAGAAGAGCGAGACTAAACATCAATGCGATCAAGCCCAAAACAATAAACAGAGCTTCATGCAGATTCGTGTGCTGGGCCATCCAGCCGATAGACGGCGGAACAACTAACAAACCGCCGTAAGCCATAAAAGCAACCGTACTCGTGGCGGCAGCTGCGGGTATTTTCCCGTTTTTACCTACCATACTGAAAAGCGTCGGAACAATCGGAGCAAGACCTAGGCCCATAACAGAATAGGAAACTAAGACCAGCGCAACGGAGCTAAAGCTCAGTACTCCGACCATGCCGATAAAAGAAATGACGGATCCGAAAATAATCACAGGGATTTCTCCGAATTCTTTTCTAAGCGGATCGCCGACTAAGCGGGCGACGAACGTCACTCCGGAAAAAATTCCGTACACGAGAGCTCCGACTCCCAGCGAAGCTTCTTTCACAGTAGTCAAATAGAGAGCACCCCACTCTCCAACGGAACCTTCAGCTGCATATGCTAAAAGCGCCATAACAGCACAGACCAAAACGACGAGAGGAATTTTGTGTCGGGTCTTAGCGGTTTTTTCTTCATCTACGCGTCTCTCCGGAAGCAGATATTTGTTAAGCAGCAGACTGAGCAATACAAAGGGGACAGAAGCCCAAAAAAAATTAAGGCCTGCCGTTAAACCCACGGTTGCGCAGACTGAGCCGATGAGAGAAGCCAATACAGCCCCAAGGCTGTAGAAAGCATGGAAAAGATTCATGCTCTGACTCTTCGAGTAATGCTCGTACAGCACACCTTGAGTATTCATTGCCACGTCCAGCATACTGATGCCGATCCCCATGGCCCCAAAGCCGAGCAAGACAATTGGAAGTGCAGTACTAAAACCAATCAAACAAAGTCCCGCAGCGGCAATGACGGCAGTAACACACAACACCATTCGGCTGCCCACTTTTCTAATAAGCGCCGGGCTGCCTCCCAATCCGACTAAACCAAAAGCACCCGTGCAAAACAAGCAAAGGCCGATAAGCGAATCTGACAACTCCGCAGCTGCCTTCACAGCAGGAAGACGAGCCATGAGGAGACCGTACATTAAGCCTGGCAATAAGAAGAAAATGCAGCAAGTTAATTTCGATAGCAGAGGATGAAACATATAACTTTTCAAATAGTTAATAATTACGGAAGGGAATGTTAAAGTATGGTGTAACTCCATAGTCAAATCTCAAAATGCTTAAAACCGCTGAATTTGCAAAAATGTGTCACACGACAAAAGACACGCTTATCTTTTATGACCGCATAGACGTTTTTAAACCTGCATTTGTTGATAGCAAAAAATATCGTTATTACGAAGTGCGCCAAGCCGTGCAATTTGCTTTTCTTTCTCACTTAAGAGATATCGGCTTCAGTCTGGAAGAAATTAAAGAATTCATTAAGCGGCCGAATGAAGAGAAATTCATAAAGCGATTAGAGGAGAGATCCGAAGCCTTTCGTGAAGAAATTGAAAAGGCCAAACGATTTCTTCGTTACACGGACGGAATCCTGGAACTAAGCAAAGAAGCCTCTCGACACGTCGAAGGAGTGATTTCGGTTGAGAGAAAGAAAGAGCGGACTTTTCAATACACACCTTTTCTCAAGCCATGCTCCTTCAATACGATGCGGGAATATACAGACTTTCTTTTCGAGTCCAGACAGGATGAGACAACGTCGGTTCCCTGGGGTTATGTCGCCGACTTTAAAAGGGACGCGGACAATAGGCTTGTCTTTTTAGGCAGTTTGGACTTTCCGCTTAAGAGAAAAGGAGTACAGCTGCTAAAGCTCCCTGCAGGACACTACGCTTCTTGGTTCTTTAGAGGAGATATGAACGAACACCAAAAACTGTTCCGGAAAAAAGTTTCCGAACTGGAGAAAAATTACGTTTTGACTGACAAGGCCTTTCTGTTCGATCAATCCTCGGTCCTGCTGCTGGGAAACGGCGAAGTCTTCACAACCAAATACGAGATCTTATTGATCGAAGATTAACAATTTCTCTAGAGCTCATCACAGCAGGTTGCCGAATTGTTCCCGATCGCTCTCTAGGCCTTTAACGGCGCTATTTCCAAGAATTGTTTTCGATAGTTATTTTGCTATCATCGCTATACATTATTTGAATAGCGAACAATGATCTCCTTCGATTTTACGGTCAGGATAGAAGACAGAAAATTTCGATTCTCTGCTGACTTATTGTCTGAAAGAATTGCAATATTAGGCAGAAGCGGCGCGGGAAAATCCACCTTGGCAAAGGCCCTTGCCGGCTTATTAAAACCCGAATCCGGCTATATCAAATTTGGAAAACGCATTCTTTTTGATTCCAGCACCGGCGTCGACCTCCCGCCTCAAAAAAGAGGAATAGGTTTCGTATTCCAAAATCATCGCTTATTCCCGTTCATGAGCGTCAGAAAGAACTTGTTGTTCGGACGCCATTTCGCCAATAGAAAAAATGCGCTCTCTTTCGACGAAGTCGTTCTCTTTCTGGAACTCGAACCGCTTCTGAACAAGAGTCCTTCAAAACTCTCGGGCGGTGAGTCACAAAGAGTCGCTCTCGGACGAGCTCTGCTCTGTGCTGAAAATTTCATGATTTTGGACGAACCGCTTTCGAGTTTGGATCCTGTCCTCAGCAACTCACTCCAGGGTTATTTGGAAAGAATTCATTCTTTTGCCGGCCTCCCCTTTCTGTACATCACCCATAGACCTAATGAAGCGCTGCGGCTCACCGAAGAGGCCCTGCTGGTCGCGGAGGGGAAAAACGTTCTTCTCGGAAAAACCAACGAAGTTTTAAATCAATCTCAATTTTTAAGGAGTGAATGATGAAAATCCATACTGTTGCTCTCGTTGCTGCTCTTTGCTTCAGCAGTCAAGCCTTTGCCGAAGTCTCCTTGACGACCGGCGCAGGTTACGCAAATATGGCCAAAGAACTTGCAAAAGCTTTCTCAGCGACTTCCGGAAATAAAGTCACTGAAAACTTCGGCGGTAATATCGGCCAAATGATGGCCCAAATCGCAAACGGAAACGGTGCCAATGTCGTGATCTCCGACGAAGGTACTCTCAAGAGCCTTAAAACACCCGTTCAGCTTACCGACATTCATTCCTTAGGAAACACGCCGCTTGTTTTCATTTGGAAGAAAGGCTTGAACCTCAAAGGCGTCTCCGATCTCGGAACGGATAAAGTCAAACAATTTGCTTACCCCGATCCGAAGGCCGCCATTTACGGACGTGCCGCCCAGCAATACCTCGATAACTTAGGGCCTAATACTGTCACAAAAGACAAGGTCATGAAAATCCCTTCTGTTCCGCAGGTCACTGCTTATGTCGTCAAAGGTGAGGTTGATGCGGGCTTTGTGAACCGCACAGCCACCCGCGCAAATAAAGAAAAGATCGGCGGAAGCGAAGAATTGACGAAAGGATATGCACCGATTCATATGATTGCAGCCGTTGTGAAGGGACATGAGGGCGACAAGAACGTTCAGCAATTTCTTGCATTCCTTCAATCTGAACAAGCGAAGAAAATCCTTATGAAACATGGAATTCAATAAGCTATGAATTCCGAAACCGTTTTCTTCCCTCTGCTGCTCACAACAAAGACC
>ERZ832522.5798-NODE-5798-length-10934-cov-2.848515_pt1 | contig 10934 bp, 7 predicted proteins | sample MGYA00519951_ERZ832522 | MGnify/ENA primary metagenome ERZ832522 (study PRJEB31850, sample SAMEA3708728) | human gut metagenome | biome: human gut; feature: human-associated habitat; material: faeces | place: China | collected 2014 ... | reverse complement strand
CCGTCAAAGCCCGCTTGTTGACTGAGTCCGGCAGTCGTCTCAAACGCATCCTCATACCGTCGCAGCTCATCATCGGTCAGCACGCGAAACGGCTGTTCAAGCCCTTCCTCCAGCGGCGGGCAGCGATATGCAATCAGCGGCTCAGGTCTGCCCAGCGGCTTGGAATAGCGTCCGCTGTTTGTCGCCTGCATAATCAAAAGCGGCGCATACCCATTTTCCTTCAAGCTGACTTCACGTATTCTCTCCGTCAGACGTTTGAATTCATCGACGTTTTTCTCCGTCAGATAAAGCTGATGTGCGCTTGCCCGACCCTCCCGAACGGTCGCCACGGCTTCAAACCAGATTACGCCGGGTCCTGCCTTCGCGAAACGCTCATAGCGGCGTACCGTCAATTCATCCGGCGCACCGTCCTCCGTTCCATCCGTGCCCTCCATGGGCTGAAATGCAATCCGGTTCTCCGTCGTCTTTCCCGCGAGCGTCAACGGCTCATACAGAACGGATAAATTCTCCTCCAGCGGCAAAAAAGCATGGAGCTTTTCGGCGGTCTGCCTGACCTCCTCAAGACTTGCGTAATGAAATGCTTCATGGCTCATGGCATATGTCTCCTTGCCTTTATGATACATTTATGATAGAGTATAAAGCCAAGGACAAACGCGCCGTTTTCTCTCAAAAATATGTAAAATCGAATCGAAGGGATTTTCCATGTCTTTCAAGATCGTTTACAGCGAAACCCCTGTATCCCATCGCATCCACAGCCACGTCTACTACGAACTGCTGTACGTTGCCGAAGGCTCCGTCCTTATACACATCCGAAATCAGGAATACCGCGCGGACGCCGGTTCTCTGGTCTTTATCAACCAGTTTGACGAACACGCCACCCAGACCATCTCGGACGTATATAAGCGTTATTACCTGCTCATCCCGCCGACACAGCTGGATGCGTTTCACCATGACGTGCTGCTTCTGTCTGTTTTCCGCTTTCACGGTGAAGGGTTTCCATACGTTTTGTCCGTCGGGGAGAGCAAACCGCGCTTTGACCTGTATTTTTCCCTGCTTCGTGATGCTGCCGCGCGCGACGGCGACTATCTGGATGCTCGAATCGAATCTCTGATGACGCTTATCCTTGCCGATGCGTATGCCGTCCGCCCAAACATGTTCATTCCAGGCGATGATGCGTCCTTTCTTCCGATGCAGAATCTCCTCACCGAGCTGGATAGGACTTATGCCGAGCCTTTTTCCCTGCAAGCCTTAGCCGCGCGGTATCACGTCAGCGCAGGCTGTCTGTCCTCGCATTTCCGCCGTCAGGTCGGCATGAGCCCGATGCAGTATGTCACGCTGAGCCGTCTGAACCATGCGCGTACGCTTTTGCGCAGTACGGATTTATCCGTCATGGAGATTGCCATGCAATGCGGATATGCGGATATGAGCAACTTTATCCGCCGCTTTCGCAGGCAATACGGCATGACGCCGCTGCAATTCAGAAAGCAAAACTCCTGACGGCGATGCCGCTCACATGCTTTACATCATAAAAACCCCTTCCTGCTTCTTCAAACGCGCTCGAAGAACAGGAAGGGGTTCTCATTTTTTACTTATACTATCAGTGTGTCAATGCGAACGGGCGTTCGTCCGGCTCACTCATACCCTCTGCTGGATGCCCGAAAGCACTTCCTCGCCATTGACAAAGACTGCCTTCGTCCTGCACTGGATATCCTTCAGCGGGTTGCCGTCAAAGATAGCGATATCGGCATCCTTGCCCGCTTCCAGCGAACCGACGCGGTCGCTGATGCCGATGACATGCGCCGGATTGATGGTAATCGCGCGCCACGCGGATTCTTCCTTCATGCCCGCCTTAACCGCCAGACCCGCGCACAGCGGCAGATAATACAGCGGAATGACCGGAGCATCCGTGATGATGCAGACCTCAAGCCCCGCCTTGTCCAGAATACCCGCCGTCGCAAAACTCTTTTCTTTCAGCTCCTGCTTGGACTTCGAGCCGAGCGACGGGCCGACCAGCACAGGCTTGCCCGCCTTGACCAGCTGATCGACGATCAGATGACCCTCCGTCACATGATCCAGCGTGATATCCAAATCAAATTCCTTCGCAATGCGAATCGCGGTCAGGATATCATCCGCACGATGCGCATGCGCCTTGAGCGGAATCTCCTTGCGGATGACCGGAAGAAGGGCTTCCAGCTGCATGTCAAACGGACGCTTCTTGCTCGGGTCTTTCTCGGCTTCTTCGATTTCCTCGGCATAACGCTTTGCCTTAAACAGCTGTTCGCGCAGAAGCGCGGCAACCGCCATGCGCGTAACCGGCTCCTTCTTGCCGTTCTGACCATAGCAGCCCTTCGGATTTTCACCGAAAGCAATCTTCATCGCGACCGGATACTTGACAATCATGTCGTCCACGCAATCGCCGTAGAGCTTCATCGCGACAAAGCTGCCGCCCAGCACGTTCGCCGAGCCGGGGCCCGTAATCGCGGTCGTCACGCCGCCGCCCAACGCATTGCCAAACGCTTCATCGCGCGGGTTGATGCCGTCAATCGCGCGCATCTCCGGCGTCACATGGCTTGAATCCTCGTTCGTATCGTTGCCCTCCCAACGGCTTGCCTCTTCGTCTACGCCGATATGGCAGTGCGCATCAATGAAGCCCGGCGTAACCATGCAGCCGGTCGCGTCATAAACCTGCGTGCCCTCCGGAACATCGAGGTTCTGCCCGATTGCGACGATCTTTCCGCCGTCAATCAGCACCTGTCCGTTTTCGATATCGCCTCCGGTGATCGTCTTGACCAAACCGCCCTGAATCAGAATCATGGGGTGTCATCTCCTTTTGTTTATGCCGAAACGCATCTCTGCCGCTTTCGGAAAATCATGGTATGAATGTTTTCAATTCGTCAACATCCGCCGATATTCCTGCTGCATCTATTCTTTTCACGCTTATCTGATTATGCGTGAATTTCTTTCGCCATCTGCTCGATTTCCATGCGGTTCTTTTCACTCATGGCGGAACGAATTGTCACCTGCGTATCGAGAATCGTCATGTTCTTCATGCCTTCCATCGCCGTGCGCATATGCTTGGCTGCCATCGGCGCCCACGTTCCGTTTTCCATAAGCGCAACCGTGCGCCCCTGCAAGCCCTTGATCTTCAAAATAGAAAGGAACGCTTCCATCGCCGGCGCATACGCCCCGTCATAGGTATTCGCGCAAAGCACCATCCGGTCAAAGCGGAATGCGGCGCTGACCGCATAGCTCTTGTGAACGCGATTCAGGTCAATCAGTTCGACCTTTTCGCCCAGCTCCTCAAGGCATTTCGCCATATACCTCGCCGCCTCAGCCGTGTGCCCATGGAAGCTGGCAAACGCGACCAGAACGCCCTTCTCCTCCGGCTTCCACGCCGCCCAATGTCCATACAGTTCCAGCGCATGGGCAAGCGCATCGCCGCTGAGCTGCGGTCCATGCAGCGGGCATACGGATGCAATCTCCAACGCCGCCGCCTTTTTGAGAAGCCCCTGCACCTGTACGCCGTATTTGCCGACGATATTCGCATAATAGCGGCGCGCTTCATCTCCCCAATCCGGCGTATACGTCAAGCCGCCGAAGTTGCCGAATCCGTCGGCAGAAAACAGCACCTTTTCCTTTTCCTCGTATTCAACCATGACCTCGGGCCAATGCACCATCGGCGCCATCACAAAATGCAGCGTATGTTCGCCCAGTTCCAGTGTGTCGCCCTCGGCGACGACCCTGCGCGGCATAGAAATCGGCTCCTCCGCCGTAAACTGGTCAAGGAAGGCAAACGCCTTTGCGTTGCCGACCAGCGTCAGCTCCGGATGACGACGGCACAGCGCGCCGATTGTTCCCGAATGATCCGGCTCCAAATGGGAGATTACCAGATAGTCGAGCTGCCTTCCCGCGAGCTTTTCATCAAGTCCGTCAAGCCATTCACCCTGCTTCCTGGCATCGACCGTATCCAGCAGGCACAGCTTTTCATCCTCAATCAGGTAGCTGTTGTAGCTGACGCCGTTCGGCACGGGATATTGGCTCTCGAACAAGTCGATTTCCCGATCCATCACGCTCAGTCTGAAAATGCCCTCCGCCATTTTATCCATAAACATCATCTGTTTCCTCACTTTCTCTTTTTGCAAAAAAGGCTATTTTTCCACGAAACTGATGTATATATACGATATTTTGCCATTTTTTCCTGCTGACCGCGCGTTAATTCTCCTTTATAAAAGCCCGTTAACAAAGGTCTGACGTTCTTTTATGGCTTCTTGATGGTGCGCAATCTTGACGCTCCATGCCCCATGAAGGATAATATATCCATCAGTTTTGCATTGCCATTGTGCGGTTATGTCTATGTAAAGGAGAATGATTCACATGTTTGCTACTTGGATTCTTTGTCTTTTTCTCGTTCTGATTGCGCCCTACCTGCTGATTGAAGCGAGCGTCCTGCGCACGCGCAAATGCGCACAGCTGGGTGCGCCGCGAGGCTATCGCTCTGAGCTGGCGCGTTCTTCTCAGACGGCTTGGGATTATGCGCAGAAGCTCTGCGGCGTGCGCTACATGGTCAGCGGCATCGTGATGGCACTTGCTGCTCCCGCACTCCTTTTCGCCGCTCCTATTGATACCATCGGCAGCCTGTACATGTTCATGGCAGTTGTTGCGCTGTTTGAAGTTATTGCCGTTTTCTGCCTGGTGGCTTCTGTTGAAAGCAGTCTGCGGAAGCATGTCGCTTCCCGACAGGTTGCCTGATTTTTCTTCATACCTTTCTCCAAACAGCAACAGGGTGTTTCCTTGAATCGGAAGCACCCTGTTGTTGTTTAGTTCACACGCCCCTCCAGCATGAACGCTGCGAGGGTTTTTTCCAATTCTTCCATATCGGTAATCGCATTGACCCTGACCCGAAGCCGCGCCGCGTCGCGCATGCCGCGGACATAGCAGACAATATGCCGCCGCATCTCACGAACGGCAACGGCTTCGCCCTTGAGCTTGGCAAGCATATGCAGATGGCGCGTCCATACCGCCAGCTTTTCCTCATTGTCCGGCTCACTGATTGGTCTACCCTGCATCGCGTCGCGAATCTGCGCAAAAATCCACGGGTTTCCCTGCGCCGCACGCCCGACCGCAACGCCGTCACAGCCGGTTTCCTCCCGCATGCGGAGCGCATCCTGCCAGCAGAGAATATCGCCATTGCCGACAACGGGGATGCTTACCCGCTGTTTAAGACGGGCAATCGCTTTCCAATCCGCATGTCCTTCATAAAACTGGCTGCGTGTGCGGGCATGCAGGGTAATCATCTGCGCGCCGCTCTCCTGTGCAAGCTGACCGAGCAGCAGATACGCCTCGCTGCCTGCTTCAAAGCCAAGCCTCATCTTGACCGTCACCGGCACATGAGATGCCTTTGCGACAGCAGCAATCAGCTCCGCCGCACGGACAGGCTCTTTCATCAATGCACTGCCCTCCCCGTTGCCGACGATTTTCGGCACGGGGCATCCCATATTGATATCCAGCAGCGCATAGCGTCCGTCCGCGGTCAGCTCCTCTGCCGCACGCGCCATGACATCCGGCTCATGCCCAAAGAGTTGGAGCGCGACCGCACCCTTTTCGGATTCATCGACGCTGAGCAGTTCCTGCGCCGCCCGGTTTCCCTTGGGCGAAAGCAGATAGCCCTTTGCGCTCACCATTTCGCTGACCGCCATCGGACAGCCCATTTCATGGCAGATGACGCGAAACGGCATATCCGTCACGCCCGCCATCGGCGCAAGCATCGCGCCCTGTTGCAAAAAATCGAAATCCATATTTCCTCTGCGGGGAACGCGCGAGGCTTTGCCTCAAACCTCACGTTTCCTTACTTTGAGATAGCCTGTAAATTGGAGATGAGCCATTTTCCCGCCGTGCGCACAAGCGTTACGCGGTAGCGCGTCGTCGTCCATTCCGGCGGAGAAAGCCGTGCTTCGCCGCCTTCGGCAAGCGCCGCTTCGCGCTTGGAAGAGCGGATTGTTCCGTCAATAGCGGGAATGCTCTCAACGACCTCTGCCCGCGCAACGTTTTCCCACGGCCACGACCAGACGGAAACCATCTTCACGCGATGGTCATAGCCGCGTATCTCATAATCCTTATACGGCGACGTATCGCTCAGACCCACCTGCAAAACCGGATCCTGCGCCAGAAACTCAGCCTTAAAGTAGCTGGTCAGCTCGCTCTCGCTTCCTCCCATCAGCACAACGCCCGCACGCGCATCCAAGCCATCGTCAATCAGCACCCAGATATTCGCCGTGTTCATCGCCAGATAAAACGAGATGACCAGCAGCGCACAGACGACCGTGATGAGCAGCATCCGCGATGCGATAAAGTCAAGCAGCCGTTTGAGTATCCGCATGGCGGAACCTCCTTACCCCTATTTCAATCAGAAAATCGCGTCCACAAACGCATTGGCGTCAAACGCCTGCAAATCCTCGATGCCTTCGCCCACGCCGATGTAAAGCACCGGCAGCCTCAGCTCGTCCATAATCGCCACAGCGATACCGCCCTTGGCGGTTCCGTCGAGCTTGGTCAGCACGATGCCGGTCACATCCGTCACCTCGGAGAACTCCTTCGCCTGCTGCAAACCATTCTGTCCGGTCGTCGCGTCGATGACCAGCAGCGTGCGCACCTCAGCTTCCTCATATTCGCGGGTGATGACGCGGAAGATTTTGTTCAGCTCGTCCATCAGGTTTTTCTTGTTGTGCAGACGTCCGGCAGTATCGACGATGAGCAGATCCGCCTCGGAAGCCCGCGCCTTCTTGATGCCGTCAAACACGACCGCAGCAGGATCCGCGCCTTCCGCATGGCGGACAATCGGCACCTGCGCACGTTCCGACCAAATCTGAAGCTGGTCAGCCGCCGCCGCGCGGAACGTATCCGCCGCCGCGAGAACGACGCTGTGGCGCGCATCCTTGAAGCGCATCGCCAGCTTGCCGATGGTCGTCGTCTTGCCCACGCCGTTGACGCCGACAACCAGCATCACCATCGGCCACTTGAGCGGCTTGCGCGGCATCGTCATGATGCCCTTGAGGATGTCCTTGAGAATCTCGCGCGCCTTTTTAGCGTCGGTGATTTTCTGCTCCTCGACGCGCTTTTTCAGCTCCTGAATGACCTTGTCGCTCGTGCGGACGCCCATATCGCTCATGATCAGGATATCCACAAGGTCTTCGTAAAAATCGTCATCGATTTCTTCCGTCGCCTCAATCAGCTCATCCACACGTCCGGAGAAATTGCCGCGCGTCTTGGAAAGCCCTTCCCACAGTCGGGAGAACAGACCCTTCTTCTTTTCCTCCTGAAGAACCGGTTCTTCCTTCTTTTCCTCGGCAATCGGCTCGATTTCAGCCACAGGCTCTGCTTGAGCGGCAGGCCCTTTTTCTTCAGCCGTTTCTTCAACAGCTGTTTCTTCCGCAATCGGCTGCTCCTGCACGTTGATTTGTTCTTCTGCCGTCAGGTTTTCTTCCTCGACCTGCGCAGGCTGCTCGACGGGCTGCACAGCTTCAACCGGCTTAACCGCTTCGGTCTTGACCTCTTCCTGCTCCTTGACCTTCTTCTTTCCGAAGCCGAAGAAACCGCCCTTCTCCGTCTTTTCTTCCTGATCCTTTTTCTTTCCAAATCCGAAAAGTCCCATACTCTGCTCCTTATTTACTCCGTTCTTTTCTTCCTCACGGGCAAGCCTGAAATCACAAACCCTGCCGGCTTGGGGCAACGCCCTTTTTACATCATCGCGTCCGCGCCAACGTCCTTCAGCTCTACGCTGAGCATCCTCGATACGCCTTTTTCTTCCATCGCTACACCATACAGACCGTCGCAGCGTTCCATCGTGCCTTTTCTGTGCGTGACGACGACAAACTGCGTGTCCTTAGAGAAATCGCGCAGATAGTCGGCAAACGTCGAAATATTGCCGTCATCCAGAGCCGCTTCGATCTCATCCAGGAAGCAGAACGGCGTCGGCTTGAGCCGCAGCATCGCAAACAGAATCGCAATCGCCGTCAGCGCGCGTTCGCCGCCGGAGAGCAGCGAAAGCATTTGCAGCTTCTTTCCCGGCGGCTGTGCGACAATCTCGATGCCGCAGCCCAGCACATTGCTTTCATCCGTAAGCCGAAGCTCGGCATGTCCGCCGCCAAAGAGCTTGGTAAATGTTTCGCTCAGATATTCCTGAAGCATATGGAAGCTGTCAATAAACTGACGCTCCATCTGCTTTTGCAGCGAATCAATGATGTTCAGCAGGTCGTTCTGCGCGTTGACCAAATCGTCGCGCTGTCGGGCAAGGTCATCATATCGTTCGCGGCAGGCGCGGTAATCCTCTACCGCCGTCACGTTGACCGGACCCATTTCACGAATCTCCTTGCGGATATCGCCCGTCCGCTTGTCGCCCTGCGCCATGTCAAACGGCTCAGCCATGTATTCCTGCGCACCCGCATAGGTCAGTTCATAATCATCCCAAATGCGCTGCTGCATCTGCTCCAGCTCACTCTGCGTGCGTCCGAGAATCAGCTCCGCCTTATGGCATTTATCCATATCCATCGCCAGCGTTTCGCGCAGGCTGTCAATTTCCTGCGTCATCTGACGAATGCGCTCCTGTCCCTCGTTGCGCGCCGCCTGACGCGCCGCCAGATTCTTCTGCGCATCCTCCAGCCTTTCGGCACAAGTCTGCTGCTCCATGCTGTTTTTCGCGAGCAGCTGCGTGCTTTGCTGATGCTGCAAGGTCAACGCCTCGCGTTTTTCATGCGCCTGTCCAATTTGCACGCCCAGGTTATCCTGTTCGCGGCGAATGCGCAAGCCTTCCTGCTCGAAAGCGTTGGCGTCCCGTTCGCAGGTCGCCAGCAGGACGCGCAGGTTCTGCGTTTCCTCGCGAAGCGCGTCGAGCTTTTCTCGTTTTTCATACAGCTCGTCGCTGAGCGCGGCGGTCTGTTTGTTCATCTCTTCGTTGGTCTTCTGTTCGCCCGCCTGCGTGTCGCGTGCCCCCGCCAGCTGGCTGTCAATCTGCCTGAGGTTTTGCTCAATCTGCGTTTGCAGCAGGTCACAGCGTTCCTGCTGGGCGCGATGCTCCTCTCTCTGTGCGCTCATCGTGCGCACGCGCTCCTGCGCAACAGACACATCAATCTGTGCCTGACGGATATCCTCAAACGACTGCGCATGACGCTGCTTGATTTGAAGGCGGATGCCCTCGCCCTTCTCGATGCGCTTGCCATATTCGGCAATCTTCGCGTCCAGTTCGCCGAGCAGCTGCTCATGCTCCTTGATCTCGCGTTCGCGGGAGAGCAGGCTGGTCATGCGGGACGCGCTCGAGCCGCCCGTCATCGAACCGCCGGAGTGCATGACATCGCCTTCCAGCGTCACGAGCCTGAACGCGTGCCGCCCGCGCCGCATGATTTCGATACCGTAATCCAGATTTTCCGCTACAACCGTTCTGCCCAGCAGGTTTTCGACGATGCCGCGATACTGCGGGTCATACTCGACCAACTCGCTGGCGACACCTACGCATCCCGGCATGGAAAGCACCTGCCGCTCCTGCGGGCTGAGTATCCTGCCCGAAATGGTGCTCATCGGCAGGAAGGTGGCGCGTCCGAGCTTATTCTGGCGCAGATAGGCAATCATGTCGCGGGCGATGTATTCGTCCGTCGTCACGACGTTTTGCAGGGCGCCGCCCAGCACGGCTTCCACCGCACGTTCCAGCTGCTTGGGCACATGGATCAGTGACGCGACGACGCCGCGCACGCCTTCGTTCCCTCGCGCATGCAGAAGCACCTGCTTGACCGCCTGCTGATAGCCGGCGTAATCGCGCTCCATCTCCCGCAGAACGCGCAGACGGCTTGCGGTCGCCTGCTTCTGTCCGTTGGCATCGCCCAGAGCCTGCGTCAGCGCGGTGATGCGGTGGGCGGTTTCCTGCGATTCCGCTTCGATTTTCTGCTCCGCTTCGCGTTTCTGCGCTTCCGCTTCCTGCGCCTGCGTCAGCTCGTCATTTGCCTGCGCCAGCTGTTCATCCATGCGCTGGGCGGTCTGTTCCAGCTCATCGCGCTGTGCCTGCGCTTCTTCGCCGCGGCGTTCAAGCTCTTTGCGCATGGTCGAAAGGCGCGCTTCACTGGTTCGCACATCGCTCAGTCGGTTCATGGCGTCGATAATCGCGCTCTTATGGCTTTCAAGGCGTTCCTCGGCTTCGCGCGCCGCTTCCTGCGCGGCGGTCTGCGCTTCTTCCTTCTGAGCCAATTCGCGCTGAACGTCGATAATCTTCCTGCGGTTGGCGTAGGCTTCCCGATCGTTCTTGCGAATCTCATCGCCCAGTGCCGCGCTTCTGGCTTTTTTGACGTCCTCATCCTGATTGAGCGCGAGAACGTCCTTTTCCATGCGGGCGATTTCCGCACGGAGCATGGCAAGCTCGCCCTCGCGCGCTTCGGTTTCCCGCGTCAGCTCAAGCACAGCGTTGTGCGCCGCGGTCACGTCGTTTTCAAGCGTCTGCGTCTGTTCATTCGCCTGTTCACGAGCAGCGCTCAGTTCTTCCGTGCGCTTCTCCTCGTTGGCAATAGCTTCGCGCAGACCGGTCAAAAGCTGCTGTGCTTCCTCGATGCGCTCCTTGGCGCGGTCACTGCGCAGAACGAACGCCGAACACTCCAGCACGCGCAGCTCATCTCTCAGGGACAGATAACGCCGCGCCGTTTCGCTCGCCTTTTCCAGCGGCTCAAGCTGGGTTTCCAGCTCGGCGATGATATCCTCAACGCGGGCAAGGTTGTCGCGCATGTTGGAAAGACGCTTCTCGCTCTCCTCCTTGCGCGTGCGGTATTTGACAATACCCGCCGCTTCTTCAAAGATGCCGCGCCTGTCCTCGCTCTTTTGAGAGAGGATTTCGTCGATGCGTCCCTGACCGATAATCGAATAACCGTCCTTGCCGATGCCCGTATCGCGGACGTAGAACCGTA
>ERZ832522.5797-NODE-5797-length-10940-cov-17.177216_pt1 | contig 10940 bp, 9 predicted proteins | sample MGYA00519951_ERZ832522 | MGnify/ENA primary metagenome ERZ832522 (study PRJEB31850, sample SAMEA3708728) | human gut metagenome | biome: human gut; feature: human-associated habitat; material: faeces | place: China | collected 2014 ... | reverse complement strand
TTGATTACGCGAAAGTTGATGAGCAGTTGAAAGCACATAGAGAAGTGGCGAAGGATTATCTGAGAAAAAATTTAGAGGAATAAAATGGAGAACATATCGAGGATAAAAGAGAAATGTGTGGGATGTAAAAGCTGTGAGCAAAGCTGCCCAAAACACTGTATCTCTATGGTAGAAAACAAAGAGGGATTTTGGTATCCGTCTGTTGATGAAAAAAGCTGCATCGAGTGCAAGGTGTGCTTGAAAAAGTGTCCAGTAGAAAATACGGAATTTCATCGGAATGAGCCACATAGAGTTTGGGCGTGGCGCAATAAAAATGATGTGGATATTATGCGCTCTGCATCTGGCGGTGCGGCGGATAGTGCAGCGAAAACTATATTGCAAATGGGCGGTGTGGTTTATGGTGCTGCCTATGACGAGCAGTTGGCAGTAAGCCACATTGAAGTGACAGATGAAGCAGAAAGAGAGAACCTACAGTCCTCTAAGTATGTTCAGTCCGACCCGAAAGATAGCTACACAAAGGTCAAACAGCGTTTGTCAGAGGGAAAAACGGTACTTTTTACAGGAACTCCCTGCCAGATTGCAGGTCTGTATGCTTTTTTGGGTGGCAATCCAGAAAATCTATATACAGTTGACTTGATTTGCCACGGTGTGCCTTCGCCGAAGTTCTTCAAAAAGTATCTGGAATACCAGAACAAGCAGACGGCTGGCAGAGTAATCTATTTCAACTTCCGTTCCAAAGACAAGAGAGGTTGGGGAACACAATACCTGCTAAAGACAAAGACAAAGACAAAGACAAAGACAAAGACAAAGACACTCTCCCTTGATCGCTATGGAAAACATTTTATGGATGGCGACTGCTATAGGGAGAGCTGTTATCAGTGCATCTATGCGAATACGAATCGTGTGGGCGATTTGACCGTGGGCGATTTTTGGGGAATTGCCAAGAGTCACCCGGATTTTAATTCTCCAAAGGGCGTATCCAGTGTATTTGTCAATACCGAAAAAGGCAAGAAGCTCTTTGAAATGATGCGTTCTCTTGCAGAAGTGGAAGAGGCAACGTTGAAAGAGGGTATGGTGAAGCAGCATAACCTGCAATCACCAACAATGCGATCTTCCCAAAGAGATTCTTTTTACAAGACGATAGATGAGCCTAATTTTATTGAACATTTATATGTGGGACTACAGTTAAAAGAAAGAGTTAAAGGGCTGATTCCGACAAAGATTATTCAGAAATTGAAGTCTCTATGATAAATCAGAAACGAGAACTAACATGATAAAACGAAAAGTATTGATTGTTATAACAACGGATTTTGTCCCATACGGTGGATTGACCACGGTTATGATGAACTATTACCGTGTGATGAATAAAGAAAATTTGCAGATAGATTTTGCATCGACCAATGATCCGTGCGACGAATTGAAGCAAGAACTTGCACAAAATGGCTCAAAATATTTTGACCTTGGAAGCCGCAAATATTCACCGATGCACTACATGAAAAAACTTGCAACTGTTCTGAAAATGGAAAAATATGATGTGATTCATGTAAATGGTAATAGCTCAACGATGGCGATGGAGTTGGTAACTGCTAAGCTGGTCGGCGTACCATCAAGAATTGCGCATGTTCACACAACGCGAAGCAAATACCCTTATGCAAATGTTGTGCTTCATCCGATTTTTGCTACGTCATATACCACAGCATTAGCGGTGTCCAAGCAAGCCGGAGATTGGCTGTATGGAAAAAATTACACACTTTTGAATAACGCAATCAATACCGCTAAATACAAATTTAATGTTGATGTTCGCGAAAAGATGCGAAAAAAATACGAATTGACAGGGAAATTTGTGATTGGAACTGTGGGAAAGTTAAACCCCCCTAAAAACCATATTCATCTATTGCAAACCTTTGCCGAATATAGCAAGAAGGATGAAACTGCAATGCTTGTAATTGCCGGAGGTGGAGAGCTGGAGCAGCATCTAAAAGCTAAAGCAGCAGAATTGGGCGTAGCCAGCAAGGTGATTTTCCTTGGAATGTACAGTGACATTGCCGGAATTCTTCAGGCGTTTGATGCTTTTGTTTTTCCGTCGTTATTTGAGGGACTGGGGTTGGCAATTATTGAGGCGCAGGCAGCAGGACTGCCGTGCGTTGCGTCAACAGCAGTGCCGCAGGAAACAAATGTTACACCTTATATAAGCTATTTGGATTTGGATTCCGATACAGCAGTATGGGTAGATAAGATTGCTGAGACAAAAGTTCAAATGCTGAATACAGATAGATTAAGCATATCTGAAAAAGCTAGGGAATGTATCCGAGAACACGGGTATGAAATAAGTTGTGAAGCCGAAAAATTAGAAAACATTTACAATTCATAAAGAGAGGAATAGTTCGGTGACAATATTTGGAATATTATGGATGCTATTGATTGTAATTTGCATGTTTTCTAGTTTTGAAAATATAGCAGCATTGACAATTATATCAGCAACTATTCAGTGTTCAAATGTTCTGGTATTGAATGGATCTGGAATAGGACCACAGGTTATTACATCTATTGCATTTATTCTTAGGGTATGGCTGTCCCGTCGAAATTTTAAAATAACTTTATATCGGCAGAAGATAGAATTAATCATCGGCGTTACCTTTTTGAATCTATCAGTTCTGCTGTCATCAGTGGTTAATTCTGTTTTATCGAAGAATTTTGCGCGAATGGCTCAGTTGTATGTTTATGCCTTTTGCTTCTTCTCAATGTTTTATGTGGGAAAATTTGTATCAGATAATTTTATATATTGGCTGATTCGAAAACTTACGATTGCTCTTTTAGTTATAGGATTATTACAGCTTTGTATTACAACAGGAATATTTCCACGGTTTTCAATTGTAAGGGAACTTTTGTATAACGATACAACGTCAGATGTGATTTATTATACAAGAAATAATTATTTTCGGATTTTGTCTACGTACATGGAGCCATCATATTTTGCAGGGTTTGCAGTAGGAAGTTTTTATTACTTTTTGTCATATAGAGAAAAACGAAAAGAAAATATATGCCTTTTGGTAGGACTTCTGATAGAAATACTGTTGACGTTTTCATCATCTGCATACGTTGCATTGGTTTTTGCAGGCATGATTTTTTTGGCATCTTCGAAAGAGAAAAAACTGAAATTTGAAATTATAATGGCATCCGTAGTTGGCTTCGCAATAATGTACTTGTTCTTTTTTGATGTTTTGGATCTGGTGATATTTTCTAAAGCATCATCTGGTTCTGGCGTAGCAAGACATGGCTGGAATGTGATTGCAATGAGAGAATTTAATACATCGCCATTTTGGGGTGTCGGATACAAAATGTCCCGCGGAAGCAGTATTATTTACACAATTCTTTCAGAACTTGGCATTTTAGGAATGATTGTCTATACAATATTAAATTTTATTGTTGTGCTGCCGATATTAAGTGAAAAAAGAAAAATGAGCGATGCGCAGAAAGGCCTGCGGTTTGCAATTCTTTCTGTTGTATTGACGCAGCTGATTGCTGTTCCTGACGTGGATATATGTACCTATTGGATGTGGATGAATCTGTTGGCGTTGTGTGTTGCATCAGAGCATGAAGCCAAAAGGAGCTTAAATGAATCAGAATAAGTTTATAAAAAATTTGTCGTTTGCACTTTTTGCGCAAGTGATTTCTTTGATGTCTAGCTTTTTTGTGCAATTTTTTGCGCCCAAAGTTTTGTCAGTAGAAGAATATGCGTATTGGCAGTTGTTCTTATTTTATGTTTCTTATATCAACATTAGCCGTATAGGAATTATTGATGGAATTTATTTGAAGCTTGGCGGAAAAAGCCGTGATGAACTTGATTGCGAAACACTAAAGACAAAGTGGCTTATTTTTCTGGCAATGCAAGTGTTTTTTTCAACTATCATGGCTGTTATAACCAATATTACGATTTCTGATGTTGATCGAAGGTTTGTACTTGTTGCTTGCGCCATTTGTATGGTATTGATCAACATGAATAATTTCTTGGGCTTTTTATTTCAAGCAATAAACGAAACAAATATATATTCTGTTTCTGAAATCATTTACAACTTGCTTTGGTTTGTTGCGGTTGGGGCTATTTACCTATATAAAATCGAAAATTATAAGATTATCGTTTATATGTATGTTCTGGGACAGATTTTTGCTTTTTTCTATTTAACATTTAAGGCTAATTTTTTGTTTTCAGCTAAAGCAAAAAAAATAAAAGAAGTCGTAATTGACATGGTAGACGATGCCAAGTGTGGAATGGCTTTATTGATTTCGATGTATGCAAGCATGCTTGCGACTGGATCAGCAAGACTGGTCGTTGATAATTACTGGGGAATTGAGGCATTTGGTTATTTTTCATTTTCAATGTCACTGACTACGTTTTTATTGAAATTTATCAGTCAGATTAGTATGGTACTCTTCCCGGCAATACGCAGAATTCAAAAAAATGCACAAAGACTTATTTTTAATAACGTGAATATCATCCTTGCACTAATACTTCCAAGTGCATTGCTCCTGTTTGTTCCAATGAAGATTGCCGTTGGAAAATGGTTGCCACAATATGAAACAAGTCTGCATTATTTTGGAATTTTGTTGCCTATTTGTGTATTTGATGGGAAAATGCAGCTTTTGTATTCTACTTACTTAAAGGTGCTCAGAAAAGAAAAAATACTTTTATACATAAATGGTGTAGCTGTTTGTGTTAGCCTTGGTTTATCTGTAATAGGGGCATATTTGTTCCATAGTTTGGAATTTATAGCATGGAGCTTGCTAGTAGCCATAGCAATTAGAAGCATAATTGCAGAAATATCTTTGATGCGCCTTATGAAAACAGATGTTAATTGGTTACTACAACTTTCAGAAATAGTGATTATCATTGGATTTGCAGTTTTGTCAACATCTCTTGAAAATGCAGGTGCATTTGTAGCCTATTTTATAGTGTATGCAGGGTATCTTCTATTGAACTACAAGAGTGTTGTGTCAATCCTGAAAAAGATGAAGATCGAATTAGGGAAAAAATGAGGATGGGAGGACAAAGGATATGCTTAATAATGTGAAATTGAAAAGGACATTAAAGGAAACTATTTTCAAGGGAGCATCTCTTGTCAATCAGATAATTCCTAAAGAAGACAATAAAGTGCTACTTTATAGTGGTAACCTTGGAATTCGACATAATTTGGTTCCATTAAAAGATGCACTGTTGGAAGGAAACTATTATAAAAAGTATCAAATTATATGTGGCGTTGAAAGTAAACGATATTTTGGAAATGAAAAAGCCTTGACTTATGTGGGAAAAATAGGAGCATTCTATCATTTCCTGACTGCTAAACATGTCTTCTACACGACGGGCCAAATACCCATTAAGCCATCGAGAAATCAGATTGTTATTCATATGAATCATGGAACATCGGATTTAAAAACGATGGGAAAACTTTCAAAGATCGATAATGGTGATGAATTCTATTTTACATATATGCTTGCGCCGTCTGATTTATATGTTCCAATTGTTGCGAAGGAATATGATTGTCCAACCGAAAATATTAAAGTTTGCGGTGAGCCAATGACGGATGATCTCTTCAAAGCCCATGAAAAATATGATTTCGGAAGCTACGATAAGGTTATATTATGGATGCCAACGTTTAGGCAATCCGATTATTTGAATTATGATGATTCACACGAGAACTTGCTTCCAATGTATGAAGAGAATGATTATGATGCATTGAATGGTGTTTTGTCTAAATTGAATTTCAAGCTGATTGTAAAATTGCATACGGCACAGAATACATCAGGATTAAAAAGAAAACATTATAGCAACCTTGACATCTTGACAAATGATGATTTTGCATCAAGAGGATATGAAATATATAAATTGATGCCTCAGGTGGACGCATTTATTGGAGATTATTCGTCTGCGTCATTACAATTCCTTCTGGTGGATAAACCAAACTTTTTTGTTGTTCCTGATATTGAGGAATACGGAAAAAACAGAGGATTTTGCTTTGATAATCCAGAAGAGTATATGGCTGGACCGATAATTAAAACACAGGAAGAACTTTATAAGGAATTTGAAAAACTTAAAGTGGGAATAGACGATTATAAAGATAAGCGTAAAAAAATAAGAGACAAGGTTTTTAAGTATCAGGATGGAGAAAATACGAATCGGGTTCTTAAATTGAGTAATATTGAACTATAAGGTTGAGGAAAATGGATATGTACGCATCAACAAGAAAGCAATTCGACATTTTGGCACTTTTGGCTGATGAAAAAAGTCCGCTCTCTCAGCGTCAAATTGAGGAGAAAATCGGTCATTCTCTTGGAACTATGAATCGCGTGATGAAGGAACTCACCGAACTCAAATATGTGAATGAGGGTGAGATCACAAATGAGGGTTTCGCTGCACTGGAACCGTATCGTGCAAAGCGCGCCATCTTTATTGCAGCAGGTTTTGGTTCTCGTTTGGTTCCCATTACATTTAATACCCCTAAGCCGCTGGTTCGTGTTCATGGCGTTCGTATTATTGACCATTTGATTGATGCTTGTCTGGAAGCTGGTATCAATGAAATCTACATCGTGCGCGGCTATCTGGCAGACCAGTTAGAAGCAATTTCTAAAAAAATATTACATGTCAGTACCAACAGAATAAATATTGAATGATTTCTTGAACACAGAAACAACGAAATGAACATTCTAAAATTGGAGGATTATGAAATGTACTGGTTAGATCATAACGTAGAAAATTTAGTTAGAATCTTTGACCAAAATGAAAGAAAAGATTTTCTTAGACTAGATTTGAATGAAAATCCTGGCGGCTTGCCTCGAGAGTTTGTTGAATCGGTTTTGGCAGAAGTTACCCCACAGATGGTAGCACAATACCCCGAAACACTCCACTTCACGCAGGTGCTGGCAGACTATATAGGAACAGATAACACTAATATTTGCATTACAAATGGTTCTGCGGAGGCAATTCGTTATGTGATACAGGCATTTACAGCTTCCAATGGCAGAATTGTTGGAGTTGTGCCTTCATATTTTATGTTCCAGGTTTACTCTGAAATGTACGGTAGGAATTTTGTGAAAGTTCCGTACAACGACGATTTAACTATTAGTATTGATAATATTGAACGAGAACTAACCGATGATACGCAAATGCTTATTCTTCTTAATCCGAACAATCCCATGGGGAATGTATACAGCGATGAAGAATTTGAAAGGTTGTTCAAAACCTGCCAGGAAAAAGAAATTACGCTTTTGATCGATGAAGCGTATCATTATTTTTACCCAAAGACTTTCATAAAATATGCTTTGAAAAATAGAAGAGTTCTCGTCACTAGAACGTTTTCTAAGCTCTTCTCAATGGCGGGATGCCGCTTAGGTTATGTAGTAGGAAATCCTGAAGATATTAAATATGTTCAGAAATTTTGCACACCACATAATACAAATGCTTTCGCCATGCTATTTGCAGAAAAAATCATTACAACACCAGGGATGGTGGATGCTTTGATAGCTAAATTCAATGAAGGAAGAAATTATTTGTTGAGCAGCCTGGATGCAAATGGATACCGACATAAAGGAGAAGCTGGCAATTTCTTATTTATTGAGCCAAAGACTGATGCGGGACATATTGTTGAACGGATGAAAAATGAAATGAGAATTCTTATCAAAGAATATCCTAATGTTGGTGAGTTTGGAAATTGTTTGAGAGTTTCCATTGGTGAAAAGCAGTATATGGAACGATTTATGGATTCACTGCTGAAAGTAGATAGATAAGAAAGTTAGATGTGCGCGATATGACAAAAGTTATAACATACGGAACATATGACTTACTCCATTATGGACATATTCGATTGCTTGAAAGAGCAAAAAAACTTGGTGATTATTTAATTGTTGGTGTTACAGCGGATGATTTTGATAAAACCCGTGGAAAAATCAATGTACAACAGTCTTTGATGGAGCGTATTGAGGCTGTACGTGCCACCGGGCTTGCGGATAAGATCATTGTAGAAGAATATGAGGGTCAAAAAATTGATGATATTCGCAGGTACGATGTGGATATTTTCACTGTTGGATCGGATTGGATCGGGAAATTTGATTATCTAAAAGAATACTGCAGAGTAGTATATTTGGAACGCACAGAAGGTGTTTCTAGTTCGGAAATTCGTTCAGAGGAGCGAAAGGTTCGACTTGGAATCATTGGTGATTCCCATATTGCTAAAAAGTACATTCGGGAAGCACAATATGTCAATGGGCTGGAAATTACCGGTGTGTGCACGGAAAATCCAAAATATTTCGAGGAGATTCCTTTCATAACACAGAACTATGAAAGATTGCTCGAAGAAGTGGATGCAGTCTATATTGTTTCTACACCTAAGTATCATTACGATCAAATCCGAAGCGCATTGAAAAGAGGAAAGCACGTTTTATGTGAACCACCTGTTGCACTAAACGAGCAGCAAAGCAGAGCACTGTTCTCGTTGGCAGCGAAAAAGGGCTGTGTTTTAATGGATGCACTTAAAACGGCATATGCAACAGCATATTCACGATTGCTTTTGCTGGCAAAAGAGGGAAAGATTGGCGAAGTTTACTCTGTAGATGCCACATGTACCAGTCTAAGATCTATTGCAGAGGATGCGTGGGATAGTATTTGCGATTGGGGTCCTACGGCAATGCTCCCGATATTTAACATACTGGGAAATGGTTACAAAACTAAAAACATTGTTTCCCATATTGATGATGAGGGACATGATCAGTTCACAAAAATCACATTTCTTTATGATCACGCAGTTGCGTCTGCAACAGTTGCCAAGGGAGTTAAATCGGAAGGTGAGCTAATTGTTTCCGGATCGAAGGGATATATTTATGTTCCGGCACCGTGGTGGAAAACGGATTATTTTGAGATTCGATATGAAGAAGCGTCACAGAACAAACGATATTTTTATCAACTGGATGGTGAAGGCATCCGTTATGAACTTGTTGCTTTTACAAGAGCAATAGAAAGTGGACGAAATTTATCATATGTGGATAGTAATGTGTCAAATAGAATCTGTGAAGTGGTAGGAGATTTTTATGCACAAAAGGATTGTGCTATGATTTGAGCAATCGAAATATGTAGTTTGGAAGATGAAATTATGGGAAAATATTTTGGAACCGATGGCTTCCGTGGCGAAGCTGGAATTACATTAACCGCAGACCATGCCTATAAGGTGGGCCGTTTCTTAGGATGGTACTATAACGCGCTGCGTGAACGCAATGGTGACACCAATCCAACTCGAATCGTCATCGGCAAGGACACTCGCCGCTCAAGCTATATGTTCGAGTACAGCTTGGTTGCTGGCCTGACCGCTTCCGGTGCAGATGCCTATTTGCTCCATGTCACCACCACCCCGTCCGTGGCCTACATCGCTCGTGTGGATGATTTCGACTGCGGTATCATGATCTCTGCCAGCCACAATCCGTACTACGATAACGGTATCAAACTGATCGACTGCTATGGTGAGAAAATGCCAGAGGAAACTCTGCTGTTGGTAGAGGACTACATCGATGGCAAACTCCATGTGTTCGACCAGGACTGGCCGGAACTGCCCTTTGCACATCGCGAACATATTGGCTGTACGGTGGACTATGTAGCTGGACGCAACCGCTACATGGGCTACCTGATCTCTCTGGGTGTCTACTCCTTCAAGGGTGTCAAGGTCGGTCTGGATTGTGCGAATGGCAGCTCTTGGAACATTGCAAAGTCTGTCTTTGATGCACTCGGCGCAGACACCTATGTGATCAATAACCAGCCCAACGGTCTGAACATCAATAACAATGCCGGTTCTACGCACATTGAGGGATTGCAGAAGTTCGTTGTAGAGAAAGGGCTGGACGTTGGTTTTGCCTATGACGGCGATGCAGATCGCTGCCTGTGTGTGGACGAGAAAGGCAATGTCATTACTGGCGATCATATTCTGTACATCTATGGCTGCTATATGAAAGAGCGTGGCAAGCTCTTGACCAACACCGTTGTTACTACCGTTATGTCCAACTTTGGTCTGTATAAGGCCTTTGACGAAAAGGGCATTGGCTATGCTAAGACTGCGGTGGGCGACAAGTATGTCTATGAGTATATGTCAAAGAACGGCTGCCGTATCGGTGGTGAGCAGAGCGGACATATCATCTTCTCCAAGTATGCCAGCACGGGTGATGGTATTCTGACGAGTTTGAAAATGATGGAAGTTATGCTGGCTAAAAAGAAGCCGATGAGCGAATTGGCAGCACCGCTGAAAATTTATCCGCAGGTGCTGGAGAATGTCCGCGTGACGGATAAGAAGGCAGCACAGAATGACCCGGTTGTGCAGGAAGCCGTAAAGAAAGTGGCAGAAGCACTGGGTGATACAGGCCGTATTCTGGTGCGTGAATCCGGCACCGAGCCTGTGATCCGTGTCATGGTGGAAGCACCTGACCATGATATCTGCCAAAAGTACGTGGACGAAGTAGTCAACGTGATTTGCGAAAAGGGCTATAAAGTGTAAACAAGGTTGTGTGGCAAAACACACGGTATATCCTAAGCGGTAAGGTTTATTACGGACCTTGCCGCTTTTTCTTTTTATGAAAATATGAAATTTCTGAAATTTTCTCAAAAGTGTATATGAAAAGCTCATTGCGGATTCCTATTAGTAGAGGATGTTGAAGAAAATTTCAAAAAAATTCTAAAACACCTTGCGAAATGGGCTTTTTCCGATTCTAGAAGTGAGAGGAATACGCAAAAGTTTCCCAAAACGTAAAATTCACAAAAAATTCAAGAACTCTCAGTGAAAACTTTTGCGAAACGGTCTCTCTAAAATTCTAAAGGGGAGAGGACAAGGTAAGCTTCTCAGGTGGACCTTGAAAATCGCATGAGCCACCCCAGCTGGATACCTCTGGTGTAGAATGTGCATTCTGCGCGTCTT